>Ga0182030_10003517_pt1 | contig 33453 bp, 28 predicted proteins | sample 812S3MmetaG_FD_121299 | JGI IMG/M metagenome (GOLD analysis project Ga0182030, IMG submission 121299) | Permafrost microbial communities from Stordalen Mire, Sweden - 812S3M metaG (Illumina Assembly) | ecosystem: Environmental > Terrestrial > Soil > Wetlands > Permafrost | place: Sweden...
TATCACCATCACTCATCTCGGCGGCGATGTAAACCCAGAACAAGAACGCGCGTTCTCGGGTCATAAGGATGAGTTGGAGATTGCGAAGAGGGAGGTGCTGGAGGATGTGATTGAGAAGTTGGAGGCGCTGGTGGTTGTGGATGAGGTGCAGGCTTTGTTTGGGAGGAGCTTGGAGATGAGGATGTTTGGGGAGTTTGGGGTGCAGGAGAGATTGGGTGTATTTGAGGGGTATAAGGAGAGGGTTGTTGAAGGGCTGGGGGAGTGTAGGGGGGTTTCGAATGGGGAGGGAGAGAAGGAGGTTGCGAAAGGGGAGGAGAAGAAGATGTTGGCAGCGGTTAAGGCTAAAGGTGAGGATGAGGACGAGGGGATCGTGGTTTAGGACCCTTTGAATTCTGCGACACTTGTCTAGGGCGTGAACGAGTATGGCGTAGGTAACGGAGAGGTTTTTTCTTTTGGATTACTACTTTTAGTTCGTGTTTCAATATGGTCTACGTATCTCATCATGTCATTTTTCATGGTATGTATCAACTACTTTGAAAAGAACCATTCCTTCCCTTATTTCTATACCACCATAGATTCAATGATAGAGTTTGTTAGCGTCAAGTGAGGGGCAATCAAAGAACAGAACCTTCCACCATCCCGACCTCCACTACCTAAAACCAACCCCACCCTATATCCCAGTATTCTCTCTCAAATAACCGCCCCCAGCAGCATGTACGGTTACCAGATTAGGGCTGGTCGTGGTTCAAGGAGCGAGGTGTAGTAGCGCAGGTCCAAGTATAACCCCAATCCTACTAGGGGCTGTCAATTTTGATAAATCTCCATTCAAGTTCAAAATCTCTCTCACTAAATTGCCCTCTTGAGAAATCCGTCAACCTTCCAATTCTCCTAACCTGATCCATATAAGCGACATTGCTGCTCAAGTGGCTTTATCATTGGGCTCGATACGGTCAACTTCCTTTATCTGTACCGATCAGTTTGTAAGATTCTTCTTTTCCTAGCTTCAATCAGTATCCTACCACAGGGATTTTACTTCCTTCAGGGTACACTTGTTTACTTGTTAAATAAAGGACGCAGGTCTGCTCCATTTCCATGTCCTTCAATTCAACCTCTAGATCTGCCCTTTCATGCTCAGAAATGCATAGGAGCCCTATTTGATTTCCCTTTAATGAAGTCACTAACACGGCTTTGAACTGTCTAAAAGTTCTTTCAAGAGGCTGTACTTTGATGTGTCGCAACATCCTGCAAGAGTAATCAACATCCCGTAGTATATCAAAAAAGTCTAACATAAATCAGCATTATTCAGCTTTTAACCCTCTAATTTTATGATTAATCTTTCTTTTAGTCTCTACTTATATATTTCCTATGAAGCTCCCGCTGCTTTTAGGATAAGTACCGTATCGCCGCCTTTACAGCCTTGCTGTGGCTGAATAGCTTTGCGGTCTTAGGAATTACTAGTCCAACGGTCATCAGAGAATATTTAATAAATATTTTCCAGTCATATTTTCTGCTATGACTACAACGACTACAAAATACCAATAGTGGCAATCGCTGCATTTACAAAAGCGTTCTCATCTGAATCAACAACCAGAGCACTAATGTACTCATAAACATCGGGAACCCCCTTCGACCTCCTCAGCGCTAAGCCTTGCTGTATTCGCGGGATCTTGCTTTCGGAGATCCAAAAATCCTCGACTGGACCAACCAACAGCGCATATATAATCTTCCCTTCAATTGCATGAGGTTTGTACTCTAATGCAGGGTAATCCGAACTAATCTCTGCGTTTTCAGATGTGTTAAACGCTAGTACCATTCTTCTATTTGAATTTTCGCCTCTTTCAACGAATTTCCAAGCTCCGGAGATGAAAGAGCCGCAAATAGTGAGGCTGCGCTGCACACATCCAAGCCCATTCTTTCCACTTGGTATACAGGTTATAGAGACGACCTTGAGGTTCAGATTGTCGTGGAAATCCAGCCAGCCTCCTTACAGATGAGCACGGACGCCGTAATTCTCTGACCAATTCTCCTCTCCTGCAGTTCTGAGGATGTCATATAGGACGTAATCATCGCCCGATTTCCATCTTGGCACTTACTATAAGCACACGAATTAGACATATCAAGAACTTTGATAACAAAGATGATAGCCCTCAAATTTTTAGATAAACTTCTTGCCAAAATGAGCAAAGTCCAAATCTGGGCAAGTTGCCCTCGAAAGATTGCTTACTGCCACTCAGCTGACGCGTAGGCGATCGCCTCAGGGAAGATGTTTTACTGCTTATGATCGTACGTCGATTATGCGAGTGTTCCAATTCTGAGTTTGGGGTGTGGCTTGTGGTTAATAGGAGGTATTCTTATCCAAAGGAGTTCATTGCTGACGGAAGCTCGGCTCCGACAAATACTAAGCTTGGTCATTTGGATAATCAATTTATCATGAGTTTATACCTAAGGTCGGAGGTGGTGGCAGTGATGACCCATAAGATCAACCAAGGATGGGAATTACTTGGTGAATTGCTTCAGAAGCAATGCTCTGTACTTCAAGAGATGATGGTTTCTTCAACATGACCGGTCGAATCTTTCAGAACGAGCCAGCGTTGTTGCTCACTACAGCGATATGAAGTCCACTAGAGGAAACGGTGGTCAGCAGCCAGGCGACTACATCGATACCAACAGAGGAAATTTCTACGAATGAGAACGGAGTGGTTCTAGTTAGTGATTGGATTCCCCCTTGGCCTGCTTCTGCTGACTAGTCCCCACAGTCAATTTTACAAAAAAGGAACAAAGGTCTCATGGTCCATCGATGGCGGAGCTCGAGGGCCTGATAAGAATGCTCATGCCTGGATTGCCAACAACGGTCAGGAGAATTGAAATATATATAAGGATAAGTATTATAACCCGTATGAGAGAGATGGCTGGAAGTGCTATACGGTTTATTGGTGCTATTGAGTGGCAAAGGGGAAGAGACGGAAAGGAGGAGGTAGATGGATGAAAGCGAGCCGCTTGAGGGGTACTGCATCTGATGCTTGAAGGACTTGTACACATGGTTTGGCCCTCGCTACCTCATAAATGTAAGCCCTCGTACAATTCATTGAATTCTATTATCATTATCCTTTACTCATGGTACTCTTCGGCAACTACGAGAGACGTAAGCTGACGCCATGGTTTGTACAAAGCACCCGTTGAACGACACACCTTGTTTTTAAGACAAGCTGAATCCACGATATCGAATCATCCCTGATGCTCACCCCTCGAAGCCTCCCATTTAGCAGCAGCACCCTCGCAGAACTCCCACAATCGATTCCACTCCTCTTCATCCTTAGACAACTCCGTGCTCAACTCTTCCTTCTGACTGCCCAGGTATTGCTGTCTCCGTGGCCACATGGGATACAACCACATTGGAGACCAATAATGTCCATGTACATCTTTCTCCCTAACCTCCGGACTCGCAGACAAAGAGACCTGTGTCTTTGCAGCATCTTTGAATGCTTTTCTCATGTAGACCCCAAGCGTACATTTGATAAGCTTCGCCAACCACAGGCTGATGAGAGATTGTGGATCATTGCCCAATATTGTCTGAGGTACCTCACCTAAACGTTCGCTCGTCAGTCCAGATCTCCCTTAATCAACGTCTTAATTCCTTACCAGGATGACAAGCATTTACAAAAACATTGTTGACTCCACGTGCTCGCAAACGCTTATCAAGCTCCAACGCGAAATACAACACTGCAAGTTGCGAATCCAAATATCGTTGACAGCCACCTACTAGATTACGCCGCTTCTTTCCATCATTTGGGACAAGTTGAGTTAGAGCGTCGTAATCAAGTTTCTTCGCTTGTTTATGGCCTTCGGAGCTGGTCATTGTGATTCTTGCTTCGCCATGCAAGGTAGCTGTTCTTTCTACAAATTCTGGAGATTGCAATTAGAAGGTCACAGATGAAAAGCAAAAAAGCAGATATCCAAGGGAATACTAACCAAGAAGGGTAGTGATGAAGACAAAATGGCCCAAACAATTAACAGCGAACGTCTTCTCATACCCATCCTCACCCAACTCATCCAAGGTCGGAAACGCAACCCCCGCATTTCCTACAATGATATCTAGTCTCTTTGGCTTGAATGTATCGTCTAGTTCCTCCCTCAAGTTCGCAGCTGATAATTTAGCACTCTCAATTGAGGATAGATCAAGAGGATGGAAGTGGATGTCGCCGGATCTTGGATCGCTTGCTAATTCCTTCTGAGCGGCAAAAAAGCCATCCGCATTCGGCTTTGTAACAGTAGTACAGACATAGACGGTAGCGCCAAGACGGGAAAGAAGGAGCGTAGTTTGGAGACCGATTCCTTGGGAACCACTGCGAGTGGAGTTAGTGCATGTGCGGCACAAAGCAAAACAATAAAAGGGGAAGCGGGAGGAAATACCTGGTGACTACTGCAACCTTTCCGGTCAAATCCCCCAGGGATCCGAGAAACTTTCTGTCGTCCATTGTGCTTGAGTTCAGCGTGTTTTGTGCAAACCAATGCTTTTTTGTCCTTATAAACTTTTTAAAAAGCTGCGACGATTTCTGTGAAGATCTAAAACGCTACAATAGCTTGCTCGCTTCGAGCTTATTAGTGAATGCAGTGTTTGCCCGAGGCCCATTTTCTCATCAGTTCCTAAGTTAGTGAATCCTAAGATACACAGATTGGGTGATTTAAAACCAAATGCAACAAGTAAATCCTCTTCTCTTTGAGTATATGGAGTCAGGATAAGGCTGCTAAAGATAGAAGTGCATCCTTCATCTAATATTGCAACAACAAATTGGCTAGAACTATTTCTTACTGCAATTTCTCTATCTAAAAAACATAATCAAACCATCAATGTTTTAGAACTACCTGTAGACTGTAAAGAATCTGTGCTAGGGCAATCAGCATAGTGCTACAAAGCGAAATTGGTAATTTTTTAGTTTTAACATCCTCGGTTGAAAGTTATCAAAGTCCAAAGGTAGATTCTGACTCCAACCAAGCATGCTGAAGTCTGGTTCGATCATGGCCTGTGTAAGTGTATAATATTATTGTATTATGAAATCTTTATTTATAATTTAGTCTATTTAAATGTTTCTATTTTTGCTTGATCGGATGTAATATTAGGTTTGGCAGAGGCATCTTCGCTAGTTAGTTCTAGCATTACAAGCGGGAGGACATTGATGACACTACAGAATCATGGATGAATTTTCACTGATTATCACAGCCATGTGCAGTACTTTACAGCAAGTAATTCAACAACATCAATTGAATGAAGATTAGAGCGTGGCAGTAATTTTGCAGATGCTCATTTTAAGGCAAGAAAGCTAAGACAGGATAATATAACAGCCAGGAAGTGATAAGGACCCCATTCTATTTTCTAAAACCTACTTGGCGAGTCCGGTTTCTTTTCAGCCCTGATGGCCTCATCCATGTTCCCTCGAGCCTGCAACTTTGGCTGCCATTCGGCCATGAACTTAGGCTCGCTCTCATCCCCTTTTGAGATAATCAAAATGGCTTTCCTTGTGATCAAACGTACATCAGGACTGCTTTTTTTTGCGATAATGTGTGCTGTATCTATAGCCTCTGCCACCAAGTCAATTACATCTCTTTCGGCGAGGCCCCAATCCTTTGCTGAGGCCGCTTTCATGGTCTGCCCTGTCAATCACAGGCCGGTTGTTTCCCCCCTCCCAATCTTATCAACAAAGACATGTTAGGAGCCATCAAGAAGTGTCAGTCCAATCTCAACGTCCGGAAGAGAAAATGCAATAGACGGTGAAGCAATAACTAACTAAAACCCTAGTAGGATTTCACAGCCGCCTCCAACAGCGAGCTACTATGATGGGCTTCTTCTCATTGTGGCAGACGGATATGCCACCAAAGTCAGAGAAATCAAAGGCTTTGCTCCAAGTCTCTTGCTTTGGTCTTGCCTATTCGTATTTCCATCAGTAAATGTTATATTATTGTCACCAGAAACAATATCCCATTCAAGCATGACATCTTACCAAAAGCTATGGTCATCGTAGTCAGTAAACACTGCCCAGAATTTTAGCGATGCTCTTACTAAACAGCCCTATAAAATTAGTGAGCTTTCTCACCAAAACTCCTCAATTAGGTAGTGACTTTTACCCCGCACTACGGTGGCCAAGGGTTTGGCGCGATGTTATACAGCGAGCTTCCATCTCATCGTCAACGCTCTGTGAGCTAGCACTAGATACACTCCGTAGACCCAGATGATAACATGCACAACGCCATCCGTTGTTCAGACAGACAAACAGAATTTATAAGATGATAGAGGGTAAGGATCCTTAATGTATTGTGATACATAAACTAATCCTAAGAATTTCTCACGGGGTTTTATTTTCAGGGGAGCCGACGGCAGAAGATCAGGTTCTTGAGTGATATCTATTAAAGGAAGTCTTATTGTGTATGCCTAGATAGGGGTACTCTAGCTCATAAATATATACCCTCCACTAGGTAGCGTCTGCCGCGGTTCATGTCATGTGCAACCTCAACGGCCAAACAAATCGCCGGTAGCCGAGGTACTTGATCCCCGCATTGAAGAGTGCTCGGCCTCTTTTAACGGTCACTTCCTGACGGAAAATTCTCAAAGTTTTTCAAAACAACCACTATCCCTCTTCTACGATCTTATTGGTTTGTGTTTGCCTGTATTAAGAATTGTAATTAGCTTGAAGGCCTACTTGAAGACTTAATAAAGTCTATACATATTTCCTTTCAACGCACACCAAACAGCTGCAGTCTGAAACAATCATCTCGACGTCAAATACTATATTCAGTCATGTCAATCCCAGCTGGGAAATACTCCCCTTCCAAGGGATCTGCGTCCTCGAAGATTCCCATAATTTGCGGCGCCCGAGTCAGTGACAAGGCCAAGAAGTATCTCGACCTCGTAAGCATTGAACAGTCCTACTAAACGAAAGTATTCTAATGGAAAGCAATAGGTTGAGAAGTTTGTTGAAGAAGAATGTAACTTAATGACACTATCAGTCTTGGCCTGATTGTTCAGAGCTGACACGATGTTTCAGGTATTCCGAGGGACCCGATCTTCCAAGCACAGCTCAATGGCGCTGAGTCGAGATGGTCATCTCATCCTGAGATAATTGAAGAATTGAAGGGTAAAGCACGGGCGCTAGGGCTATGGAACATGTTCCCCCCAAAAGCCCACTTCCCGAAAATCAGCCCAGGTTTCTCCAATCTCGAATATGGTCTCATGGCTGAGTACCTGGGAAAGTCGCATTTAGCCGCCGAAGCCACCAACTGTGCTGCTCCAGATACTGGGAATATGGAGGTTCTAGCGAAGTATGGCAACGCTGCTCAGCAGAAGCAATGGCTTGAGCCTCTGCTTGAAGGGAAGATCCGCAGTGCATTTTTGATGACGGAGCCAGATGTAGCCAGTAGCGATGCGACAAACATTAGCTTAACCATGAAGAAGGATGGCGACTATTGGGTACTTAACGGCTCGGTAAGGCTATCTAAGATTTTCATACTGAAAGATCCAGGCTAATACGGTAACAGAAATGGTGGAGCAGTGGCGCAGGTGACCACAGGTGTAAGCTTTACATCGTTATGGGCAAAAGTGATCCCACCAACAAGGATGTCTACAAACAGCAATCCGTCATCCTTGTCTCATCAGAAACCCCCGGAGTGAAGGTTCAGCGTATGCTATCCGTCATGGGCTTCGATGACGCCCCTCACGGACACGGTCATATCACGTTCGATAATGTCCGTGTGCCAGCTTCAAATATGGTCCTTGGCCCTGGACGTGGTTTTGAGATCATCCAAGGCCGTCTCGGCCCCGGCCGTATCCACCACGCTATGCGCGCTATTGGAGTTGTCAGTTGTTCTAACATTAATCCTGCTTCTGCTTTGATCCTAAGCTAACATCCTATAGGCCGAGCGAGCCCTCGAATGGCTCATCATGCGTGCTAACGACCCCTCCAAAAAGCCCTTCAAGAAAAATCTCTCCCAACACGGCACCATCCTCGAAGCAATCGCGCGCTCGCGCATTGAAATCGATGCTTCCCGCCTCACCGTCCTTAATGCCGCCATCAAGATAGACGAGACCAACGCGAAAGGCGCCCTTAAAGAAATTGCCGCCTCCAAGATCCTCGTTCCTGACATGACGCTCAGAGTCCTCGATCGCGCGATGCAAGCGTTCGGTGGGGCTGGTCTGAGCCAAGACACGCCGCTTGCCTATATGTGGGCTAATTCGCGGACGCTGCGGATTGTCGATGGACCCGATGAGGTTCATATTCAGCAGATGGGCAGAAATGAGAATAAAAGGCATGTAGAGGCGACGCAGAAGATCAAGGCGCAGAAGGCGAAGACTTTTGAGCTGTTCAAGAAGCATGGATTTCCCACCGATGGGAAATTTATAGGGGATGACATGCTGAAGTCGATGATGTAACCTGGACCATGTAATACATGAGGAGTTCCTAGGACGAGGAAAAATCCTCGAGAATTCCTATGAAGAGGGAGAATTATAACCCACCCATGATTGAATCGACATTATACAGGTTCAGATCAATTTAGTACCTATATAATCTAGCTCCCTCATCTCCCTCTCATTTCTAATATAGAATCCCGTCGCCCGTTATGCATTTTCCCTACCTCTATTCAAACCACCTTGGCCGGTTTGGCCATTATCCAGCCACCTTGGCTCTTATCCAGCTCTCTATGCCGTTATTTAGCTCCCTTGCTCTATTACAGCTCTTTAGAGCCTTCCCTCTACTTCCCGGTCTATGGCTACTTCTTGTTAAATCCTTACTAAATACACTTTCTCGATAACTTTTACAACACACCCAACCCAACCCAAAAACCGATAGAGAGCCATGAAATTCCTTGTTTTCTCTTCGCAGAACCGCTCGCCATAACCACGGACGGAGAAGCATGTGCCGTCAATGTCCCATTAGCAGCACTCTTTCCGGTCGCCGTTACAATCACCCCAGAATTTCCACTCCCCACTCCAACCACCGTTTTACTTCCCGATACAGTATTTGTGACCGCGGTACTTAGCGCTGGACTTCCATTTATAATTCCGTTAATTACAGATGCAATCGTAGCCGCTGCTCCTCCTCCTCCTACATTGGTCGAAGATGATGTCACGCCCACAGTTCCAGACGATCCTGCCTTCCCAGTACCTGAAACTGAAGAAGAAAATGACGTAGAAGGAGCCTGAACCGCAATGGTCGAGATGGCGCCACCAGGATACTGGATCACGATGCCCTCAGAACCATAGCTGAGAACAGCGTTCAATGAGGAAATGGTAGCAAGGGGAGAGGAAAAAGCAAGTGTGGCGCCGAGATATGTGATTGGTTGCTTCGGGTCGGCGATCTGAATTGTTGAAGAGGGAGCGGGCCCTGCGTTGGGAATAATAGGGATAGCTGCACTATTTGTGGCACTTGGGTCTCCCGCCCCTTGTCCTTGTTTCTGTATGGTCGCTGTATTTGTGGTACCTGGAATGGGATTGAGTGTGTTGGATTGCGTAGCAACGCTGCCGCCAACTGTAGGTGTAGCAGGATTTGGGTTCTCCGCTGGATCCTTTTGATGTGGTGTTGGATTGTTGTTTGTTGCTTGACTTGGAACATTTTCTTGGGCTGTAGAAGCTATTGTTGTTGTTTGCTTCGGCGGGTCTACAACTGGCGATGGAGGGTCATTAGTATTTTGCGCTGTAGGATCTGCCAGTGTCGTCGGTTGAGTGGTTGTTGCAACTGGTGATGGGGAATCGTTATTTGTTGCACTCGGAGCATTGTTCTGGATGGTGGTATCAACCGACACTGTCTGTTGTGGTGGATCTGCAGCTGATACTGGAGAAGGATCTGGCACCGGCGTCGTATCTGGGACTGCAGTTGGAACTGTTGTAGTAGCGGGATTCACATTGGAAAAAGGTGCCAGGGGTGTTGTCATCTTCAGAGCAGTTGGAGGATCCCACGCCCTTGAGGCAACATTATCTACCCCGCAGCTTCTCCAATAAGGTTCGCCTAGCCACCGTACACGTGTTGAAATGCTGATATAAGGATTACAGCGATGCCCTGTAGCATAAGGCCCCGGATCGCCCCAAGTATCGCTTGGCGTGTATGTGTACGAGGTCGATGTACAATTGTACAAGTCTGCCGGTGTCAATTGTCTGGGGATCGTCATAGACCCGGGCTGTTCAGGATATACATGGGGTATCATAGTGCTGACATCGGTGAGAGCCCAATCTTGTATTGCACTTGTCACTATGTGGTCAAGGGTCAGCCACTTCTTAGTTCGCAACCACATTTGAGATCAGTGTATTTAGTCTCTTGGTCGAAGGGATTGATGTTGGGAGACATACGGGTAGGCCCAATTGGTGCTCGACTGTTCCCGTTACATGAATTGTACGCGCTAATGTCATGATATATCATGTATATGGATGGATATGTGCTGTAACTATATTAGTGTCTTACTTCTGTTGACCGGAACTTGAAAAACCGTACAACGTATAATCCATCACACTGTCATATAAAGTGGTCGGATGAGACCAGGTCTCATTGGCAGCCGTAGACCAATATAGTAATTGCACTGTCCCAACCGTAATGTTGCATGGGTCCCAGATGGGGCACCCATCGGCCATTGCAGTTGTGCATTTATTGTCCGCAATGCCTGGACCCCACCATCGAGGAATTGTACTCTGGAGTTCTGGAGGATAACAGCTCAGAGGTATATTTGTGGGAGGTGGGCGAGGGGTTATTGTGGCGCCCTCCGCTGACAAAATATGAGACAATTCGTTCACGGTAGTCGATATACTTGTTGGTACGAAGCTCGAGTTCTGAAGCGCGGTCGTCCTAGCAGCTAGTGTGTACGGCGATGCTATATGTATTCAATTAGTTGGTTCACATTACGCTCTTTATATACTACGTACCCGCAGCAGCGCCTGAAAAGAGGCATGCTAAGACGCTCAGAAGGGACGCGGGGTGTGTTTGGCAACGCATCATTTTAGCCCTATGAATTCTGCATTCTCATTTGAAAATAACACGCGCACAACCCATGAAGAAAGTCTGGAGAATATGAGAACAATATTAATGAATCTATGAAAGGCAAAAGAGCAACCACATATCGGAGCGCTGAAGGTTTTGGAAAGATAGTACTGGGTTCGAAAAGAGTGTGATGATTAAAGATCAATTCAAGAAATATTCGAACAATCCCAAAGACGCACTGAGCAGCAGGGATAAAGAACAATGATTATCATTGCGCTTAGTACCTGCATAAATTAACATTTGTCAGATCTGAGGCTACCAATCGTGAGCGTCCCATCGTCTAGTACAGCAGGGAGAGGGGGGCGCAGTTGAGCTCATGCGGCACGCCTCTGCCAAATGCGTTCAATTCCTTGGATCCCCTGCATTGCTCTGTACCGTATTCAATCTCTTAGGAAAGCGAGCGAATAGCAACTCGAAATTATTATTTATGCTTATTGTGTCACAACGTCCCATGCTCGCGCCAAGCTACCAAATGTGCCAATGTGTAGAATTGCCACCAATGATTAAAATTAGCTCTAAGTTCGTTGAAGTAAAATATCAATATTGCTCTTTCCGATATTATCAAATTGTAGAATTCAGTACAAGGATAGCATGGAGGTAAAATCGTGGTGTTGTATTACTGAAAGGTTATTGAAAAATAAAATCTTACATGTACGGAGGTTGAATTGAAACCAAGGGAGCAAGTCACGGATTCTGGTCACATATATTACAAACGTTTCAGTCATATACGCCTCTAATGCAATTCTGCAATTGCTATAGATACAATTCGAGTCTTAAAATGTTTAGATAGCAACTTGAGCATAAGGTGAAATTAACGTGGACGGCTCGCTCTCACGTTTTTATCCGAGACATCCGATACGCCGCAGGCCGGGCTGCGAGCACGGCCTCCAAGCTTATTAATCTATTCGCCGTATTGATCACCACTTCCATATCTTCTATCCCAGCATAAGTGAATCAATCCAAGTCTCTAGATTATCATAAGAATTTGTATTTAAGACAACGTATGATTTGCTACATATCCTTGTCTAATCATCAATTTAATTTTCTCTTTTTTATTCATCTGAGTAGTCAAATATATGTCAAATTGCAGCTATTCCCGCTAGACTATCAATCCCTCTCGAACTCCTTGTAAAATGCAAAGCAACATAGGTATATCTAGATATCCAAATATCAAACGCCAACAACTCCTTCGCTCCGCACTCTAATTTTGGTGTATGATGAATCCGTACCTGTGACTTCGTAGTTCTTAAGGAAGGCTTTGTCCCGGTTTGCCGGGAGTAACCTTATGACAGTGGAATGTGATCGTTCATCACACTATTTCAAGCCCCTTTTCGATTTCACCCTCTTTTGCAACCTTCTTCCTCGCAAACCACACTCGTTCCCTGCCCAATTCTCGTTCTACCCAGAACCAAGTCCCCAGTGTCCAAATTCCAATCCACAAAAACAGCCACCCCAATATCACTCCATACGCGACATCGAACGGCAGGCCCCAGGTCATACCCGCCAATACACCAATAAAAATTACACCACCAATCGTCCACCACATATTGACATCCCATATTAAGCGCCTAAAAACCGGCGAAGCAGTCCATCGCGCACGCAACTCTTCCCTATACCTCCTCTTCTGCCCCGCATCTACAGCCACAAAATCCTCAATAACATAATAAACAAAAGGTTTACACCTTTCCCCCTTCGCATCCGAACTAACACTGAACGGCAGGCGGAAAGGAATTGCGCTCACCGCCGTAGTCAAGATTGCAAACCCCGCTATTATTCCCGGGGACATCAAGAAGAGCCATAGGACTGGCTCTTCTAAACTCGTGCTTATCACATATGGCACGATCCCAATCACCGTTGCGATCAGGTACCACCAGAACAAGAAATCAAACCCCCATTTTGCGGTTTGTCCTAGCGGGGCATAGTCGGAACGATGTTTGACGAGACGGTAGCCGCGGAGGGGGAGTTCCATCATTTCGCCCAGTCCCAGGGAAGCGCAGGAGATCCCGAGGTTGATTTCTATCTCGAGAGTAGTGAGGGAGGAGAGGGTGTAGTAGATTATGCATGGTAGGACGAGATCGAAGAGGAGGAGGCCGAGGGCGCAGATTATTATTGAGAATTTCTTTTTCCAGGGGGAGAAAGAGAGAGATGGTGGATGGAGGGAGAGGTTATTGGCTTCATTTGAATCGAGGGAGGATCTTGTGCTCTCGGGATTTAAGATGTGTGGGGGTTCTGGTTCTTTGAGTTTCGTCATTTAATTGTCTCGGCAAAGACTGAACAAGCCGATATTTGGAGGAGATTTGCCAAGTCAGTTTAATTGTTTTGTTTCGGAATCAGAATAATCATTCAACGTCTTTAGATTATATGAAATGAGAATGCTATGCTGATTCCACGCATTTTTTACGTCATGATCATGTGAAGCTATTCCGGGAACTTCGGAATCATTATTAATCACGTGGGACATACCCAAAACGGGGTCCAAAACCGGCTCTGAGACCATCACCATATCTTAATAGGTTACAAAAAGTTGCCGTGTCAGAGACTTATTGACATTATCAAGTTTAATACATACACAATATTAAATACAGACAACGTAACTGATTTGCGAGGGTCCCAGGAGGTGACCCCCTGAGCATAATCCAGATGATTGATTAGTGTGCTCGGGACTTAGGGTTTAGCTCAGGTTTTAGCAGCAACTGATCAGGTCTAAAGACGAAATTGAAAAACGCTCATGTCGATGTTTCGATGTGGGATTGCCTGTTATAAGGCAATGTAGTACGCACTGATCTTAAAATCTATACTATTGCATCGGTTAAAACAACTACCAAAGTATTAAATAGTATAGTACAATATAACTATTAGTATCATGTTTTGTACAGTACTACTAAGATCACTATTTGAGAGGAGTATTTTCTTGTCTACCGATAAATCCTACGTAGTTTGATCTTCTACGCCGTCAATGTCATTTAGACGCACCTGTCTCGCTATTCAAAGCATTTCCCAGGTCCCAGTCCATCGCAGACCAGTCTAAGTGATCCAAATCAAGATTCCGTGGAGATATTCCAGGTATATCAGGGCATGCACCTGGTCCCGAAAATACGTAGTCATCGTGCCCTCCCATGCCATGGATGGGACCGTGACTACCAAGGCCCATGGGCATCGACATGGCAAAGTCGGGAGATTCGATGTTTATGGCACCATATGGTTGCCCAGCGCTAGAATTGTCCGCATCTAGTGCCATATGTTCCAAGCTGTGTCTAATGGACAACACAATCTCTGGTGTCGCCGACGCCTCTCCTGACTGCTTTAATGCTGCCTCGCGGGCTTCCCATGCCTGAAGGACAAAGCTAGTCAAAAGTTTGAAGAATCTATCCTTTACAGATAGAGAGTCGAGACGAGCGTGGTAGTTATCACTCATGATTTGCCAGGCCTTTGTAGCTTGGGCACTCATAGGTCGCCATTTTAGATGTTGGACTATCTGAATGTATCCCATGAAAGGGAAGTAGGAATAAACCATCCAGATAAAGCCTTTGGTAAGGGGTGAGGTCATAAGCTTTGTATTACATTCAAGCATGCTGAGAGCGTAAGAAAGGGCAGCATCGCGCTGAGCCGCGGCCTGATGCAAGGATGAGTCAGAATATCTGAAGTGGTGTTCCATGAGGCGGAATTTCGCAAGATTTCCTCGTGTCGTCCAGATGGTCATGAAGTGGAGTGGGTTGTCTGGATCACAAAAGTTGAGATATCTGTCCTCGACTACCTTTCCAAGGCTGTCCATCTTACTATCTGTATGAGTGCCGTGCTGAATATTTGTGTCAATGGGCCTTGCAGCCGGACCAAAAAAGCTAAGGTGGAACATGGTGTGGCGAACGAAGTCCGCAAGCTCACTGCGTACAACGGCAAAAAGTGCGTCAGTCGATTTACCCTGGACCTGTGGAGGCTCTTTCATCTCTTGTCGGAGATCCGAGTCATTTACATTAAGAGGAACTCTGCAGTCCCACGCCGGAAGTAGCGATGTGGCTTTAGAGTCGGCCATCTCTCCAATGCGAGTGTCGAAGATTATGAGCGACCACCAAAGTCTTCGGCTCATTTCAGCCTCGAGGGCGGTGCACTTGGCCAGAATGGATTCGCTATGAATGCCCATGCGTTGGGCAATACGAATGGCAACGCCAAGCATAGAGGACAGAGACTGGGGAGCTGTGCTGGGCCTGACCGAGACCTACCATTATTAGAAAGCAGGAGTATACGCAGCCGATAGGCTTACTAGATAGAGGTATAATGCGGTCAAGCAGTCGCGATTGGTACACCGCAAAAAGCGACTGTTCACCAGAGCTTGCTGACAGCCGAGTCGATACCTCGCCAAGAGATCCACCTTGGACGAAGCAAACACGGCCTGGCAATCATCCTCGGTGAGACTTGAAATAGCCATACAGTAGATGCTAAACATAAGCGCCTCCAAGTCGGGGTTGATCTTCAAGATGTTACCAGCGGCTTCTATAATACGCCCTTGAAGGCTGGGAGTATGCGTGACTTTAAGCAGCGGGTTGACGTTGTCGAGGTAGAGCTGCCAAAGTTGAAATATCTGGACTGGTTGGGGGTGCAAAGTATACATGTCGACGGCTGTCTGACGCGAACCGAATAGAAGGTGATCATCATTCTCAATTGTTTCATCCCATGCCTTTTTGAATACAACCTGACGTACTTCATCATCCGAAGAATGGTCATTATCGCGGTCACGGAACTATTTCAACTGTTAGTCAATAGAGCATAAATCAGATGATCATAGCGGTAGGTTTACCTCGTGGTTCATGGCGTGCAAAATGCGCCTAGGACATATCAATTAGCGAATGATAAATCATGACAAGAACTCCTGGAGAGTGCATACTTAGCCTCATACACTTTCGGTCTCTCTAATGCGGTGGTTGTTGTGGGAGGCGGGATATCTGCACTAGCAGCCGCAGTGCTTGTTCCTGGCTGCTCATCATCGGAATCATAGGAACACTCCACGTTAGAAACAGAAGATTCCTTCTCCACTACCGAATGGGGATTTGGGTGAAGCGGCTCAAACTTGATGTTGTGCTGGCTGAGGAGGCCTTCGTACTTGCGAAGACGTTCCAGTAGTTCTCTCTCGGGGAATCTGCGTTTTCGGCGGCGCGAGACCTGGTTTGCTGGTACACATTGCACCCGAGCCTTGACGCAAGTTGCACAAGGATATTTGTGATCACACTTCACCTTCCGCTGCTGACAAAGCACACAAGCCGGCAGGCGCCGTGGCTTCAAGTCCGTAGGTTGGGGGGAGTGGGATGCGGGCCCAGGAAACTCTGTTGTGGCCGACAACGTCGACATAATCACTGCGTGATGTCTAGGTCGAGTCGTGTTGTCAAAGTTGAGGCACAGCTGGCTACCTAGATGTTGGACTCCTTGACCTTGAATAGTACCTGCCAAAGCCTAAGTTGTTGCACACGTTCAGAGAGTAAAGTGGTTTTAAGTGACAGTTTTTGAATGAAGATCCCTTTAAGCTAATAGATCGAAGTAATTTTATAGATCTTCTTATCGTTAAATACTATATCCCTTCACGCACATCGCCACAAAAATTCGGCCACTGTACTGCGGGGTAAAAGTCGCTGGCTTACAGTGAAAGCTCGCTAATTTTACAGGGTCTTGAACGAAGATATTTAAAAACTCCGTCCACTGACTACGGCGACCGAAGTTTTGGCGTGATGTGCAAGATACTATATAGTCTTTTCTATTATTTTCAATCTTAGAGATCGATTTATACTTGAAATACGACGTAAGTAGATTTGTCATCTTATTTAAGAATTTAGAAACTTTATATAATACTGCTATGCACGATGTAACGGTTAGTAAACTGCTGATGCATTATGTTTTGTCGCTACTAGTATTTATGTGGGCTGGTTAACAAGTCTTTTAATATTCGCCGACATCTCCTCGACTGGCCCCACATCTCGCACCTCGCACCTTACTTGGGACTCAGACGCAGTGCTTGACCATCATTCTCTCCCCCATCTTTTGTTATCCTCGCTTATCTCTAAAGCAACAGAAGAACACCCAGAATCAGCGCCCCCTAGGCCATTCCGCGTGTAGACATGTATTTAAGTACCTTTGCCACCTCTCGTCCCCTCCCTCTAGATCCTTGAGTCAGTACCGGCTCCTTTACTTCAGTCGTCCCTAGTCCCTCCTTTAACCATCACACTTTACTCCCGTCTTTGACATCTCTCGCAGATCATTCGTTCTCTCACTCTTTTCCCACCGACCTTGTGTCGGGCTTTCGTCCCTACGACCTGCTATCACCTGGTCACGATATAATAAAGACCTAATATACTCAATCATGAACTAACTGCTTATTCAAGGAGAATCGCAATAGCAGGGATGCAGACCTCACCTAAGCGCTTCTCTGCCTTAGAAAAATGCCAGCCCATGTGTACTCAACAATTTGGCGCCATTGACTCAAGGCAGAACTAACCTTGCGGCTTTACATTTGCATCCATTCTTCTCTTGTTTCCGCACGAAGTAACTAGCCTCGCCTAGCCTGGTATTTCACTCCCAGAACCAGAAGAGCGCTATTCTGGAATACAGCTTCTTGACAACAACCGGTCTATCACTGCCGTTCTTCTGAACGCCGTCAAAAAGTCAAGAAGGTCGCTATTGTCCACAGAGCGGTCGCTTCCTCGTTGTAACAAGGACAAATTAAGAATACGAGCTGTTTCCTTGATGCAGGGATCGACTCGTTTTGCTTTAGGGAGCACCCGCATCTGTAAGATCAAGCTGGCTGCCGGGTTCGCTTTTAGATGTGCTTATACCCCTGCCAGAGTTCGGTTGCGGAGCTGAACGCAGGATGTCGCTAGGACAGATGATGTGAGACGCACCTCATAAACTACAGCATCCTTCACAACCTGAGGCTATCCATTGGTTCGTTGTTGCACCGAGATACGTTCATTAAGCTGGTTACTGACAGAGTAATTGTTTGATGTAGATGTGGTCTCGTTTATTCGTACGACGAAGCTCAGTGATGGATAGAGCTCTGTCAAAGTCAAAACAGATCAGAAGGATGTGGCAGCTATCTGTATACTTATAACTATATTGTAATCAAACGACAGGAAGGGAAGGAACACTCACTTCTGCCACACGTTCATTGCACAACAAATGCAACGCAGGTCGGACAACAGTAATGATCAACTCCAAAAAAGAAGTAAATCGGTCAAACACAGTCAATTTAGGGACTGGGTCCCCTTATTTTCATTAAAAGGTTGGGGAGGTGGTGCTTGTGAATTCCTTTTCTTGTGCTGGATCGAATGGACCAGGGTTCGACTCATTCGCTGTAACCCCCCGATCTACTAGTAAAGCGAAGCCTTGCCTTTAGTAGCAACTAATCAACGCCTCTTTTCAAAGTATGGAAGCTAAGATGTACCTTTATAGCTTTTTTTAAAGAGCTTTTGACTGGTATATCTACCCTGTAGTCTATATTCTCTCCGAAAGGCATACTGACTTATTGATCTAATAGAGCTTTGTTCCAAGATCGAAGAAATAAACGTTAGCATGAACGACCAGAAGCTCCGAATCTCCGTTATCCTCCACCAGACGCCAATTCAATCCACCGGAACCCTCTTTCCAGAATCTCTGTAGGGTAAACTTAAGAACGGAGAGGTATGGACGCTGGACAAAACAGGGGCGCAATACAGATACGCAGGTCCTCTACATCCCTGGCGTGACTTCGAGCAACATTGGTCATGCAAACTCAATAGAGAATACCAGTTCGGCTATTCATCACCAAGGCTACCAATCGTATGGAATGTTCCCCGTGAGACATATATTGGATCAGAAGATTGAGAAAAAGTAGCTCACCAAAGGTCTTAAATAGAAGATCCTTCTGTTAGCTCGGGAGCATGGAGGGAAGTTGAACAGTATATTGAAAGGTTCGGATGCTGCTTTTAAGTAAGCAAAAGAAAGGTTCTTAGACCAGTTAGAGGATGATATTAGGGCATTAATGACGAATTTATACACTCTGGAGCAGATCACGAGAAGTAACAAGGAGGTTCAGCGCCAGCTTTCCTAACATATGGCAGATCCCGAGATACAGAAACGGTTGGATGGTATGATAAGATCCATGGCTTCTGTGATAGGTACCGTAGCAGGTTCATAGCTCAAGAAATTTACAACTCTGGTATCATCGTCTCTGTGACATTCTTTTAGAATGCCCTGATTCTACCTATTAATCTAATATACTTTTCCACGAAGCCGACGTAAAGTCCCAGACAGTTCACTGTTTCGTGAGCAACCACATGATCAGTCGAGATGTTCAGCCTGTCGAAGCGATTTTGAAGAGGCCCTCAGGTATACTATTGATCAGGCTCTTGTAGAGGCGCTAAGATGCTAAGCTCATGCCCGGAACTTATGCTCGAGGCCACCATCCTATTCCTATATCAGTATTCCGACTTCTAATCAAGCTCCTGTTATTCATTCAATGTGCCGAGCGCTACCAAGATAGTCAATTCAAAATGGAGCCGGAGAGTGATAAGGTTAGAATCACAGAGACTGCTAGTGAGCTCATATTGCTAGGGCCAAATTGGATAGACTCATGATGGATATTCTGTGCTTTGAGTTGGGTGGTTGGCGGATTACTGTAATGACTTAATTCTTTGCAATAAATGTCACGTATACCAGGACTCGAGCTTTGGAGTTGATCGAATGAATGCTCATTGAGAATCAAAGATTTTCTCGCATATATGCTCTTCCGTACCTCCAACGCCAAAACGCTCCCCCCTGCTAGCGCTTGCCTGCCATATCTAGTTCTCGACTAGTTATGGCCATTCGTGTGGTTCTTTTTCTTCGAGCCCTTGCTTCTCTGTCGTTCGGGCTTACGAGCCTTCTCTCCCCGCTTATTTGGGTCACGGCGGATAGTATTATCAAGCCTATGCATTGCAAGACTACCATCAGTATTTTGTGTACCTGTTTCTACTGCGTAGACTTACCTATTGGGAGAAAGAAGCCATTTATCGTTATTTGGAGTAAAGAACCCGATGGGCTAATGTCACTGTTATTGTTCTGCGGATTTCAAAGGAACAAGCGTGGGTAGAACTGCAAAGGGCCGAAATATACCTTCTTCCTATAGTTGATCAGATTTTTGTTTAACCGAGTTACTTGACAAACGGTCTGCCAGAATTTCTGCATAATAAATTTGAGAGACATGATTTGGATAATTTATGAACTGGTGAAACTCAAGCTCATACTCTGCCTCCTTTAATCTCCCCTCAAGACCAAAGTATTAATAGTTAGCTTCAGCTATTGTTTATGTTCCTCTATCAGAACTCGGTGGCTGGACCAATCACCAGTATTCGTTTCAGCCAACCAACGATAGGCTAGGAAGAATATTAGGCCACCACAAACAACTGCAGGCAACGTTCCTCTGCATAGGTAAAACACGCTATTGTAAGAAGGTTGCAAATCAATCCTGCGATGACTGGTCATTTCGCTCAAATCTTAGACGCCACCTGTTTGACCGCGTTTCCTCACGCTTGTGGTCGCGACGACGGCGCGCCATAACACTCTTGCCACTGGGGATAAGTGCACACTAGAGAGCGAGTTTTCACTTGGTTGGATCGGGATAAAATCAAAGAAAGCAACAGAATAGTAACAGACTAATCAAATCCTGTATCCTGACATTCCTTAAAAGAAACTACGGTTTACAGCGTGCTTCAGAATAGTCATCATGCCCACACTGCTCTCTATCCACTGCCAAATATGATCCTGGGCATTGGCAGATAGAGCTTTGGCTAGAACTGGCCTATTGAGTGCCTCTTCCAGGGGCCGTAGGGCATCGACATCAATTGGTTGATGGGCTCTGCCCTCCGCTTCTAAAGACTGGGTCAACTGGCTGGCTCGTAGCTCTAGTTCAGCCAGCCTCGCCTGTATTTCGACCTTTGCAATTTGTATATTCTGGAGTTCAGCTTCTGCCGCCGCCCTATGGGAGTTTGTTCTAAATTGCAAATGTGCGACGAGGCTTTCCAACTCCTTATGCCAGTGTAGGAGCTGTGCAGCGCACAAGTCGTCTTTCAGTGCTTGACAAAGCAGCCAGGCGTCTCGAATCATCTCTTTAACTTTGTTGACAGGAATCTGTGGACGACGATGAACAGCGCAGTGCCGGATAGATATAGCGCGCCTGAACAGAACTGCCAGCGACTGGCCATGACTTAAATCAATAGCTGCTGGAGGGAAATCACACCTCGAGAGGGCCTTCCACCACTTACTTAGTTCGACCGTCTCGGGTGCATCCCAGCCATTGGTCTCCAACATGGACGGAAACCACTTTTCAGCGAAGTTGTAGCAGCATTCTTCTAGCAGTCGTTGAGTTTGGGTAAGGATTAAATGTTGAAGTCTAGAAGGAAGATATGTAGGATTTGTCGTTGTGATATCGCAATAGAGTGTGCGCTTTGGGACTTTTTGACCCTTCTCTCTGTCTGCAACGATAGATTGTAGTTAGCGTAATGCTCCAAGAAGGATTATTAGAAAGACTTGTGTCTATACCTTCGCGGAAAACTCCCTCCGGCACAGCCCTCCCCACTTGAAGTATAAGCCCTGTGGGGTTTATCGTGGCTCGAGTTGGCTTTCTGATACGGCCTGATTTTCTGTCAATGCGATGCTGTCTAACCGGCGGAGCACTCTCCGGGGAAGCGCCATTTGGCATAGGAGTATCGGGAGAATGGATGATATTCTGAAAAGGAGAGACATCGGGGGGGTTCCCGTCTCTCTTTCCACATTCGTGGTCCAAACCTTCCTCCACGCACTTCACAATCAGCGCTGTATCGTTTCCTAACTCTCTAGGAGAGAAAAGTGTTGGAAATATAGCCTTAGCTATAGACTCTGATTCGAATAAACGCGATGCTAGAAGATCTCGCAAAATCCTGCAGGTTTTCTCCGAATCCATTGAATCGGCGAGTTGCCTATGGTGGAGGTGATCTTTGTGCTTCTCTACCACACTGCGCACCTTACTCCGCTTCCTCAGCTTTGCGAGCCTATCTTTGAAAATGTCGCGATAGGCAAGATACACCATCTTCTTTTCAAGGCCTGAATCTGATATGGTGACGTCTGAGGACATAATAACGTATCTGGACGAAATCAGGAGTTACTATCCGCTATGCAAGGCTCTGCAATGCTCGTAACTCCTACGTGCACGGACCTCGATTCTCATACCCCGCGATTTTGACGTGCTAGTAGGCAGCCGCCCACACGTACCAGAAATCTGCTGAACAGAGCCATACTGATTGGCCTATTAAAAAAAAACTTGCCTATTGGCTAAGCAGCTTTCTAAGCGAGTGATGTTATCGTCGGTTAGCCGACCTCTCAAAAATGGCTATATTTAATCTGTCTCTCAGTTGCCGAAAAAGATTGCCGATTCTGGCAATGTTGCAAAACACCACACACAATCTTGGCCTTTTTATTTATTCTCAATGAGAAAGAGCCCTTGCAAAATAAAAATGTCACGAGGACCGAGCGTGGGTCGAACACGCGGCCTGAAGATGTTGGAAAACTGCAATCTTCCGCTCTACCACTGAGCTATCGATCCTTCAAAGAAAATTTTCTTAACTTAATATATCAAGGCTTGTGACTCATTTCCCGAGGAAAGGCCGATAACGGCGGACCACCTGATCGGAAGATACGGTCACGTGAGGAACACCAAAACTGCTTCCATTGGATATTAGTAGTAGGTAGGTAAAGTAAGGTAAGGTAAGGTCTAAGACTCGCACGAGTGAGGTCTCCTATTTAGTGAAATCCCATTTAGAGTTGCAAGATCTTTATCCGGTTGTGATCGTTAGATTAGTAAGAATCAGTATTGATAGGAATTTATACCAAAAGACTCATGAGCCGCGAACTTATAGGAATCTCTCTGCGTGGCAGCATAAGATGTAACAGAATTTCAATGCTTCTGCTCTTCAGGAAGTCACATCTACTGCTGTATTCGAGCTCAATGATACGGATGAAGGACTTTTAAGTGCGGAGAAATCCTCGAGCCCTGCAAACTTTCGAGAATTTCGAGATAGGCTTGAGTCTTGTGCTATTGCTAGGGACATTGAGTCAAATAGCGAGACTGAATTAGTATGAACCCCTTCATTATATCTTCTGAACAAGTCGGTAACTATCAAAAGGAATGCGTAACGGAACCAGTGCAGCAATTGCCTAAAGTAGGACACCCAAGAGTATGCAAAAGTAAACACTCTCTAGCATTAGCTCTTGAATTAGCCGGCGCGGACGTTATCCAAGAGCAAGTTGATGTGAGCTATGCTTCTCGAGCACGATGAGAAACTCTGACCTCTCGGTATGGGAAGATATACCACTCGAACTTTGCGATTAGATACAAGCTCAAGATAGATTGAAAATTTATTAGATACCACTCAGTTCAGTGAGTGACTATAATACTGACAACAGCTTATAAACCGACCATGTAAGCAAAGAAAACATAAGCAAGGAATAAATGTTCACCTCTATATGATACCTCAACAACAGATTTAGGGAACAAGACACATTTTCTTGTCCCCAAGACTTGAGATCACTTCTTGATCCTATCATAGGTTGCAGGGTTTTAAGAAATTTGAAGTATAAATGTTATAAGAAGATGAGAGTGATATGTTAAATAGAGAAAAGTGTACAAGGAACAAACTATTGAGATGACTTGCCTCTCAGCGCTTTAAATTAGTTACCTCTTCCTCAGATGTACTATCATCCAACCTCATCCTCCCCATCTCAACCACTCTGCTACTAGCAATATCTAGTATTTAAGTTCATCCATCTTCCCTTTGAGCTCCTTGGCCTAAATAGCGCGGGGACAAGTATCCCGTCTACATATGCTCACCTCAGGGATTGCGATTGTGGCCTATTTCCCTCCATTTTTGCCAATTTGCAGTAGCAACCAAAAAATCCTCCTCCTTATTACAAATAGATTGTCCTCCCAACCTACAAATCGCGCAGAAAATTTTGGTTGCCCGCGTCAGTGGACAGAGCCTGAAAATTTAGCGACATGTTCACTGAAAAGCCCTGTCATATTAGCGAATTTTACACCGCAATACGGTGGCCGAAGTTTTGGCGCGATGTGTAGCTTGGAAGCGACACTCTTAGATGCTTCCTTTCGGGATGCGAATGACATATATCTTTAGAATTTATAAATACATTATATAGATTCATTGGCATTATCCAATTTTGGAAGCAGTCTTTAGATCAACCTCAGGCGAATTGTTTAACGCCAGGAATTATCCCATCCCCCCTGCTCCACAGCGAAGGCAATTGCCAGCTCTGAGAATCTTGCCATGTGCTGCTAAATTAATAATGGCGTAAATAAATATAGGAATGAGCTTACATCAAGAGAGAAGATGCCAGTATCATCGTCAATATCCATTGTGTCGTTCACCCCATGGATATATGGATCAAAGTCGCCAGGGAATCCACCTGCCAGAGGGTTGCCCTCTGAGGCAAACGCAGCAGGGTAGTTGAGTTTGGTATAGGACATGTAGTCAGAACCAGCGTTGCTACTTTATTAGCTGGCTTTATCGACGTGAAATGGAGAGCCTATCGACCTACGCTGCCAGCTCATATATATCGGCGGGAATGGATATGTACTCCCTACTCAGCTTCACCGTCCAGTTTGTAAGCGCTTCATCCGCCTGGGTCCTAATAAATCCAATTGATTCGGTCGCGTTTCGGGCAATAAAGGCTGTCATATCCTATGTTTGACCATTAGTGCCACTGCAAAGTATCTAGTTCGCTTCAGGTCACTCACAAACTCCATCATTGCCCCGATAGATGCCCCCGAATCTTTCTTGTACCTCGCAATAGCCTGGCTACCTAACAATCCCCCTTCCTCGGCAGCATACCAGTGAAACTCGACTGGGCCATTCTTGGGCGTGTAACCGCTTTCAGCCAAGATTCGGAATGCCTCCAGGATGCTGACAGTGCCGGAGCAATCGTCGTCCGCGCCTGGTGCAGGCAGGAGAGGGAACAGATAGTTTGCAGAGTCTTGGTGCGCCCCAAGAATGGTCAGAGGGTGGGAAAAGTTGCGGACCTTCGGTTCAAAGCGCGCGATAATGGACGACTGAGGAAAGGTATGGGTAAAATATTCGAGAGAGATATGGGTGCCGAACGGGGAGTTGTCAATGATCTATGACCAAGCTCGGTCAGTAGCTTTCTTAGTGCTAGGTTGAATCGGAGAAGCCTACCTTGGCAATGTGGTCGTGAAGCCATTCAGCGCTCAGTGCTCCATAAGTATCTCCATAATACCTATTGTAGTAGCTCGTCATATGCTTCAGGACATCGTGCATTCTTTGAGTAGAGACATTTGAGAAGAGTGGCTTAATGAGGCGCTGATGCGTGAAGTTGGGGAGATCTATAACAGCGTGAACAAAAGCATCTCGACTGGGTTGAAGAGCCTCTCACAAGCTTTACCGGCCGAGGCGTCTATTTGTTGTGCATAGAAGTCTCGATGATCTGTGATGTCCACGAACTTCTTCCCGCGTCGGCGGAGGCGCAGCTTGTCTCCTTCAGTCATCCATTCCGGCTTCTGTTCACCGTTGACGCGCAACAGTCGTGGTTCAGCGAGGCTCGCTGCAGCTTCAGGACGAAGGGCAACTAGTGCAGCAACGGGGTCAGAGTGCGTCTTCAGGGCTGTAAGAATTGCCTCATCAACAACGTGCTCTGTATGTGCATTTTGGACCTCTGGAGATGGCACGAGAATGGCTTGTTTTTCCTGGAATGAAGAGCCCAGGACAAATCGCGAGATGCTCAAAAGGAGCGCGAGGACGTGTGGCAACATGGCTATAAAGGGTGAGCTCTGTAGTTCATGTTGTGTACTTCGTCGCGTACTCGGCCTCGGGTAATCCTCGGCTCCGCGGCAGGTCTACTCATCCGCCCGAACCGCCCAAATATAGAAAATTGTTCGGGATTTCAATTACACATTTGAGAGTCCTACAATTAACTAGTCAATTGTTCGATTTTGTTTAGACTTTTCTAAGTAGTTTTAATCTTTGCACTTAATTTGTGTTGAAGTAAATATCAAATTATGTACAATTACATTTACTTCCACCACGGATATATTTCCAATGATTCGCAGCAACATCCCTCATACGACTCTCCCTCCATGATTGTTATTGAGTATAAAGCTCAATTCTCCCAAAATTCAATTAATCCTTCAACTCATCCACCTCAACACCAAACCTTCAAACCAGCCTCATTACCTACATATATCTCCTACTCTCGAAACTACATCCAAAACTCCACAAATATGAAAATAGTCAAGTGATCTTCCTAAGTATCTACCATCATCTCTCTCTTGTTTGAAAGTATGTAAAATCGCTTAAAGATATCAATGCAGTTCCAAAAAATTATACCGTTTTCAGCAAGCGCTAGAACATATCTCTCATGCGATCAATAGACCATCCAAAATATCTTCTCAAATCTAATCCATTGAGCTCAAGCCCAATAACTCCCATTTTCCCTTGATATGATAACATTATCCATTGCGAGATCAAGAAAGCAATGGGTCTTCACACGAGCGACCTTCTCTTCAATAGCCTCAGAAGACTCAGCCTTAGAAAAGTGCATTATGTTCAACATGAACACCCATACTTGGTCTAATCATAATTTCTAAAAGGAAAATATCCGCAAGCAGCACCTCAATAGAGAAATTATTTGGTACTGTGACATATTCACTGCCACTTACCCCTACCTCTGACCTTACCGAAGATTCCCAATCTATATACTATATAATCCCCACATCTCCCTCTCCTTAATCCTCAACCTCAATGCTTGTTCCACAGCGATCTCGCTCATGGATCGAAGCCTCTCCTGAGCGCTTAAATAAATATCTCCATGCACCTCTACCCCTATCCCTTGGTACAGCTAGTTCTTATATTTAATAGAACAGAAATGCCAACTTTCCATCTATGTCTTTCTAACAGATTACCCCATATGCAGCCTATATGATAATGGTTAGGAAGACCACAAAAATAGAAGAACAACAATGGCCCCTGTAACAATGATAAGTAAATAAGCAAACTTGAGACGCAGAATCAACCAATATATTTACTTTTGGATTATAAGGGGGTTGTAATTTATGGCCTGGAATATGCCTATGAAAAGCGTGGCAGGTGGTGTTTTAAATAGGAGAGCTTGGTAATCGGGAGAGTAAATGTATTAATCAGAGCAAGAGATGTCTTTTCTTTTTTAGAGAGAAAGCCACCCCCGAGTGGCCGTTAACCCCTGTCATATACATAATATACAATATTTGTAGGTATCATAAATCAATTTTCTCTTTCTTGTGCGTTGTATAGGGTTAGTAAGTTTGTTGCTCTTGCGTAGGCGCTAATCACCCTCAGCTTATCCTCGGCTTAATCAACTCGCCCAAGTAATCTACTGGTAAATACCCTGAACTTACCTGAGTGTCCTAAGTACTCTAAGTACCCTGAGCAACTTATCTATCTAAACAAACCTGATCATGGTGAGCAAGATTTACCACATCGTTATGTGTTTTAACTTCTTTTGTCTTATATTTGTAACAAAACGAAATCCTTAGATATATATTTGTTGATTTCCTAAGCTTCTATTAGAAAGTAAACCACGTGATGTGTAGTCACGGGCTCATCGGTCACCTGACAAGTACAATTACATATATATTCGAAACAATCTCTCTGTTTTTTCTCTTTTCTTTTCTCTTTTTCTATTAATCTAGTATTTTTATTATATTAATTAATTAACTAAAGAATATATATATTAATTCTTGACTTTGATTAGTATTATAATAAAATTTATTTAGAAAAAATTTATTTCAAAAAGCTTAGACTTTTGATTTTACAAGTTTTTAAATTGTTTTTTGTATTTTAGTAGATTTTATCTAAAATAATAAATTTTGAATAATCTAAACTAATTATATATTACAAAAATCAAAAACTTACTAAAAGTCTAATGTTTACAAAACAAGAAAACACTATAAAAATACCTCTTTTCTAGAAGCATTTCTAGTATACTATTAGTATTTCTAGAGATTTTTTAAATTAATTTATATACTTTAATATTAGTACAAGAGGAAAGTCACTACGGGTCCTGATAGACGCTGATTGGCTAGAGTATTATATAATATATCGTCTTCTACTTTGAATAGATTTTGCTATTTATTTATATACCTATCTAGAGAGCCTTTGGCTAGGCGGTGGGTGGGGACCAGAGATCCCCCTCTTTCCCCTATTAGTGTCTAAATACCTATTAGAAGCAGTAAGAAACTTGAAGGCTAGATTGTGTGCTCGCAGCGCACCCTGTATCTGAAATTACATTGGAGGCCTTCCGTTGTCACGTGCCTGTCCCTGCAGCCAGGGTAGGAAGGCTGTGGGATGCCTCCAAAATTTTGCAGCCTTCCTATTTTCATTTTTAACTTCCCGCCATCTTTCTTCTTCTGTGAGCTCACATAATGTTCCTGGTTTTCTGATATATATCAATTCAATTCTATCCCCTTGAACGGAGAAGAGCACAGTTCAGAATGTTCACTTTTCGATAGTCCATTGGGTTTCCTTAGGGATCATCCTCTCCATCATCGTGAGCTCTCAGTGCAACAATGATTCTACAGCAATCTTCAGTTATGAAGACTATCTTCTTGCGTCTATTGATGGGTAAGAAAATAACCATTATCTTGATCCTAAATAAGCTCTTTGTTAACATCGCGGCCCAAGAATTGCCGAGCTGGCGGATAGAGAAGGCAATCAAGAGCCAAGAACTGCACCACCAGTCCAGGAACCGCCAAGAGTACCCGAGCGAGAACCACACCTAGATATATACGACCAGTGGATCAATTTTCAAAGAAAGAGTTCAAAATTAATTCAGAGAAGAAGCAGCTTTGGACTCCCGATGACCAACCTCGCCGAGGGAGAAAGCTCTGGAATCCTGATGACGAATCACCACCAAATCGTTCGTGGACAAGGAGAGCTCTTAATGGTGCCGCTGCATTATCGCTTTTCGCCGTGGCCAAGAGGAGAAAACGAGAAAGGTCGGCAGGCCCTGAGGAAGAATCTCCACCAAGCAGGAGATTATCGCCTCCTCTACTTTCTTCGAGGAGACAGCCGACGGTGGATACAGATTTAGAGACGTACGAGATCATCCACCAGCCAGAAACAAGTCCAATATCACAAGAACAAGTAGTTGCTGAAGTCAAGGGTATATACGACGGTCTAGTTATGGTTGAAGCCAAGTGTATTGAAGCATACACGAAGCAAACAGTTCTAGCACACACAGACTTGGGCTCAAAGCTCAAATTCGATAACAAGGAATGGCAAACTTTGTTAGCATTACATCGAAATTTGCTACACGAGCATCACAGCTTCTTTCTTGCAAGTCAACACCCATCTGCCGCTCCGGCTTTGCGTCACCTGGCTTCAAAATATGCAATGCCCGCGCGTATGTGGCATCATGGGATATACAGTTTCTTAGAACTGCTGAAGCAGCGACTACCAGCTTCAAATGAACACATGATAGCGTTTATATACTTGGCTTATTCGTTGCTGGCGATGCTTTACGAGACTATTCCAAGATTCGAAGAGACCTGGATGAAATATCTCGGCCATCTTGGGCGTTACCGAATGTCCCTTGAAGACGACGAGATAATAAATAAAGAGGTATGGACAGGAATTACGAGTCATTGGTACGCCAAAGCATTCGAAGGACTTCCCAAGACAGGAGGATTATACCACCGCTTCCCACCCTGCGCACCACCAAACCTAATCTGGCCTCTATTTGGCTACCCAACACATCTTGCGCTACCATGGTTCACTGACCTCGCCGATGACATACATCAGAGAATTGCTGATTTTCTATCTAATGAAGACTTGATCCAGCTGAGCATGACTTGCCAGAAAATACGCAGCGCGTACAAGCTGGCCTTGAGAGAAAGCCTTAGGGTAAGTCTCATATTTATTACAGTCGAAGTCATTGCCATATACTTGGCTTATGTCGGTCCAAAAGCCACTTGAATATTTCTAGGACTTTCTAAATTCCAAATTAAATTCAGACTTCTAGGTCACAGACGATGCCTCCATTTCCAATGAGACTAACTGTGTGCAGGTCAAAAATCAAGAGAGATCTGAGGCACGACTTGATTTGGACAATTGGACAACTCAGGCAACCTTAAGTCTTTCTCTTGATCCAGTAGAGCTCCTGGGAAGTTTGAGAACCAACTGGAGAGAATCCTTGTGTGAAATTGATGATGCTCTTCCATCAACAATGATCGAGCCGCTGGATCCAATGGACGACTGGCGGCTTTCGTCCATCAACTTCGACTTGGAATCAGCAGATGAAGAAATGATCGATGCAGAAGCCTTGCCATTACCGAAAGACGTCAATGACAAGCAATTTTGCTTTGAACCAAACTTCATGTTCCGCGAGTTGTTGGGCATTCCTAGTCATACCACGGTCATGATGTCGCAAGCAGAAAATGGGCAACGCCTAAACGAGAACGGGGAAAGCAATTCAAATGACGGGATTCAAAGCCTCGAAAATCAAATTGGAAGCGAAAAATTGCTACAGACTGACAATATTTCCACGTCCGGAAACACGATTGATGGAAGATTGCACACTCAAGACGAAGAGCAGAAGGGATTGGAAATTCCCACACCATCGATGACAGATACTCGCACAATAATCAAATCTTCTCCCGATCCGAAAACTCTCTCACCTGATGCTGATCTACCATCACCTCCGAGGATAGACAGGGGAACTTTCACTTGTACTCAGTGCACTAAGTCGTTTCCCCGCATGTGTGAATTAAGGTAAATTTCCTTCAAATCAGAGAGCCGCAACATCAGAAAGCTGATTTTCTAATCCTTTGTACAAGAAAACACGCAAAGAACCACATGAAAGGATTTCACTGCCCTGAGCGAAATTGCACCTGTTCTTTCAGTACCCAGAGAGACCTCACGCGACATGAAAAGGGGCCACATAAGACGATATATGGAGGAGAGGAGTATCGCTGCCCCCATTTGGAATGTCAGAAATTATTTTCGAGAAAAGATAATTTGAAGAAACATATTAAGAGAAAGCATAAGCAGAATAGTGGCAAGTAAGAAGACAAGCAGGACGAGAATAAGGAGGAGTGAAACTTCACATTCTGCTCAAATGTATGAGGGCTGTTGGGTTGGATTTCTGATTGCTTAGATTCAATGGTGATTATTTATTACATGGGAAACTCAACTTGATGTTAGATTCGCTGAGCGAAACCCCTTTTATCCGAAAAAGTCATTTATTTAAGCAGTATTTGCCCCTAAAACTTTTGAGGTACCCGAGACAAAACGTTGTTGGAAATACAAAAGTCACAAATGGCTTCAAATTAAAGCAGAGTGTCGAAACCGACGGCGGCTAGCCAGTATCAATATGCAGGCATTGCAAATCAAGCGATGAGGAAATTACATGTATTCAGACATCGAATCTCAAGATACTTCCAGAGCTGCTCTCCTATCCACCTCTAGCCAGTCCAGCGCGGCAAGTAATACCTCAAATTCTCATACACCAAGAAAATCACCCAAGTCGCAGGCAACACCTCAAAACATTCGTCCCCAATTCCTTATAGAACTCACTCTACCCCTCCTCTCTCCATATCTTGCTTGAAACACCTCTTATCCCCTTATCAAACCTCGCCTCCGAATGGTACATCAGCAGTCGACTCCCGACAATGATACGAGTAGCTGGCCGTACCAACAACAATCTTCGCCGGCCCGCTAATTACAAGCGTCGCTGTATTTCCGAGCTTCTCCTGCTGCCTATCATGAGGCGGAGAATGATACTCATGAGCGAGGTATTGCCTCTACACATTCTTCGGCGGCTCTTAAACAGCGAGCTGGAGGGCGCCGTGACTATTCTCCGGTAAACTAACCTCCACCGCGATAAAAGCCCCTCAGGCCCTCGTTCTTGAATACCTGGCGCGCACCATGCCACATACCTTCATACGCACTCTCGCTTCCTTCATCCGAGCTCAGTGTTAGATATACTAGGTACCTGGTATAGATCTAAGCTCTACCGTGCACGCAGCATAAGCTTATAGCGTATGCAACCCTAGGATCCTTCGATTCTATAGGGCTTATGTACGCTGTAGAGCTTACGTAGGCTGTAGGCACAACCTGTAAGCATGGATTGTTACAAGAGCCCATATATATATATATAGGCTACTTCTCTCTGTAGAGTTAGAGAATCCATCACTGAAACCGAACACTTTAGCATCCGGGTTTTGAGCAACCATATCGGATTCGTGGACAGCGTGACCAAGGTCCCTTGCCAAGGACGTTGACGCTATGACATCAGAAAATAGGATTAGTTAGCACAGCTTGCACCACCTCCAGCCACCAAAATGAATGTGCGTTACATCTGTATTCAGCTACACTCTATTATTTTCGCCTGTAATTAATATACATCTGATATGGCTGCGAAGGTTGCGGCTAAAAGCAATCGGACTGGCAGGGTCAGACTCGGTTAGCCTGGATTATTTTGGCGGGGTAAAGAGTATAGTGCGCAGGCTGACTTAGGCGTGCTCAGGGTCTGATCAGGTACGCTTATCCTTGGCTTAGGTATACTCACCCTCAGCTTAGGTTAAAGCAGTAGTTGCTCACGCCCACAAACTAAAACGGAACTAGCAAAAGGGGAAATTAATCCTAAGTCTATCAGTATTCACTCTCACCCTCCCCTTTCCCCTCTTTTCTCTAAACATCTATCGCCAAATTTCCTGCAATACTACTAATATTAGCTATGAAAGGGACAACAAGCCTGAATTTGAATCTTTAGTCTATTCTATACGCTCAAGTCTTCGGGGTAGAATTACGAACGCCATCCTGGGGTTGCCTCTGTGTGGCTAGCCCCACCCAAAGTCTTCTAACCCAGTAAATTCATTGTACATTTTGACCATATACAGCTATTCCAATCACCACACTTATCTAATTACTCCCCTACTATCCTGAATATTCCCCTTCATTTCCTTTCCTATGATAGATGCTTCCCCTTTACCGCTTATATATTCAACTTAGCAATTCCAGCTCCTCTCACCCGTCACTTAATTTAGAATGGGCAAGATTACAGCTGATTGAAAGATGGCAACAAACCCCCGCCTTCTAGCAAAAACAACTCAATTTCTCCTCAACTCAAAAAATTAAGAAATTTAGTATCTTGTACTACAGCATATGCACAAGAAGTAACTTCCGTTAAACCTGAGACTTGAGGACCGTTGCCTTCATACAACACTTGTACACAAGTTTTGTAATATCCAATAAATTATCAAGAATGTCTCTAAATAAGGAACGGTAAGTGTGGTTGGAAAGGGGGGCTGGTCAGGTGATATAGCCGAAGCCCCTTAGTCGATAGGTCTATAGTTGAATAAGCTATAGTAGAATATAATATATTGAAGAACTTGAAGACTATCTAGAGA
>Ga0182030_10003518_pt1 | contig 33448 bp, 31 predicted proteins | sample 812S3MmetaG_FD_121299 | JGI IMG/M metagenome (GOLD analysis project Ga0182030, IMG submission 121299) | Permafrost microbial communities from Stordalen Mire, Sweden - 812S3M metaG (Illumina Assembly) | ecosystem: Environmental > Terrestrial > Soil > Wetlands > Permafrost | place: Sweden...
ATATCGTTGATGGCGCAGAACCCCTCTCCGTGGCCCGGGAATGCGTGGTGGAATCCGCCGCCGACGTTGAGGGCGACGCCGTCCCGCATCGCCAGGCGCGCCGCCAGCATGCTGCCGCCGGCGGCCAGATAGAAGGCCTCCACCATCTGGGGCGAATAGGGAATCTCCAGCCGCAGAATGTCCTGGTAACTGAGCGTGCCGTGGCGCAGTTTAGATACGTACTCCGCGTCGTGCACCAGCCGCAGGTCGTCGTCGTTGGCCGGCTCAGGCTCGACGAAGTCCTCGGGCACGGCGAAGCGGAAGCGCAGCATACGGTCTCTCAGCCAGCGGTATTTCTTGGCGGGAAAGACGTGGTCGCCCAGGTGCAGATCGTAGCGTTCGTGGTAAACCAGCCGGTAAGGCAACATGGCCCAGGCCCGTCAGTCCGTCTCCGATTGCAGCGCCGTGACAACCGCCACATTGAAAATATCCTCCGCAGAGCAGCCTCGCGAAAGATCGTTGGCCGGCCTGGCCAACCCCTGCAGGAACGGCCCGATGGCCATGGCCCCGCCCAAGCGCTCCACGAGTTTGTAGCCGATATTGCCCGATTCCAGGTTGGGGAAGACGAGCGTGTTGGCGCGCCCGGCCACCTTCGATCCGGGCGCCTTGCTGTTGCCCACCGCCAGGTTCAACGCGGCGTCGGCCTGCAATTCGCCATCGGCGTTCAGCTCGGGCGCCCGCGCGCGCAAGATCTGCATGGCATCCACGACCTTGTCGACCATGGGCCCCTTGCCGCTGCCCCTGGTGGAAAAGCTGAGCAGCGCCACCACGGGCTCGGCGCCGATCAGCACGCGCGTGGTCTCCGCCGTGGCGATGGCGATATCGGCCAACTGCATGGCGTCGGGATCGATGACCACGGCGCAATCGGCGAACGCCATCAGGCCGTTGTGCCCGAGGGCGCGATCTTGCAGCGCCATGATGAAGACGCTCGAAACCAGGCGCGCCCGCGGATGCACGCCGACCGCGTGCAGAGCGGCGCGCACGGTTTCCGCCGTGCTGTTGGCGGCGCCGCCGACGCTGCCATCGGCATCGCCCGCGCCCACCATGAGCGAAGCGAAGTAGAGCGGCTTCCGAGCGACGGCAGCGGCTTCCGTCTGCGTGGTCCCTTTGGCCCGGCGGCGCTCGTAGTAGAGCGCGGCGTACTTATTCACGAGCGGCGAGTTCTCCGGATCGACAAACTCCACGCCCTCCGGCGGATTCGGCGGAGGGGCGCCGATCAGCACGGGTTTGAGCACGCCGTCGCGCGCCAGACGCGCCACGGCTTCCAGCACACGCGGGTCCGTGCCTTCGGGAAACACGATCGTCTTTTTCAGATGGCGGGCGCGCTCAACGAGCCCGGCCATGAAGACCTTTGCCGATTCGGGAATAGGTGCCATTTGGAATTCTGAGTCTAGCAGGTGGCGGCGGAGTGGGCTATACCCGGACGGCCCCGTTCCGACGACTGCTTCCGGGCCATCCGGCGATCATCGCGCAATCCCGGCCGCCAACTGCACCAGGTTGATGCACTTGTTATCATAAGGGCGTGAAGCGGCCCTCAAAGACACGCCCTCGAACGGCAGCATCCGTCCGGCAGAGCGTCACCATTCCGGCGCAACTGGCAGTTGAGGTAGGGCGCGTGGCCCGGAAACAACATCTTACGATGAGCCGGGCGCTGGTTGTGCTCGCGCAGCGGGGGGTTGAGGCGGAAGCGGCGGCACGCGATCATCTCAATGCGACGTATCGACGCTTCATGTCCGAGACCGATCCCGGCCGCAAAGGCGAAGCCGGGAAAGATCTGATCCAGGCAATCTTCGGGAAGGATGCCATTGCCGAAGATTCGATTCTCTAGCCTTCCGCGGCCTGTCTGGGAGCACATTCTTGCCCCGGTTGAGGAACGCCGGATTTCTCTTCAGGATCTGCGCCGGTTGCAGGATTGGGTGAATGCCGGCCCGTGGGCGCCGGCGGGCGACTGGTACAAAGACTTCGGCTCATTCACGATCTGCGGGACGGGCGAGTTTCCGAAAACTGTGCTCACTGGAGACATGGCACCGTTCGGGACTCGGATCGAATAGCCGCTCCCGTCAATCCCCCAGGAATTTGCCGAAAGCCCGCAGTCCCTTGACGTTGTCGCAGACGGCCTTCATCCCGGCCGTCAGGGGAATCGCCAGCAGGAGACCCGGCGCGTCCCACAGGAAGCCCCAGATCATCAGCGAAAACGTCACCACCAGCGGATTGAGGTGAACGCGCGATCCCACGACCTTCGGATAGAGCACGTTCAACGCGACCAGGTGCAGCATGGCCACGGTCATCACCACCAGCACGTACACGGGCACGGCGTTCAATGGCAGGGCCGCGAACAGCGGGGGAATCATGGCCAGCGGCAGGCCGATGTAGGGCACCAGGCTCATGAACCCGCTGAGCGGACCCACCAGCATGGGATAGGGCACACGCAGCCCCCAAAACAGCATCGAGCTCAGCACCGCCAGCAACATGCCCAGGACGAAGTTGCCGACCACGAAGGCCCGCACCATATCGGCAATCCCCTGCACGCTGCGCGCCGCTACCAGGCGATCTTCGCCGTGGAAGAATTGCAGGAAGCTGCGGTTGATGTGGTCGCGCCAACTCAGCATGAAATACACCAGGAACGGGATGAAGGACGACATCAGCAGCACCTGGTAGACCGAGCTCAGGCGCGAATAGATGTAATCGCCGATGGGGGTGCTTTCCTGAAGAATCCTGACTTCGGGAATGGCCCCCGGCAGTGCCGGCTGCGCCACCGTGGGGGCGCCCTTCTTGCCCTTCCTGGCCGCGAACAGAGCCTGCTCCTGCTGTTTCCGGCGCTCTTCTTCCTGGCGCTGCCGCGCCGGCACCAGCACCTTGTAGGTCTGGTCTTCCATGGCGTTGATCTTTTGCTGGATGCCATCCACCAGGTCGCCGATGCTCTGCCCGTACTTCGGCAGCTCGTCGTAGAGACCGGACAGTTGCGAATACGCCCCCATCCCGATGACGTACAAAAGCGCCAGCGCGAAGGAACACACCACAAAGCTCGCCAGGGAGCGGGGGAAGCGCAGGCGCATCAACAGCGCCACGAACGGTTCCAAAATGAAGGCGATAGTGAGGGCGATCAGCGAGGTGATGAAGAACAGACGCCCGAGGTACAGGATGGCAATCACCACACCCAGCGCCAGAATCGGCAAGGCAATGTGACGCGCCTCCTGAGTGGTGCGGGCGGTACTGGATGAGGTCTGGGTTACGACGGCCACGGCGCGGTACGACCCCTTGTCTCGACTGTAGCACGCACACGTCTATAATGAAATTGCTTGACCCCTGCCTTCACCCGTATACTCGCCCTCGACCTTGGCAAGCGCCGCATCGGGCTGGCCATCAGCGATCCCTTGGGCATCACCGCGCAGGGGCTTCCCAACCTCGTCCGCACGCGCATCCGCACCGATCTCGATTTGCTGGAACAGCTCATCCGCGACCGCGAAGTCGGCATGATCCTGCTGGGTAACCCGATCAATATGCGCGGGACGGAAGGCCGGCAATCGGTCTGGGTCCGGGAGTTCGCCGAATCGCTGGAGAAGCGCACCCACCTGCCGGTGAAACTCTGGGACGAACGGCTCACCTCGGTGGAGGCCGGCCGCGTGCTGCGCTCCAGCGGGATCAGCATTGAAAAGCGCGCCGCGGCGGTGGACCGCCTCTCCGCGGTCATCCTGTTGCAGAGCTACCTGGATTCCCTATGAGCTTCCCGCGCCGGCTCGGCTTGCTGGTCCTCGGGGGACTTGCGGCCGGCGGGTTCGCCCTCTACCGCCTGGAGCAGCCGTATCAGGGTTTCCACGGCGAAACCTTCGTCGAATTCCCGCGCGGCACCGGCACGAGCGGCATGGCCGACGCTCTGGCGAAGGCCGGCGTGGTGCGCTCCCGCTGGGATTTCCTGCTGGCGCGCATCGCCGGCCGCACCCGCGTGCTGCAGGCCGGCGAATACCGCTTCGAGCGCGCGGCCAGCCCCATGGAAGTAATGCGCCGCATCGCGCGCGGCGATATCTTCTACTACGAACTCATCGTTCCGGAGGGGCGCAACCTGTTCGAGATCGGCGCCGCGGCGGAACAACTGGGCCTCTTCCCGGCCGCGAAATTCCTAGAGGCCGCGCGCGACCCCGCGCCGATCCGCGATCTCGACCCGGAAGCCCTTACGCTCGAAGGCTATCTCTTCCCCGATACCTACAAACTCGGCCGCCACACCACGCCCGAGCGCCTCTGCCGCCTGATGACGGGCAAGTTCCGCGACGCCTGGCGCAGCCTCGACACCACGGCCGGGGTGCACCGCACCGTGACGCTGGCATCGATGGTGGAAAAGGAGGGGAAACTGGCCGAGGAGCGTCCGCGCATCGCCGCCGTTTTCGAGAACCGCCTGCGGATCGGCATGAAACTCGATTGCGACCCGACTACCATCTACGCGGCCTTGCTGCAGCAGCATTACCGCGGCGTCATCCATCGCAGCGATCTGGATAGCAACCATCCCTACAACACTTATCGGCACGGCGGTCTGCCGCCGGGCCCGATCGCCAATCCCGGCCTTGCCTCGATGCGCGCCGTGCTGGAACCTTCGAACAGCGATTCGCTCTATTTCGTGGCGCGCGCCGATGGCTCCGGGGGCCACGAATTCTCCTCCAACATGGCCGCGCATGAAAGCGCGGTGGAGCGCTACCGCCGTGCCCTCCGCCGATAGATCCGTCAAGCGGCAGCTTCGCGACTATCTCGCCGCGAACCAACCCGCCGCCATCACCGAAGCGGTCTGGCACGATCTGTTACGCAACCTCGCTCCGGTGTCGGAAAGCTACCTGCGCGACCTGTTGCAGGATACCGGCCTGCCCTTCGAGGCGCCTTACTCGGGCATTCGCCAGCACACGTTCGAAGAGTTGGAACATGGGCTCCGCACCATGCTTCAGGTATATAGCGAGTCGCTGGCGGCCGGCGACCGCGACCGGGCGCGCTACTGCCGCCGCCAGGTGATCGCCGCCAAAGACCGCGCGAAATTCCTTGCCGGCACGCCGCGCCTTACGCCTGAAAAACGCGCGGAAAAGGAAGAGATGGTGCAATGGATGCTGGTCTGGCTGGAGAACCCCGCGGTGTTCCCCGCCTGGGTCGACGCGAGGAAAAACACTGTTCAGCCACAGAGGAACACGGATAAACACGGATAACACGCCGAGTTGGAAAGTGCGCAATTCGTCATGAACATTCAGGACCCGTCGAACCCCACCGACACGCGCTTCCCGCACGTGTTGCAGGGCGCCGCCATGCGTTGGCCGGGCTAGCACGCTCCCAGGCGCTCGAAGATAATCGTTTCTTGATTCTTGTAAGTGGTGCGCTGGAATTGCCGGTAGCCGCATTTCTCCGCTACCCGAACCGAGCGCAGGTTTTCCGGATGGATCAGACACACTGTCCGCGCGAAGGCGAAGTGCCCGTCACCCCAGGTGACCACGGCGCGGACGGCCTCCGTCGCGTAGCCCTGGCCGTGGGCGTGAGGCGCCAGCGCAATCGTGGAAATCCTCCACGCGGTGGGCGCGCAAGATGAGGCGCGCGGTTTCGATGAGGGGGACCACAGGCTAATCCAACCCCAGTGCCTTGGCCGGATTGGTTTTCGACATCTGGTCGATCTCCGCCGCCGACAATCCGGCGGACTCGAGGCCGGCGAACAACGCCACCAGGCCATCCGGATGGAGCGGATTGCCCACCTGGCCCAGGTCGCTGGAGAGGATGCAGTGCTGCACGCCCACGGCGCGAATCGCCCGGACATAATCGGCAAACTCGAGATCCTTGCCCGGTCCGATGAGCGCGTTGTACACAAATTCGATCCACGCCCCCATTCCCGCCGCTTCCCGCATCTGCGCCACCGTCATGTGAATGGGCGCGTGCATGGCATGGGTCACGACGACGTTGCGGACGCCCGCGCGCCGCGCTTCGCGAACGATGAGGAGACACTCTTCGGCGGAGGAGTGTCCCGTTTCCAGCGTGAGGCCGTGCTTCGCCGCCAGGGCGATTACCTCTTTGACCTCGGGCAGCAGGGCGCCGTTCTTCGACACGGAAACGAATGGCCGGTTCTCTTTCGAATACCGCACCTGGTTTTCGGCATCGAAGGTGGGCATCCAGACGACGCGCCCCAGTCCGCCCTTCATGAGCACCATGCGCTCGATGGCCGCCGGGTTGATGCCGCCCACGGAGCGGTTCAGGTCGATGCCGCCAAACACGGCAATCCCCGGCACCACCTTGGAAACCACATACGCCAGCGAGGCGGTGGGCTCGTAATGGCTCTTGAGCACCAGGCCGCGCATGCCGCGCTCTTTGGCCAGGCGCGCCAGATCGATGGCGTCGATGGAGCGCGGCACCGAATCCGGATCGGCATGCACGTGAATATCGATGACGCCGCTCAGTTGCGCGTGCAGGGCGCAAGCTGTCAGCGCGGCCGCCGCCAGCCTCATTGTCCGCCGCCCGCACCGGCGGGGGCACTCGGAGAGAGATGCCGGGAAGTTACCCGCGAGTTGGCCGCGGAGGCGAGCGCGCCCGCCATCGGCAGTGGCGCCGCCCGCGGAGGCGCGGCCGCATCCGCGGGCGGGGCGGCGGCTCCCGGATCGCCGATGGGGCAACGTGGTTCCTTGCCGGTTTTCAGATTGCGGATCATTAAAGTACCCCGCTTACACCGTGCAGAGCGTGATGGCCTGCTTCAGGGATGTTATCGGGTCCCGAACCGGGACGAACTCGTGGGCGAAATAGCCTTCGAATTTCAGGTCGGCGATGGCCTGTGCGATGGTGCGCCAGTTGAGTTCCTGGGTATCGTCGAGCTCGTGACGGCCGGGGACGCCGCCGGTGTGGAAGTGGCCGATGTACTGGATGTTGTCGCGGATGGTGCGGATGATGTCACCTTCCATGATCTGCATGTGGTAGATGTCGTAGAGCAGTTTCACGCGCGGCGAGCCCACGGCCTTGACCACTTCGACGCCCCATTTGGTGTGGTCGCACTGGTAGTCCTTGTGGTCCACCTTGCTGTTGAGCAGTTCCATGCAGATGGTGATGCCGGCGTCCTCGGCGACTTTGGAGACGCGTTTGAGGCCGAGGATGCAGTTGTCGCGGCCTTCGTCGTCGGGGAGTCCGCGGCGGTTGCCGGAGAAGGTGATGACGTTGGGCAATTTGGCGGCGGCGGCTTTGGCGATATTGTCGCGCATGTCCTTTTCCAGCTTGTCGTGGTTTTCTTTGCGATTCCAGGCCACGGGAATGCCGCCGGCGCCGGAGACCATGGCCGGCACGAGGCCGTATTTGGCGCAGGTGGGCCAGTCTTTTTCGTCCACCAGATCGATGCCGCTGAGGCCGAGTTCGGCGCCCTGCCGGCACAGGTCGTCCATGGCGATCTTGGAGTAGCACCAGCGGGCGACGGATTGTTTGAGGCGTCCGGCGGGCGCGGCCGGCAGGGACTTGGCGAGCGGCGCAAGGGCGAGGCTCGAACTCATGAGGACGGCGGAACGTCGGGTCATTTCGGGCTTATCGTAGCATGGGGCGCGCGGGTTGGAGTCCCAAGCTGCGCTCGGATGGACAGGCCAGGAGGCCTGTCCTACCTCAGTAGATGCGCGGGACGAGGACGAAGCGGTCGATGGCGAGCTTGGCGCTCTTGTCGGCGCGGCGCCAGGAGAGCAGGAAGACGACGCGGAATTCGTCGAAGCTATCGAGCGTGGCAGTGGACGGGATGGGGAACTCGAGGATCTCCGGGACGGGCGTGACCGGGTCGCGGCTGAAGTCCGGGCGGGAGGTGACGGTGTAGCGGCCCAGGTCGAGCGACGGGGCGCCGGGCCGATCGCGCGCGATCAGCGCCAGTTCGAGCGAGATGGTGTTGGGGTAGCGGTCGGCGTTGCGGATTTCCAGGCGGATGGCGCTGCAACAACTGAGCGCCACGGACTGATCGAGCTTGTGGCGCGCCTCCATTTGGAGCGGCCGGTGGTCGGTGCTGCTGAAGGAAAGGACGACGGGACTGCCGCGCAGGAAGAACGACGTCTTGGGCGGGCGGGCGTAGGGCCAGCGGAACATCCAGTACTCGCCGGAGAAGGGAATGGCGAGGGGGCGCGGCATGACGACGGGGCCGCCGCCATCGGGGGTTTGCGGCATGGGCGCGATCAAGGTCGGGATGGGCCTGATCTCGGGCCAGAGGATGACGCCGGGGAAGCCGCTGGCGTTGGCCAGATCCCCGGCGGAGGCATCGGGCAGGTCGTCGCGGCCGTTGCCGGGCATGCCGGCGGGTTTGCCGGAGGCGCTGCCGCTGCCGTCGCCGCTGCCGTCGCCGCTGGCGTCGCCGCCGCCCGAGCCACGCATCATGCCGGGAATCATGCCGCCGATGGTGAGGCCGACGGCAAGCAGCACGGTGAGGGCGAGCCCCAAAAAGGCGCGCGGCATGCTCTTGGGCGGCCCGGGTTGGACAGCGCGGGATACGAGCGCGAAGACGGTGGCCAGGGCCGCCCCGGCGGCGAAGGAGAAGCCGGCGAGGATGGGATGATGCAGCAGCACGGCGCAGGCGCCGGTCTGCACGGTGAAAGAGATGGCGAGTCCGGGGCCGAAATCGGCGATGAAGCGGCGCTCGGGAAGTTGCGCGGTGGCGAAGAGTCCGGTGTCATGCGGCAGTTCGAGCGGGGGCTGTTTGACGCGCCACTGGATGTAGAGGAGATGGGTGGCGTTGACCACCAGGAGCAGCGCGGGCAGGGCGGCGGCCGGTGAGAGTTGGCTGAGCAGGATGACGCAGGGGGCGAACCACACAGCGGCCGAGGAGGCGCGGAAGGTGGCTTGGATGGCGTCTTCGCCCTCCCACAGCGAAGTAGCCAGAAAAAGCGCGACGGTGATGAAGGCGCCGGCGAGGCAGGCGGCGACGGCATAAACGGTGGCGCGCAGAATCAGCCACGGGAGCGGCACGCGCGCCCATTGCAGGCCGAGGGTGGATCGCCACATCAGCCAGCCGGAGAGGAGGATGCCGGCCAACTGGAGGCAGGGCACGAGCCGCCGCCGCCAGATTGGTTCCACGGGTTGGTCTTCCAGCAGCGGCACGGCAAGCTCCAGAGAATGGACGCCGCTGTGGGGGGCAAAGTTCCCCCGATTGCAAGCGTGCGATGATAATTCCGTGGCTATGAATGCGCTTTTACTGACCGAGTACATGCAATTGGAGATGGTGGAGATGCCGATCCCGGCGATCGGCCCGGACGACGTGCTGGTGCGGGTCCGCGCCTGCGGGATCTGCGGCAGCGACGTCCACGGGCTGGACGGGAAGACGGGGCGGCGGATTCCACCGCTGGTGATGGGACACGAAGCGGCGGGCGAGGTGGTGGAGACTGGGGCCAACGTCACCGACTTGCGGGCGGGCGAGCGGGTGACGTTCGATTCCACGGTCTACTGCGGGCGCTGCTTCTATTGCCTGCGGGGAGAGCAGAACCTGTGCGACAACCGCGAGGTGCTGGGCGTTTCGCCGGGACCGTACCGGCGGCACGGGGCGTTCGCCGAGTTTGTGGCGGTGCCGCGGCGGATCATGTACCGGCTGCCGGAAAACCTGAGCTTCGAGCAGGCGGCCATGATCGAGGCGGTGAGTGTAGCGGTGCACGCGGTGAGCCTCACGCCGGTGCGGCTGGGCGATACGGCGGTGGTGGTGGGCACTGGGATGATCGGGTTGCTGGCCATTCAGGCGGCACGGCAGGCGGGATGCAGCCGGGTGATCGCGGTGGATCTCGACGAAGGGCGCCTCAAGCTGGCGCGGGCGGCGGGGGCGACGGAAGCGATCAACCCGAAGGCTACGGGCGCGGTGGATGCGATACTGGCGCTGACGGACGGGCGCGGAGCGGATGTGGCGTGGGAGTGCGTGGGAGCGACGGAACCCATCCGCACGGCCATCGGCGCGGTGCGCAAGGGTGGGGCGGTGACGCTGGTGGGGAATGTGTCGCCCGAGATCGAGTTGCCGCTGCAAGCGGTGGTGTCGCGGCAGATTCGGGTGCGGGGATCGTGCGCTTCGAATGGGGAGTACCCGGCGTGCATCGAGATGATGTCGCGCGGGGCGATCCAGGTGGACGGGCTGATCAGCGCGGTGGCGCCGCTAGGGGAAGGCGCGTCGTGGTTCGACCGGCTGTACCGGCACGAGCCCAATCTGATGAAGGTGATTCTGCGGCCGTGAGAGGCTGACTGTTCACCGCAGAGACGCAGAGAACGCAGAGGAAGCGCAGAGAACGCATTTGAGAGATGGGCGGGCGATGCCTTCGGGAGAAAATCAGAGCACGAGAGCGCGAGCAGTGCGGCGGGCCGTGCTTCGGTTTGACTTTGGTTTTCTCTGCGCTTTCCTCTGCGTTCTCTGCGTCTCTGCGGTGAATTGCCCCTTGCGTAGCACGTGTAAATTGCATCCGGCGGGAAGAAAGCACCATCATAAGGGGATAGAGTGGAGGGAAAGAGATGTTGATCAAGAAACCCGCCGATATCCGCTATTCGGAGATCACGCCGAAGCAAATTTACATGAACCGCCGCAATTTCCTGGCTGGGGCGCCGGCGGCGTTCCTGGGTGCGCGCGAATTGCTGTCGCCCTCGGCGCGGGCGCTGGCTGGGACGAAGCTGCCTGACGTGCAGAAGAGCAAGTACACGGTGGACGAGAAGCAGAACTCCTACCAGGAAGTCTCCACCTATAACAACTACTACGAGTTCGGCACGGATAAGAGCGAACCGGCGGTATACGCCAGGAACTTCCAGACGGCGCCTTGGACGGTGAGCGTGGAAGGGCTGTGCAACAAGCCGCGCAAGTTCACCATGGAAGAGATTCTGGCGCTGGCGCCGCTAGAGGAGCGGGTCTACCGGCATCGCTGCGTGGAAGCCTGGTCGATCGTGGTGCCGTGGGTGGGGTATTCGCTGAGCGCGCTGCTCGCCAAGGTGGAGCCGGCGGTGAGAGCGTCTTACGTGGCGTTTGAAACCTTTTTCGACCGGCGGCAGATGCCGCACGCGGCCGGACTCCAGTTTCCCTACGTGGAAGGGCTGCGGATGGACGAAGCCATGCATCCGCTGGCGCTATTGTGCACCGGCATGTACGGCGAGACGCTGCCGCCGCAGGATGGGGCGCCGGTACGCATGATCTTGCCCTGGAAATACGGATTTAAGAGTATCAAATCGATCGTCAAGATCCGCCTGGTGGGCAGCCAGCCGGCGACCTCGTGGAATGGGGCCAATCCGCCGGAGTACGGGTTCTATTCCAACGTGAATCCGCAGGTGGACCATCCACGCTGGAGCCAGGCGAGCGAGCGGCGGCTGGGCGAATTCCGCAAGCGGCCCACCCTCATGTTCAACGGCTACGGCGACCAGGTGGCAAGCCTGTATAACGGCATGGATCTGAAGAAAAACTACTAGCATGCTGAAACGACGCTGGGCCAAGGTCCTGGTGTTCGCGGCCGGCCTGGCGCCGATTTTCTGGCTGTGCTGGCGCGCCTGGAACCAGAACCTCACCGCCAATCCGATCGAGTTCATCACGCACTACACGGGCGACTGGACCATCCGCTTCATCGTGTTGACGCTGGCGGTGACGCCTTTGCGCAGAGTGCTGGGGTTGCCGGATCTGATCCGCTTCCGGCGCATGATCGGACTGTACGCGTTTTTCTACGGGACGCTGCACTTCACCACCTACATCTGGCTGGACAAGTTTTTCGACCTGCCGGACATGCTGAAGGATGTGGCGAAGCGGCCGTTCATCACGGCGGGCTTCACGGCGTTCGTATTGATGATTCCCCTGGCGGTGACGTCCACCGCGGGATGGATCCGGCGCATGGGTGGAAAACGCTGGCAACGGCTGCACCGGCTGGTCTACTTCACCGGGATTGCGGGCGTGGCGCATTATTACTGGCTGGTGAAGAGCGACATCCGGCTGCCGGCCATGTACGGCGCCCTGGTGGGCGTGCTGCTGCTCTACCGCGCGGCGGTCTGGGGGATGAAGCGCAAATCGGGCGCCGCGGTAAAACGTCCGGTGAGCGCGATTTCACCGGGCGCACTGCGCGATAATCCGTAGTTGGCAACCACACGCCTGCTTTCGATTCTCGTCGCCGCGTATAACGAAGAGGAGTATCTCGCCGCGTCGATTCTGCGCGCGCTGGCAGCGCCTTTGCCGGAGGGGCTGGAATCGGAAATCGTGGCGGTGGACGATGGCTCCACGGACTCCACGCCGCGGATTCTGGATGAGCTGGCCCGGCAGCATCCGGAACGCATCCGTGTGTTCCATCACAAAGTGAACACGGGCAAGGGGGCCGCGATCCGCACGGCGCTGGAGAATGCGCGCGGCGAGTTCAGCATCATCCAGGACGGCGATTTGGAATACGACCCTTCGGAATACCCGAAGGTGCTGGGACCGCTATTGGCCAACAAGGCGGACGTGGTGTACGGGTCGCGCTTCCTGATTTCGGGCGAGCGGCGGGTCATCTATTATTGGCACGCGCTGGCGAACCATTTCCTGACAACGGCGTGCAACATGGCGGCGGACATCAACCTGACGGATATGGAGACCTGTTACAAGGCGTTCCGGACGACGCTCGGGCGCGGCATTCCGATCCGCAGCAACCGTTTCGGGATCGAGCCCGAACTGACCATCAAGTTCGCCAAGCGCCAGGCATCGATTTACGAAGTACCCATCAGTTACTACGGGCGCACCTACGACGATGGCAAGAAGATCGGCGCCAAGGACGCAGTGAGCGCGCTGTGGGTGATTCTGCGCTGCTACTTCACGCGCGACATCTACGTGGACCGGGGCGCGAAGATTCTGGATTCGCTGGCGGGCACGAAGCGCTTTAACAAGTGGATGGCGGATACGGTGCGGCCGTTGCTGGGGGCGCGCGTGCTGGAGTTGGGCGCGGGGATCGGCAACATGACGCAGCATCTGGCGCGCGGGCGGAAGATCTACGTGGCCAGCGATATCGACCAGGAGCACATGGCGCGATTGCGCGTGCGTTTCCGCGGCCGGCCGAACCTGGAGATCCGCCAGTGCGACCTGAGCGATGCCGGGGACTTCCAGTCGATGCGCGGGATGTTCGACAGCGTGGTCTGCCTGAACGTGATGGAGCATGTGGAGGACGATTTGGGGGCGCTGCGCAATATCTTCTCGGCGTTAAGGCCGGGTGGGCGCGCCGTCATTCTGGTGCCGCAGGATCAGAAGGCATTCGGCACGCTGGACGAAGTCCTGGGGCACTGCCGCCGCTACTCGGAGGAACAACTGCGGGCGCGCATGGAAGAGGCGGGATTTGAAGTGGAGCGCGTACTGTACTTCAACCGGGTGACGCGTCCCGCCTGGCGGTTCAATGGGCAGGTGCTGAAGCGCCGGTCGTTCGGCAGGCTGCAACTCGGGATATTCGACGTGCTGGTGCCGCTGTGGCGGCGCATCGACGGGTATTTCCCCTGGCCGGCGGTATCGCTGATTGCGGTGGGGAGAGTACCAAGGGGCAGTGAATCGGGGCAAAAGTCCTAGGACGGCGCCTGTACGAGTGGACCTGTTCCGCGGGGCGGTTTCGGGCGATGATGTTCTTGCGGTCCCGAATTCAGGTGCGCCGGGGGTAAAACTCCGATTCATCGGTGGTCGGAGGCGGGGCCGCATAGGGTCTTGTGTTCGCTCCTAAGTGGTGTTTTCGGCCGCCGGCGCTCGTCACGCCGGCGGCTTTTTTGGTGCGCGTGGCGTCAGCGCATTCGCGCTTGGGCTAGCAACCCTCCGTGCCGGCCACGCCGGTCGGAAATGGTCGCCGCCAGATCGCCGGGTTCCTGCGGGCGCGGCTTGGCGACATCCGTCCGGGCGACAAAACTCAACTCACGGAGCGCGGCTAGAAACGGCTCGAAGCGGTGCTGAGACTGCTCCATGTCCACGACTGTGCTATGTCCATTACTAATGGACAACGGCTAACAATGGACTGAATAGTGAGGTTCATCTGGGGTTACGAAAAAACGGCCTGTCGACATCGTCTTTGGAGCATGGCAACTCCAAAACGCTACAACCCGAACTTCTATGGCTTTGAATGGTGGGCGCGACAGGACTCGAACCTGTGACCTCCTGCGTGTAAAGGATGTGAGGATAGGTAAGTACTTGTCTTTTCAAGGCGCGTTTGCCGCTTTTGCCGCCTGAAATGGCGGGTCCCGCCGCTTATGACACCCGTACGCCACCTGTGAACGGGCGCCAACGTCAGCGATTTTGCACGTCGTTCCCGATGATCAGAAGTGCTTGGCTGCAGGGGGCGCTGCAACGACCGACCCAGAGATCGTCCCCACTGAATGGTCAGAAATCTGTTCCCCTGAGAGAATCCGCCGCCGATTCCTATCCGGACGGCGTCGTCCCCATCCGGGACGCCCGACACCCCGACGTTAAACTGGTGCAGGGCCGGGGCTGCCAATGCCCGCAAACTACGTGTACACGGACATCTGCAAGTAGTCTGGACTGCTGCGCTGCCTTGTGGCCGTCCGACCCTCATCGGGGTTGCACCGGATCCTTGTGGCCCGGAGGGGCCTTTGATCGGATCGGGGGCACAAACGACAAGTAGGTTCTTTAGAGTCGATATGGGATGGCACACGCTTCCGCTGCCACATCGCCGTACCCGTGTTTCTCCAGCATCCAAGTTAGCGTTTGTGCGAGGGCCGCGTCGTTCCTAAGGGTTGGTCCGTAAACGATCTTTTTCAAAGGCAGTTTGCCATTACCGTGGTGGTTTCTAATTTGAACCGACGCCTTGACTGTTGCGCTGCCGCAATGAAACGACATGATAGAGGTGGGAGGATCGGGCACAATGATCCGCCATTCCTTCTCCTCCTTAAAACCGTCGTGTTTGATCATGTTCTCAAGAACCCACTCAGCCGAAGAATGCCCACCGCATTCGAGCAAGTTCCTCATGTGCGCAGGTGGTGTTTCACCGTAATAGACCTTTACGAGCCGTGCTGCGAATGACCCAACTGTGAGGTCGTCTCTCTGCAAGGTGTCAAGCTGTGGTCCTTCGAAACCTAAACAATAGCCGCCACCCTGGCCTGTATATGAACGCCACATGCTCAACAAAGTCGCCTCTTCGCAGAAACAGGTCGCGAACATCGACTTTGGGGGTAGAACTATCCAAGAGGGCGGCGGCATGAGTTCAAGAGACGTCTGTTCCGAGATAGGATATCTGCTAATGACTGACTTTCCGAACTCCCATTCGGACCCATCATTCAAGGCCTTGCTAAACGTAGCCTGGAGCGAATCATCTTTGAGGATACCGTGTAATCCATCAAAGGTCGTGTAGTGATACAGAAGTTCGGGAATCTGCGAGCGATCTTGTAATTCATTCCACTTTGAAAGAACATCGGCCATCGAAGCTGGTTCTTCAGAACACTTCGTCATTTTAGCCACCTACGGAGGGCAAACATCTGCGCTCCGCCTCACTGGACTTTCCGCTCACCGATGCGAAATGAAAGCAACTCCCCATGGGCTCCTGTGACCTTGATGTCCTGCATCCCGAAGTGGCGATACGGGTTTGCCCACACGAAAGCTCCGAGGTCATGGCAAAGCTCTTGTGCGTCGCGAATGTCACCGGTGTCTCGCGTGAGATCTGTTATGACCGTTACGGTCTGACCCTTGACGCTGAAGCCCCGTACCAGAGCCCGTTTATGTTTCATAAACCGGGCATCTTCGGCCTCGTCCTCGGCTTCCTTTCTTGTCTGGACATGCGTCGGCACCTTATAGACTCGGCCCTTCGTCGAAGTGATGGTGTGCGCACGTGTCACGGTACCGGCCTTTACCGGCGGTGGCGAGTAGGTAAGCTCATTCCACCAAGCGTTAAGAGCATCCACGGCGGCGACATTGCCTGCGGCATCGTCTCCAAGCTGCGGGGGATCCTTTGAACATCCTGCCAGCATGCCGAATATAGAGACTGCTGCCGCTAGGAGTAGAGCGCGTAACATATGTGGGTTTGGTGTGCAGCCTTCGTGCTGCCCACGCGCGATTCGACCCTCTTTCCGGCTGTGCATTAAGCTGCTCATGAGGATAATCATACTCCTCGCGAAAGCCTGATGGGCCGGTGATGCACGTCTTGCATGTTGGATATGGGGAAGACACTCATGTCCGACTCACCGGCATGCGGTCGGTCGGACGCACAGGTTTTCGTTTTCCCTTTTTCGAGCGCCTACCAGCCGTTCTTCCCATAGAACGGCCGGCAACACTCTCTACTTTTCTCTTCAAGCTCGCCGGCCTTCAGCCGGCTATTTCAACGAGGTACACATGGAACAATACACACCGGCATTTCCCATCGAAGTAGTTTGCAGTCCGAAGGCGATTCCCTGCCTTCTCAACTGCGGTTTTCACGAAGTTGAACGGCACGACAGCGGCGGCGCTGTGCGCCTGCACAAGGCCGACGGGTGCGAGGGCGATCTGGATCGCATCGTCGCGCTGGCCCAAGCTGGCGTAACACATGCATTTTCTTACCTTCTACTTGGTAGCGAAGCAGTTGCGGCACGCCAGCGCCGCCACTACTGCCAACGTGTACGTGCAGAGCGTACCGGAGAGCGTCCGGCAGACTGTCGAGAAGATGGACCGCGCGTTGCGCAAGAAGGCGAAAGCGGCGAAGGAGAAGGTCTGACCGATTGCTCCAGTTTGTTATCCTACAGATGGAAGTCTGGGTTCCGGACTTCCGGAATTGATCGCTATGAACACCACCGCTAAGATCCAGCACAAGGGCCAGGTGACCATTCCTACCAGCGTCCGGCGCCAGGCAGGACTGTCCAAGGGCGACCTGGTCAATTTTGCCTTCCGGCGCGGCCAAATTGTGATCACCCCGAGGGTGGTGATTGACCGCTCCCAATTCCCGAATGCCGACGATGAATACACGCCGGCCCAGCGGCGCATGATCGACGCTCGGTTGGACAAGGCCGAGAAAGGTCCGTCCTACGGCCCTTTTGACACGGCCGATGAAATGATCGCCCACATGAAGGCTGAGCTGAATAAGAGGGCCGCTGCCAAGAAATCCAAGCGCGTCGGATGAGAGTCAAATTCAGCGATGCCGTCGTCGATGCTTTGGGGGATGTCCCGAGTGCCGTGCAGAAAGCCTTCTTCAAGCAAACCAGAATGCTACAGGAGAATCTCCGGCACCCTTCATTACGGGCCAAGAAGTACGATGAAGCCAACGACCGCTGGCAGGCCCGCGTCAACCGGGGTTGGCGCTTCTACTTCAAGATCGAGGATGACACCTACTTCATCACCGAACTGATTCCACACCCCAAGAAATGACCGGGCGCGCCGCCCCGCAGAAGGTCTAACCGCTTACGCCACCTTTATGACACTTGTGGCGTCCACTGTGAGAACTCAGAAGTCTCTTGTTTTGAATGGTGGACGCGACAGGACTCGAACCTGTGACCTCCTGCGTGTGAAGAATGTGAAGATAGGTAAGTACTTGTCTTTTCAAGGCGCGTTCGCCGCTTTCGACAGAAGTCTTACAATCAGAGCAGGTGCCTATGTCTGAACATCGTTATACCGTCCTTTTTGAACCCGCTGAAGAAGGCGGCTACGTTGTGACCTGTCCCGCCCTGCATGGCCTCGTGACGGAAGGCAACACCTATGAAGAAGCCCGTGCGCGGGCAGTGGAAGCCATCGAGGGCTATTTGGAGAGTCTACAAAAAGATGGGCTGCCTTTTCCGCCCGACAAGAAACTTTCGCTTGACCCCGTGAAAGAGGAAATCGAAGTCGCCATGCCCGAACCCGCATGAGCCAGCACCTGCCAGCTCTGCGACCTGAAACGGAAGACCTTGGCCTCCATCATCGACCAGGCAGGGTACAGCGTCGAGGAATTCCTGGAGTTGCTGTAGATTGATGCAGGGCTGCGCCGCCCAGCAGAAGGTCTCACCGCTTACGCCACCTTTATGACACCTGTAGCGCCCACCGCCAAAACTCAGAAGTCTTTTAGTTTGAATGGTGGACGCGACAGGACTCGAACCTGTGACCTCCTGCGTGTGAAGAATGTTGTCTGGTTGGCGTGGCCTGCTGCTTTGTGTTCAACAACGTAGGATCGTTCAAACTTTATTGGAAATACGGAGGTATGCGCTCTCGAATGTCACTGGAACCGCAGCCAAGAAAGTTTCCACTACGATGGTATACTGACGTTTTGGGGCTGTAGCTCAGTTGGTTAGAGCGTGTGCTTCACACGCACAAGGTCCACAGTTCGAGCCTGTGCAGCCCCACCACTTCTCGCCCGGTCACCAGAACACCTGCCACGCCGCCCACAAAAGGTCACAGAGCCCTTCCGTTGTACCGGCGCTGAACCAGCTGGGAACTCATCAACATACGGCAGAAGGCAAGTCGAATGACACGAGTGGTGATCGGCCGGAGTCGGTTACGTCATAGGGCACGTCACAAAAGCTACTCACGTAGCTTTGTGCAAACTGTATGTGTTTGATTTAGTTGGTCGGGCTGCCGAGATTTGAACTCGGGACCTCTTGCACCCCAAGCAAGCGCGCTAGCCAGGCTGCGCCACAGCCCGAACCGGTAAGGAAAACATCCAGGGCATTTTGCCGCATTGCAACTGGGGTGGGCGGCGAATGCTTGCTGAACCTCCTCAAGTTTATCACGGATTCAAAACCGGAGGCGCACCGTTGCCTGCAAGGATCTCGGTCCGCCGGTTTGCAGGAGGGGAGACAGCCCGCTGCCCGGACTGCCGGTGCCCAGCATCAGGTTCAACATCGAAGTGGATTGACCGAACACGGGGCTGCTCAGAAATTTCACCGGGTCGGCGAAATTGGCGTGGTTCGTTACGTTGAAGGCTTCCAGGCGCACCTGCACGACCTTGCGGTCCTGCCGGCGGAACTCCCGGCGCAGGGCCAGATCCACCTGCGCCATGCCGAAGCCTGCGATGGAGTTGCGCCCCAGCGTGCCCTGCATGCCGGATGCGGCGGCCTGAAACGCCGCCGGGTTCAACCGCCTGCCGCCGGGAACCGAGGCATCGCCGATCCAGACCGGCTGACTGAGAATCCGGTCGGGCCGGAACGCGTTAGCCAGCCCGATGCCCTGGTATTGCTCGTTGAGCAGCACGGAGATCGGAAAGCCGCTGCGCGCGCGCACGAGCGAATCGATTGCCCATCCCCCGAGCCACCGCGCCCTGCCGGCGGAGCGCGCCGGGAGTTCGTAGGTCAGAGTGGCCGTCAGGGAATGGCGCAGGTCGAAATCGCTGGAGGCGTGATCGCGCGCCGCGCCGGCGCCCGGACCCGCCCACATCAGGAAGGCATCGCTGGAATCGTTATCCAGCGAATGCGACCAGGAGTAGGATGCCAGCGATTGCAGCCCTTGCAGCACCTTGCGCCGGTACTGCACCTGCAAGCCCTGGTAGTTGGAGTCTCCATTGTTGGTGGTGGTCGCGAACAGGGCCGTGGGCGTATTGCCGGGACCGCCCACTTCGCGGCGGATCAGGCCGCTGCCGACGCTCCCGACGTAGCCTATCGAAAGGATGTCGTGCGCGCCCAGTGCCTGATCGAGAGTGAAATTCCATTCGGTCAAACGAGGCAGCCGCAGATCGGGCGCGAAGGCGTAGCTCAACAGCGACGAGACAATGCCGTAGACGCCGTTGGTGAACTGGGTGATGCTGAAGGGCCCGCTATTGATCAGGTCGGTGGCGATGCTCAGGCTGGAATCGTAGAACAGGCCGCCGCCGGCGCGGAGTACGGTCCGGCCGCTCTTGCGGATGCGCCAGGCCGCGCCCAGCCGGGGCGCGAAATTCGTATAGGCCACCGGCCACAGCGGGCGGGTATTGCGATCGAAGAAGGTGCCGGTCTGGGGATCCAGGAAGTACGGGGCGGAGGCCGCCGGCGAAGGGTCGAGCTCCCAGCGCAATCCGGGCGTGATCAGCAGGCGCGGCGAGACCTGCCACGTATCCTGCACCCACAACGAAAGCTCCGTCACCTCGGTGGCGGCGCTGATCGCGGACGCACTGCCGAGCCACAGATTCTTCTTATCGGTGAGCGAGGTGATGTCGTCGGCGATGGCGCTGAGCACGCCGGTGGCATCGCGCCGGACAGGCACCATGCGGCGGTAATCCACGCCGAAGCGAACCGTGTGAGCGCCGGCCTTCCAGGCGGTGGATTCGACGAACTGAAACTGCCGCTGGCGGCGCGTACCCTCGCGGCCGGTGACCACCTGGCCCACGCCGCCGATGGAAAAACGCACCAGCGCGTCGCAGGTTCCGGCCGCCGGGAACAGGTAGGACGTCATCGGCTCCAGATCGCAGCCGGAAGCACTGGCCTGGCCGGCCGGCGCCCAACTGGATTCCGCTTCCGCCTGCGATTCGTTGCCGCGCAGGTCGATGGTCCAGTGGACGCCCGGCCGCAGGTTGAGTCCCAGGGTCAGACTCTTGAAACGCAGGTCCAGCCGGTTGATCTGGGTGATGCCGAATTCGTTGGAGGAGGGAGAGTCGTTGTACCGGCCGAACAAGGTGGCGCGCGAGGTGAGCGCATGATCGATGCGCGCCAGGCCGCTATCCAGTTGCGAAGGCCGCACGTTGCGGCCGTACCAGGCGGCCAGGCCGTTGCCGAGGTCGGGGCCGTTAGCGCGCGGGTAGAGATCCAGAGCCGGCTGGATCCAGACCGGCGCCGCCGCCCGTGTGGCGTCGGAGGGCACGGGCTGGCTGGAAACGTACGACCCGCGCAGCGTCATGTGCTGGTAAGAGAGAAAAAAGAACGTACGGTCGCGCCGCACGGGGCCGCCGAAGGACGGGGCGATATCGTGCAGGCGCAAGGGACCGCGGCGCTCCCCGGAGACGTTGGCGAACCAGTCGTTGGCCGCCAGCAGTTCGTTGCGGAAGCGGTATACCGCCGAGCCGTGGAATTCGTTGGAGCCGGAGCGGCTGGTGAGGGCCACGTTGGCGCCCGGCAGACGGCCGATTTCGCTCATCGCGTTGGACGTCTGCACGCGAAACTCGTCCACGGCTTCCACCGGCAGGAGCGAGTCCAGGCTGCCAAAGGCGCTCATCGCCGGCAGTACTCCGCCCGTGGCCTGGGCGGGCAATCCGCCGGCCGTGACGCCGGTGTTGGCGCTCACCCCATCCACCGTGAAGTAGTTGGCGTTGGGCCGCTGCCCGTTGGCCGTGAACTGGCCGGCTTCCCCGCGCGTGGCCGGCGTGACGTTGGTGCCGGGAGAGAACTCCAGCAAGCCCAACACGCCGCGGCCATTCAGCGGAATCCGCTGGATGTCTTCGCGGAAGATGCGCACCCCGATGGCGGCGTCCTCCTGGCCGGGCTGCGGCGCCGTATCCTCGACGGTAATGGTCTCCTGCACCGCGCCCACGCTGAGCTCGAAATCCACCTGCGCCGCTTCCAGGTTGGCCACCTTCACGTTGAACCGGATCATGGTGCGGAACCCGTCCTTCCGCACGGTGATCTTGTAGGTGCCGGATTCGAGCGAGCCCACCGCGTAACCGCCGTCGGAAGCAGTCTGCGTGTTCCGGCGAAAACCGCTCTCCTGGTCGACCACGGTGATGGCGGCTTCCGGGACCGCCGCCTGCGAGGGATCGAGCACCCGTCCGTGGATATAGGCCGAACGCTGGGCCCATGCCGGCGGACTGTAAATGAGGTATGCGAGTAAGACGGCGACCAGGGGGCCGGCATTCATCAGTGCTGCCTATGGACAATCGTACGACAGAACACACGGAGACTGCCGATGCACCTTGTGAAACTGGCTGAAAAGGTACGGTCAGCGGCCGGCGAGCAGCCGCTGGCACTGTTCCGTGCGGCTGGAGAGCTGCGCCAGCGCGGCCACTAGCTGCGCCGGTGCGTCGCCGGAGGAAAGCTCCGCGGGCGCTACGCCGAGGACGATGGCCAGCAAGGTTTCCGTCCGGCGCGCGGAAGCCAGCAGGTCTTCGCTCGCGGACTGCCAGTCGGCGGCCTCGGGGCGGGATTCGAGCTGCGCCGCGCCGCCGCCCACGCCGGTCAGCACCGGGTTGAGCGTGTTGGCCACGCGCTGTGCGTCTTTGGCAAAGGCCGCCACATGTTCCCGGCCCAGATTGCGCAGCGTGCGCCGGTCTTCCGCGGTCATTTCGTTCTCGGCCGCGGCCGAAAACTGTTGGGCCAGGCGGCGCAGCGCATAAGCGCGCGTCATCGCCGAATCGGTCCAGTCCAGAAGGGAAGAGCTGAAGCGCTCGAACTGCGGCCGGCCTCCGAGGCGTTCTTCAATTCGCGCCGCGTATGTCGATTTTTCGGAGCCAGCCGCATCACGAGTTGCCGGTTCCGATTGAACCGGCATGGCGCTTGCGGGGAAAGCGGGGTCCTCGAACCGTACCACCACGTGGGGCAGACGGTCCAGCAGACCATGAATCTGTTGTTGCCGTTGGGGCGCAATCCCGGTGCCGGATACCAGCACCTGCCGGCCTTCCCGGCTGATTTCCAGGGGGTCGCCCAGGTCCGCGCCCATCCCATGCAGCGCGGAAACCACGGCTAGTTCTTCGGAAAATGCCGACGTTTCGGCGCTTTCCGCGGGCACGTCGAGAGGACCCGGCGGCACACCAGGTTGGCGAGGCATGCCGCCGGTGGTTCCAGCTACTGAGCTTGCGGGATTTGTTTGCTGGTCGACCAATTCCGTCATTTCCACCCAGTCGCGATTGCGAAACTCGAAGCGGCCTTCCACTGGCTCCAGGTCGGAGCCGCGGAGCTTGAGCGTGGCGCTCAATAGTTCGCTATCGTCCGTAGTGGTCGTAATATCGTAAGAATTCGGTTGGGACGCGACGGCGTCCCGGCAATGTGCCAGGCCGCCGCGCCACGCGGAGAACGATTTCGCGCTCAGCGGATCGTTCCAATCGTAGTGGGCGGCGTCGAACAGGCGCGCGATTTCGGTTTCCCGGGCGGCCGGTTTGTAGGCCACGCCGATCACCCGCGTCATCTGGCCGCCGCGCGTCGTGATGCGCAGCCGCTTGAGGGCGGCGGGGCGCGATTGAGAGGCCCGCACGGCCTTCTCTAACAGCGCGGCCGCTTCCACTTTGGGTGTCTCGCGAAGCTGTTGCACTACAATGAAACCCAGCGCCAGCGCCGCCGCGCCAGAGAGCGCCCAGCCGAGAACGGGATGGCGGCGCGGCGAGAAGAAGCGCGCCAGGCGGATCGACCACGATTGCGCCGCCAGTTCGGCATCCACGCGTTCGAAATCCAGGCTGCGCCATGCCTGCGGCGGGGGCGGCAGGCTGGGGGTAAGCACATCCTGGCGATACCGCACGCACTCGCCGATCGTGCTTTCCAGTTCTTCCACCTGGGCGCGGCACTGCCAGCAGGCTTCCAGGTGAGCGCGCACCTGGCGCGCTTTGCGGCCCGGCAGCTCGCCATCCAGGTAGCGCAGCAGCAGGCCGTCTTCGGGGTGGCGCATGTCGAGACTACTCATCGCGCACCTTCTTCAGCCGCACCATGGCCCGCCGTAGGAATTCCCCCACCGCGCTCGGGCTGATTCCCAGCGTGGAGCCGATCTGGGGATACCGTAAACCTTCCATGCGCAGAAACAGGCAGCGCCGCTGCTGCTCGCTCAAGCCGTTCACGGCGCTGTGAAAGCGCGTCATGCGTTCGCGTTCCAATAACTCGGTTTCGGGCGTCGCGGCCTGCGTCGTGGAAGGGGTGGCCACGTCCGGGTTGAACGGCTCTTCCGAATGCTGGCGGGCACGGATCTTGAGGCCGAGATTGTGCGCCACGCGGAAGATCCAGGCGCGCGGATTCTGTATCTCTTCCCCTTTGCGCTCGGCGGCATACAAGCGCAGAAATACTTCCTGCACCGCTTCCTGCGCCTGCGGCGGATACAAACCCAGGGTCAGCAAATACCGGTACACATCGTCCCGCGCCTCTTCGAACAGACGGGCAACCCGATCCTGTAGAGATGTACCGGTTTGTTCCTGGCGTATCAAACCCACGAATTGTTCGTCGGACGCGAATGACGACATTCCCTCATCACCAAAGACCCCCGGGGAATGTTTTCAACTACACCACCTTTAAAAAACCTTCGCTGGTAGCTGGTTTCAGTGTAGTTGGATTGGCCGCGGAAAGGTCTTTGGATTGAACAACGCCCAATCCAATGACGGAACCGACGGTATGCATCTCCATAGTGACCTTCAATAGCAGCCGGTATATCAGGCGCTGTTTGAACGCGGCAATGGCCCAAAAAGGCATTCGGGTGGCCATCGTTGTGGTGGATAACGCTTCCGCCGACGGCACCGCGGCCATCCTCAGGGAATTCGGCAGCCGCATTCAGGTCATCTGGAACCGCACCAATGTGGGGTTCGCCGAGGCGCAGAATCAGGGGATCCGGGCCAGCCGGGCGGAATGGGTGTTGACGCTCAATCCGGATCTGCTCATGGAAGAGGATTTCGCCCGGCGCCTGGTGGATGCGGGGGAACTGGACCGCGGGGTGGGCGCGGTCTGCGGGAAGCTGCTCTCCATCGGCAAGGGCTTCCAGCCGCTGGCGGAACGGCGCATCGATTCCACCGGCCTGTTTTTCACTCCCACCATGCGCCACTTCGACCGCGGCGCGCGGCAGCTCGACGAGGGCGATTACGGCCGGGCGGAATACGTCTTCGGCGCCTGCGCCGCGGCGGCCCTCTACCGCCGGGACATGATCGACGATATCTCCATTGGCGGCGACTTCTTCGACCCGGATTTTTTCGCCTACCGGGAAGATGCCGACGTGGCGTGGCGGGCGCAGTTGCTCGGCTGGCGCTGCATTTACACACCGTCGGCGGTAGGCTGGCACGTCCGCACCGTGGTGCCCGGGGCCCGGCGGTCCATCACCCCGTCCATCAACATGCACTCGGTGAAGAACCGTTTCCTGATGCGCATCAAGAACGCCACGCCCGGTCTCTACCGGCACTGCTGGTTGCCCATGACGGTGCGCGATATCGCCGTGGTGGCCGGATGTCTGTTGCTGGAACCGCGCTCGTTGCCGGCGTTCTGGCGGGTGGCGAAATGCTGGCCGGCGGCCTGGCAGCGGCGCCGCGAGATCATGCGCCGCCGCCGGGTGAGCGACCCGGCGCTGATGCGCTGGTTCCGCTTTGAGCTGGCCGGCGAACCGCTGAGCGGCGAAGCGGTACCCGAGTCCGCGCCGCGCATGCTGGCCCCCGACGCAGCCTGAGACGGGCTGTTTTCTCTCCGGAAACCCGCCTGCAACTCATTTGATTCTTCGTCGAAGGATTGTCAAGTTATTGTCCACGACAAACACTTCGACATCACTGAGCCGGCGCGGTAGGCTGGACTTGTGAGCGACCCACCTCCCGTCGGTTATCCCATCCGCGCCGTCTCTAAGCTGACCGGCCTCAGCATCGATGCCCTGAGAGCCTGGGAGCGCCGCTACCATGCCGTCGTGCCAGGCCGGTCCTCGCGCGGGCGTCTCTATGATGCCGCGCAGGTTCGCCGTCTCATGCTGTTGCGCGATGCCACCAGGAGTGGGCACTCCATCGGCTACGTCTCGAAACTCGATGACGCGCAGATCGAAGCCATGCTCGCCACCCCTGCCGCGGCTCTCACGCCGCTCGATGCCGCCACGGAGCAGACGGTCCTGAAACCCGTCCTCGCCGCCATCGAGAACTACGATTACGCTGCCGCCAACGGCGAACTTGGGGTGCTGGCATCCCTGCTTCCGGTCCCCGAACTGGTCGCGCGCGTGGTCCAACCCTTGATGGAGCTGGTCGGCAAGCGCTGGTACAACGGCACCCTGACCGTGGCGCAGGAACACATGGTGAGCGCGCTATTGCGCAACCTGCTGGGCGGCCTGGTGCGTCTCTACCGCCCTCGCGAACCGCGCGTGCGCCTCATCTTCGCCACGCCCGCCACCGAACTCCACGAGTTCGGCATTCTGTGCGGCGCCATGCTAGCCGTATCGGTGGGCGTCGAGGCCATCTACCTGGGTCCCAACCTGCCGACTCCGGAAATCGTCTCCATCGCCGACCGCCTCAAGCCGCATGCCCTGGTGCTCGGCATCGCAGCCCCGGCCTACCTGGCGGACTGGAAGGGCTCGGTGGCCTTTATTGCCGCGCACATTCCGCCGTCCACCGAGATTTGGATCGGCGGGCGCGATGTGCAAACCGCCATCCCCGGAACCTCTCCGGACCGGATTGCCTTCCTGCCGGACTTCGAATCCATGCAACCGCACTTCACCCGCCTCCTGGAGGCGTTTCGTTGAAGCTGATCCGCCGCAAGCTGGTGCGGCCTGTGCTGCAACCCCTACCCATTCTGAAAGGCAAATACCTCACCGGCCGCGACGCCACGCTGCCCGCCGACGCCAAGGGCAAAGTCGCCCTCCTCGCCTTCGGCTTCACTTACGCTTCGCGCTTCCCCGTGGAAGACTGGAGCAACCGATTCCGCGGGGAGTTCGGCAAGGACAGCCGCGTGACGTTCTACGAAATTCCCGTCATCAGCGGCGCCGCGCAACTCGGCAAATGGTTCATCGATAGCGGCATGCGCAAAGGCACGCCGCGGGAACTGCACGAAAACGTGATCACGCTCTACGGCGGCGCCGCCCCGTGGAAGGAATACTTCGGCTATAAGGCTGCCGACGACGCCTACCTGGTGCTGCTCGACGCATCGGGCGCGGTCCGCTGGCGCTACGCCGGCAAGTTCGACGATGCCGTCTACAAGGAATTGGAGGCGGTGGTGGCGACGCTCGTCCATTGACATTTCTTCATAAATCATATATATACGAATATATACTGATTTATGAAGACCAAACAGCCAGACCCCGACGCGTTTCTGCCGCTGAAACCGCATTGGTTTCACGTGCTGCTGTCGCTTGCCAACCAGGAACAGCACGGCTACGGCATCATGCAGGAGGTCCTCGAACGCACCGCCGGCAAAGTGCGCCTCTGGCCGGCGACCCTCTACGGCACGCTCAAGCGGCTGATCGACGAGGACCTGATCGCCGAGTCCGACGACCGCCCCACGCCCGATCTGGACGACGCCCGGCGCCGCTATTACCGCCTCACCAAACTGGGCCGGCGCGTTCTGGAGGCCGAGTGCGGCAGATTGGAAGATCTGGTTCGCGTGATCCGCACCAAACGGGGGCTGCGGCCGGTGGAGTCCTGAAATGCTGGAAGCCCGGTCGCTCACCAAGTATTACAGCCACACCGCCGCTGTCCGCCACGTCAGTTTTACCATCCAGCCGGGCGAAATCCTCGGCTACCTGGGTCCCAACGGAGCTGGAAAAAGCACCACGGTGAAGATGCTGACCGGCCTGATCGAGCCCTCCGAGGGCCAGATCTTTTACCAGGGACGCAGCGTGTACGAGGATTTCACCGCCTTCCAGCGGCGCACCGGCTACGTGCCGGAAGAGGCGCACCTGTACCTGCATCTCTCCGGCCGGGAGTATTTGCAGCTCATGGGCCGGCTTCGCGGCATGCCGCGCCGCGTTCTCGAACCGAAGATGGATGAGTTCCTGCGGGCATTCAATTTGTGGGACGACCGCTTTTCGCCGCTGTCCTCTTATTCGAAAGGCATGCGCCAGAAGATTCTCCTCTCCGCCGCCCTATTGCACGATCCCGATGTCCTCATCCTGGACGAGCCGTTCTCCGGTCTGGACGTGACCAGCGCGCTCATGCTGCGCACCCTGCTGCGCGCGCTGGCGGGCCGCGGCAAAATCATCCTCTACAGTTCGCACGTTCTGGAGGTGGTGGAGAAGATCTGCTCCACGGTCCTCATCCTGCGCAACGGCGAGGTGGTGGCGTACGATTCCATCGAGCGGCTCGCCGACGTTGCCATCCGCGTGCCTATCGAGTACCTCGCCGAGTTGGGCAAAGACGTCCGCTACTCGCTGCGCTCGCTCGCCGGCTCGCCGGGGTTCACGGCGGTGGCGCTCATCTCGCTGGCACTCGCCATCTGCATCGTGACCTGCGCCTTCAGCGAGATGAACTGGATGGCCTTCCGCAGCGTTCCAGGAATCCAAAACCCGCAAGAACTGGTCGCCCTGCAACTACCGGCCTCGTATCCCAGCTACCAGCGCTATCGCGCCCACGACGATGTGTTCGCTTCCACCCTGGCCTACGTGGCGGCGGTGCCGTTCGGGGTTTCGCTGGGCGGGCGGACGGAACGCCATTGGGGCCATCTGGTCACGCCCTCATACTTCTCCACGCTGGGGGTTCATCCGTCGTTGGGCCGGTTTTTCGAGGAGGGTGCGCTGTCCCGGGCGGTCACCCCCGTGGTGGTCAGTTACCGTTTCTGGCAGGAGCAACTGGCCTCCGACCCGTTCGCGGTCGGCAAGACGTTGCGCGTCAATTCGCAGCCGGCCACGGTGGTGGGCGTGGGGCCGAAAGATTTCCTCGGCGCGTCGCCCGTCCTCTTTGGAGCCGACCTGTGGATGCCGCTTTCGGTGGGAGAACGGGGGGCGCCCGAACTCGCCGACCAGGCGCTGGAGCGCCGCGACCGCACCATTTTCCGCATGGTCGGCCGCCTGCGGCCGGGTGTCGCCACCGCCCGGGTGGAGGCCGAACTGGATGCCACGGCGCAACAAATCGAGCAGGAAAACGGCGATGCCGCCAGCCTTCAGAAGGGCCGGCGCGTACTCCTGGTGGACGGGGGCAAGATACTGCCCCTGCGCAAGCAGGACCTGCCGTTCTTCACCTCGTTCTTCACCGTGATGAGCGGCCTGATCATGCTCATCGCCTGCGCCAACGTGGGCAACATGATGCTGGCACGCGCGGCCGGCAGACGCAAGGAGATCGCCGTCCGCCTGGCGCTCGGCGCCAGCCGCGCCCGCCTCGTCCGCCAACTGCTGACCGAAAGCATGATCGTGGTTGCCGCCTCGGCCGTGCCCGGCGTCCTCGCGTCCATGTGGCTCCTGCACCTGCTGAGCGGCGTGCGCATGCCGCTGCTCATCCCGGTAAGCTACGGTTTTCAGCCGGACGCGCGAGCCCTGACGATGACCATCGCCCTCGCCGGATTGACGGGGCTTTTATTCGGCCTCATCCCCGCCTTGCAGTCCACCCGCGCCGACCTGGCCTCGGCGATTAAGGAAGGCGGCAACGTCCGCCTCCCCGGCCGCCATCGTTTCAGCCTGCGCAATGTTCTGATGGTGGGGCAGTTCGCCGGTTCGCTGACCTTGCTGGTCATCCTCGGATTGCTGTCGATGGGCATACAGACGACGCTGGGCATTCAGGCGGGCTTCAATCCGAAAAACCTGTACCTGATCTCGCTCGATCCGGTTCGCGATGGATACTCCGCCGCGCAGGCCGCGGCCTACCTGCAAAAGCTGCTGGATCGCGTGAAGCTGCTGCCCTCGGTTACCTCGGCCAGCCTGACGGAGAGCGTGCCGGTCTCCATCGGGAGCGGCCGTGTGCGCGTTTCGACGCCCGGCGATCCCGCGCACGAGACACGCACCGTGATCCGCCACCTGGTAGGGAAGGATTACTTCGAGACCACCGGCATCGCGGTGCCCATCGGCCGCGCGTTCCGCAAAGAAGACGAGACCAGCCAGACCGGCGCGGTCATCGTCAGCCAGGAATTCGCCCGCCAGTTCTGGAAGGGGTCGGACCCGTTGGGCCGCCGGATCGAGATTGGCAGCGATGCGCTGGCGGCGTCCGGAATCCTGCCCGGCTCTTTCGATTATCGCGTCGGCGCCGCGGGGGCACGGCGCAGAATATTCGAAGTGGTGGGCGTGGCGGGCGACGTGGCCGAGGGCCTGGTGGTGCAAACGCCCTCGCCGGCCATGTACTTCCCCTTGCAGGCAGAAGACTACGCCAGGCCTCCGGCGCAGGGCTTCACCCTAATGGTGCGCGCCGCCCCGGGCGTGGATGCGGTGGGCGCGGTGCGCCGGGAAATGTCCGCCCTGGACGCCAACGTTACGCCCTTCAACATTCGCAGCATGCCGGAGCAGATCGAGCAATTCATGGCGCCGCTGCGCTCGAGTTCCTGGACCTATGCGCTGATCGGCATATTCGGGTTAGTGCTCTCGGCGGTTGGACTCGCCGGGATGACGGCGTATTCCGTGGCCCAGCGCGGGCGGGAGATCGGCATTCGCATTGCCTTGGGTGCGCAGCGCGGCAACGTGCTGGGGCTGGTGATGAAGGAAGGCCTCTGGGGCTTCTCGCTCTGGTGCCCATGGTCAACTGGCTGCTGCTGGAATGCCTGTACTCGGCGCCTTCGTACGCGGCGGTGCTGGCGATTCTGCTTTTCGGCTGGCGGCGTCTGCACACGGCGCGAGAAGAAAGCTGGAGTTATCTCCGTTTGCGCTACGAGGAAGAGCCCGACCCCGCGATTCACGGGTTGAATCTGCTCAAATAAGGCTCACGGCCGCTTGGCGGGAAGCACGCGGAACCGCCGCCGGCCCACGATCCTGTAGGTATCGAAATCCGCGTGGTCGACGGTGAGAATGGTGGACAGCGACTCGCGTTCCGCCAGGTAGACCAGGGTGGCGTCGGCGAAGTCCATGGGGCGATCCCAATAGCGCGACATCAGGGTGTGGACATGCTGTAGTTCCGCATCCTCGATCGTCGCCAGGACGATGGCGCCGGTGCGGATCAGGCTCCAGGCCGCCTCCATCCCGGCGCGGCTATCGCCAACCAGATGAAACAGTTCGGTCAGAACGGCCTCGGAGGTCAACAAAGGAAGCCGCAGTTGCTGAAATGCATCCACGCAGACCTTGTGCCAGCGGTCCGTTCGGTCCAGCATGGCCAGAATCGCGCCGGTGTCGATCAGCGCGTTACCGGGCATAACGCCGCTTGAGACGCTCGCGGACCGCCTCGCGCGCGGTCTCCGCGCGGCGAGGGTTGCCGCCCGCGATAACCCCCACGCATTTCATGCCGGCTTCGTGAAGACGGTGCTGCTCTTCGCCGTCTTCCCCAATTGCCGCGGCGCTTTGTTTCAGCCAGTCGCGGGCGGCCAGATTCAGCACCGCTGAGAGCGACGTCTTGCGGAGCCGCGCCTGCTGTTCCAAGTCGGATTTCAACTCCCGCGATACGCGCCAACTGTAGACTTCAGTGTCCATGCACTACATTGTAGTGCATGGACGCCTTGGATGGGGAGTGAGCGCCGAAATCCAGGGAAGCGCCTGGCATTATAGAATGGATGGTCCGGAGGTCATGAAATGAACGAATCCACGTCAAGACGGTCTTTTATCGCGTCGAGTATCGGCGGCGCCGCCGCCTTCCAGATCGTCAGGCCCCAGTTGGTGCGCGGCCAGGGCGCCCCGATGATGAGGGCCGGGTTGATTGGCTGCGGGGGGCGCGGCACGCAAGCCATGGAGAATCTGCTCACCGGGGTCGACAACGTCGAAATCGTCGCCATGGCGGACGTCTTCGAGGACCGGCTGGAGAGCTCCATCCGGACCACCCAGGGGCTGAAACCGGAGCTTTCCAAGCGCTTCAAAGTGGATGCGGAGCACCGTTTCGTGGGTTTTGACGCGTACAGGAAGCTGGTGGCGAGCGATGTCGACATTGTGATGCTGGCGGCCAATCCCGGGTATCGCCCGATGCATTTCGAAGCCGCCGTGGAGGCCAGGAAACACGTTTTTTGCGAAAAGCCGATGGGCACGGACGCCACCGGCATCCGCCGCTTCATGGCGGCCGCCAGGAAGTCGCGGGAACTCAAGCTCACGGTGAAATCCGGGGCGCAGCGCCGCTCGCAGGCCTGGTATCTCGACCAGTACAAGCGGGTGAAGAACGGCGAGATCGGCGACATCGTGCACATGAACGCCTACTGGGTGGGAACGCCGGTGCTGAATTTCATGAACAGCAGGTTCTTCCCCCACAACAAGCGCGACCCCATGATGGGCGACCTGGAGTTTCAGCAGCGCGACTGGTACAGCTTCGTGTGGATCTGCGGCGACCAGATTGTGGAGCAGCATCTGCACAACATCGACGTGTGCAACTGGTTCAAGGGCGGGCATCCGGTGGAAGCGGTGGCCAGTGGCGGCGCCGCGTGGCGTCCGCGCGAAGAAGAATACGGCAACATCTACGACCACCTGTCGGCCGATTTCGTTTATGCCGACGGCACCCACATGTCCAGCTACTGCCGCCAGTACAACGGCAGCGCGCAGAACGTCAGCGAGCGCATCGTGGGCACCAGGGGCGTGATGGATTCCAGTGTGATGCGCGGCGGCGCCAACGAGGTGAACCCCTACGTGCAGGAACACACGGATATGATGAACAGCATCCTGGGCAAGGGTCCGTACATCAACGAAGCCCAGGAAGTGGCGGAGAGCACGCTGACCTGCATCATGGGGCGGGAAGCGGCTTACAGCGGGCAGAAGATCACCTGGGAAATGATCATGAACTCCAAGCAGGATCTGATGCCCAAGAACTTCGATTACAAGGCGAGTTTCCCGCCGACCCCGCTGCCGGTGCCGGGGGTGTACAAGTTCGTTTAGGAAGAAAGCAGATTCAGCCACAGATGAACACGGATAAACACAGATAAAGAATTTTGCTTATCCGTGTTCATCGGTGTTCATCTGTGGCCATTTTGTTTTTGAGGTGGAATGCCAGAGATGCTGACGGCGATTACGCGAGCGGTGAGCCCTTCCATGGAGGCTTGCGAACTCACGTTTCTGCAACGCGAGCCGATCGACGTCGCGCGGGCGCGGGAGCAGCACCGGGCTTACGAGGCGTGTCTGGCGGAATTGGGCGTCGAGGTGATTTCGCTGCCCGCGGAGCCCGGTTATCCGGACGCGGTGTTCGTGGAAGATGCGGCGATCGTGCTGGATGAAGTCGCGGTGATGACGCGGTTGGGCGCCCCATCGCGGCGCGGGGAATCGCGGACGCTGGCGCGCGCATTGGAGCGCTACCGGCCGCTGCGCTGGATGGGCGAGCCGGCGACCCTGGACGGCGGCGACGTGATGGTGGCGGGGAAGACGCTGTTCGTGGGAGTGACGGCGCGGAGCAACGCGACAGGCATCGGACAACTGGCGGCGGAGGTGGAGCCTCTCGGGTATCAGGTGCGGCCGGTGGTGGTGCGGGGGTGTCTGCACCTGAAATCGGCGTGCAGCTACATTGGCGACGCGGTGCTGGTGCATCGGGCGTGGGTGGACGAGACGGCGTTCGCCGGGTTGCGCCTGGTGGACGTACCGGAAGAGTGCGGGGCCAACGTGCTCGAGATCGGGCAGACGGTGCTGGTGCCGGCGGCTGCTCCCCGGACGGCGGAATTGCTGTGCGGCTTGGGGCGGCAGGTGAGGCTGCTCGACAATTCGGAGCTGACGAAGGCCGAGGGGGCGCTCACCTGCTGCAGTTTGGTTTTTACTGCAGGACGCCAGCTTTCTTGAAGTCGCCGGCCTTGACGTAGATCAGGTTGGCCGGGTCGATGTGTTTGCGGAAGGCGTCGCTAATCTGCTCCGGGGTGAGCGCGGAGACCTTGGCTTCCAGGGACTCGTCGAACCGGAGGGTGCGGTCGAAGCGCTGGCGGCCGGAGAGCAGGCCGACCAAGGCTCCATCCTCGGAGCGGCTCATGGTGCGCTCCTGGAGCCAGGCCTTCTTGGCGGCGG
>Ga0182030_10003519_pt1 | contig 33447 bp, 28 predicted proteins | sample 812S3MmetaG_FD_121299 | JGI IMG/M metagenome (GOLD analysis project Ga0182030, IMG submission 121299) | Permafrost microbial communities from Stordalen Mire, Sweden - 812S3M metaG (Illumina Assembly) | ecosystem: Environmental > Terrestrial > Soil > Wetlands > Permafrost | place: Sweden...
CCCGCCGCGGATGGAGCCGCCCCGGCTGCCTGGCCCGGTGCGGGGGCGCGGGCCCTCGTCTCCGTCAGGGCCCGGCGCCTGCAAGGCAGCGTCAGCTGACCCGCCGCGCTGACGGGCTGATCCGTTTCGGGCACGGGTCGCCATAGTGACAAACGTAACGAGAACCACGGCCAGGCCCAAGCATCGCGCCCGCGTGTCGCCTAGCTGGTGGGCGCTATCCGGTAGTGGTACTGGTGGGCGGCGCGGAAGCCGCACCGGGTGTAGAGCGCGCAGTGACCGGTGGCCACGCGCGGTTTCGTCCGGGCGCAGGCCCAACGGCACCACGATCATCGGCGGCAGGCCACGGTGGCGCTACCAGCCGGTGACGGCCGCGATCGCCGCGGGCAGCGGCCGGCCTGGATCGCCGAGCGGCAGCGCCGAGTTGGCGCGGCCGGTGAAGCCCTGGGCTGCGGAGCAGCCACTGCCCCAGGGGTTCTTGTTCCGGCGCCTGCCAGTGCCGGGCGGCGGCGCGCTCGAGCTGCTCCAGCGTCAAGCGTTGGCGGGCAGCTCGGTGCCCGGGCCGCGGCGTCGGACGCGAACCAGGTCGGGCCGGTGGTCGGGCAGCGTCCGTTCGCCGGCGCCCTCGACGGTGAAGCCGGCGTCGGCGATCATCTCCAGGTCGCGGTGGCCCGGCTGGCCCTCGCTGGTCAGGTAGTCGCCGAGGAAGATCGAGTTGACGATGTGCAGGGCCAGCGGCTGCAGGCTGCGCAGGTGGATCTCGCGGCCGCCGGCCAGCCGGACCTCGGCGTCCGGGCAGACGAACCGGACCATGGCCAAGATCCGCAGGCAGCGCTGCGGGGTCAGGGCCCACTGACCGCCCAGCGGGGTGCCCTCGAACGGGATCAGGAAGTTGACAGGCACCGAGTCCGGGTCGAGTCCGCGCAGCGCGAACGCGACGTCGACCAGCTCATCGTCGGTCTCGCCCATCCCGGCGATCAGGCCGGAGCACGGCGAAAGGCCGCCCTGCTTGGCCTTGGTCACCGTGTCGGCCCGGTCACCAAAAGAGTGGGTCGTGCAGATGTCGCCGTAGTTGGTCTCCGCCGTGTTCAGGTTGTGGTTGTAGGCGGTGGTCCCCGCCGCGTGCAGGCGTTCGGCCTGGCCGTCGGAGAGCAGGCCCAGGCAGGCGCAGACCTCGACGTCGGGATTTTCTTTCTTGAACACGGCGATCATGTCGGACACCCGGGCGACGTCCCGATCGCTCGGGCCACGGCCGCTGGCCACCAGGCAGACCCGCTTGGCGCCGGCCTTGACGCCTGCCTCCGCGTTCTGCCGCACCTCGTCGGGCTTGAGCCAGGTGTACTTGAGCACGTCGGCCGCCGAGCCGAGCCGCTGGGAGCAGTAGAAACAGTCCTCGGGGCACAGGCCGCTCTTGATGTTGACCAGGTAGTTGAGCTTGACCCGGCGGCCGAAGTAGCGCAGCCGGACCTTAAAGGCCGCCGCCACCACGTCCATCAGCTCGTCGTCTGGGCTGGCCAGAACCTTCAGAGCCTCGTCCCGGGAGGGCAGCTCCCTGCCCAGCGCCTTGTCCGCCAGCGAATCAAGCCAGGTCATGTGGGCCTCCTCGGAGCCGACGCTACCAGGGCGGCCCTTGCGGGTAATGTCGGCCCTATGCGCGTCGCGATCCTCGATGACTATCAGCGGGCCGCCCTGGCCGCCGCGGACTGGAGCGCGGTGCGGGCGCTGGCCGGCATCGACGTGTTCACCGAGCCCATCGCGCGGACCGAGGCGCTGGTCCGGGCCCTGGAACCGTACGACGTCGTGGTGGCGATGCGCGAACGTACGTTTTTCGACGCATCGCGACTGGCTCAGCTGCCGCGGCTGAAGCTGCTGGTCACCACCGGCATGATGAACGCCGCCATCGATACAGAAGCGGCCGCGGCGCGCGGGGTCACGGTCTGCGGGACCGGCGGCAGCGCCACCTCGACCGCGGAGCTGACCTGGGGGCTTATCCTCGCGCTGACCCGGCACATACCGCAGGAAGATCAGCGGATGAGGATGGCCGGGCAGGCCGGCGGGGCGGCGCTCGGAGGTGGCTGGCAGCACACGATCGGCACCGGGCTGGCCGGCAAGCGGCTTGGCGTCGTCGGCCTCGGCCGCCAGGGACAGCTGGTCGCGCAGATCGGCCGGGCGTTCGGCATGAAGCTGATTGCGTGGAGCCAGAACCTGGATCCGCATCAGGCCAAGAAGCTGCACGCCAAGGCGGTCAGCAAGAAGAAGCTGTTCTCCTCGGCCGACATCGTGACCGTGCACTACAAGCTGAGCGAGCGCAGCACCGGCCTGGTCGGCGCGGCGGAACTGGCGCTGATGAAGCCGTCCGCGTACCTGGTGAACACCTCGCGCGGGCCCATTGTGGACAGCGCGGCCTTGCTCGCGGCGTTGCGGTCCGCCTCGATCGCGGGTGCGGCGCTTGACGTGTACGACGTCGAGCCGCTGCCGCTGTCCGATCCGCTGCGGACCGCACCCAACGTCGTGCTCACCCCGCACCTCGGCTACGTCACCGACGACGCCTACGAGGTCTTCTACCGCGAGGCGGCGGAGGACATCGTGGCGTTCGCCCAGGACGCTCCGGTGCGGGTGCTCACTTAGTCGGCCTGGCCTGGTAGCCCGGCTCGGCGGTGAAATCCTTGCCATCAGCTCTTCGGCCACGCTCTCGCCGTGGGCGCGGCGTTCGGCCGAGTACGCGGTCCACAAGATCGTGTGATTGAGCAGTTTGCGCAGGTCCCAATCCTGGCACGGGGTGGGACCGTCCAGCGCGCTTCTCTCGTCAGGGGCTCCGGACACCCCCTTCGCGGCCTGCGCCGCGGCGGCGGCCATTTCGGCCTGCAGGTTCTTGTCACCCATCCGACAAGTTACCGTGGCCGCGGACCTGAGCCTGGTAGAAACGCGACGGTTACCCTGATTGCCTCCCACTCACTACGCCGGGCCGGCCGACCCGTTGAAGAGCCTCACCGGATGGGACAGTACGCAGGTTCAGCGGGGGACGGTCACGGGCGCTTTCCATTGCGGCCCGTATCTCGGCCACGACCTGGGCGGGCTCGGTGCGGATCTGCTTAGGGGTGAAGCGGAGCACGTTGAGCTGGTAGATGGCCATGCGCCGGCCCCGGACGAGCGTCTCCGCGTGGTCCTCGGGAGAAAGGTGCCATTCCCGTGAGTCAACCTCGATGGCCAGGCCGAGCTCGGGCCACCACGCGTCGGGCCTGGCGATGAAGTGATCACCGGCGTAGACCATCGGGTTAAACAGCGGCATGGGCAGCCCGGATCTGGCCAGCAGGTCTTTCAGCTCTCCCTCAGCCACCGAGCAGATCCCGTCGGCGACGTCGGTCAGCGCCTCCCGGAACAGCGCGGACCCGGCGTTCGGGCCCGCTATGAGTTCGGCCACGAGGTCCGGCACCGCGCAGCTGCCCCGCTGCACGGCATCGGCCACGACCGCCCGCACCTCGCGCAGACTGTCGAGGCTGCGGACGGTATCGGCGACAGCTCGGGCCGACAGGACATAGCGCAGCGGCCCGAACGGCGAAACCCGGTCGGGCATCCGGGTAGTCCGGTGCAAACGGACGAAGGCAGCGTCGCGTCGCCGTCGCGAGGCAGGTATCAAGACGTCGGTGAGCGCTGTGGCCGGGACTCGGATGCGGTGATGACGCGCGGCCGCCAAGCCCGTGATCACGCTGCCGCGGCCCGCGTAAAGCAGCGCGGCCATTTGCTGCTGGACGATCGTCGGCGTCCCCGTGGCCGCCATGTACACACCGGGTAGCAGGCCACGCCAGGGGCCGCCGACACGAAGACGATGCCGTAGTGCATTGGCTGTAACGCCAGCCGCGAGCGCTTGGCGGCGCGTGATCACGTCCACCTGATGGCTGAGGATCCGGTCGAGGGGATCGCGGTCAGGCCGCGTTGTACTGGCCATGCACGCATCATGCGGACAGGGTCCGACAATGAGCTGCCGACCAAAACGGCTAAGTAGCCATAAAAGTAATTTTTGGTACATAAATTCATTCAGGCCGACCACAACGATGGGCCATAGGTGTTGCTGGAACAACAACGATGGGTCATCGTCGTGGCGCCGCCGGAGGCGGGGCGCCGCCGGAGGCGGGGCGGGGCCGGAGGCGGGGCGGGGCGGGGCCGGAGGCGGGGCGGGGCGGGGCCGGAGGCGGGGCGGGGCCGGGACTGGTGAGAGCAGCGGGGCACTCTGGGCGGGAGGGCTTCGGCGGGGGCTAGGCCTCTACTACTACGGGGATGATCATGGGGCGGCGGCGGTAGTTGTCGCTGACCCACTTGCCGACGATGCGACGGGCGAGCTGGCTGACCTGATGGGTGTCGACGATGCCGTCCGCGGCGGCCACGGCCAGGGCTTCCTCGATCTTGGGCAGAACCTCGGCAAAGGAGGCGTCGTCGATGCCGGAGCCGCGGGCGTGGATCTCCGGGCCCGCCACCATCTTGCCCGAGTTGACGTCGACCACGATCACGATCGAGACGAAGCCCTCCTCGCCCAGGATGCGGCGGTCCTTCAGCTGGGACTCGGTGACCTCGCCGACGGTGAGCCCGTCGACGTAGACGTAGCCGCAGGGCACCGCCCCGGCCACCGAGGCCTGACCGGGGACCAGGTCCACGACCACGCCGTCTTCGGCGATCACGATGTTCTTGTCGGGCACGCCGGCCAGCGAGGCGAGACGGGCGTGCGCCCGCAAGTGCCGCCACTCCCCGTGGATCGGCATGAAGTTGCGCGGCCGGACAAGGTTCAGCACGTACAGCAGCTCGCCGGCCGGGGCGTGCCCGGACACATGTACCAGGGCCGAGCTGCGGTGCACGACGCGCGCGCCGAGCCGGGTGAGCCCGTTGATCACCCGGTAAACCGCGGTCTCATTGCCCGGGATCAGCGACGAGGCGAGGATCACGGTGTCGTCGGCCGCGATCCTGATCGGATGGTCACGGCTGGCCATCCGGGACAGCGCCGACATCGGCTCGCCCTGCGAGCCGGTGGAGATCAGCACCACCTCGCCGGGCGGCAACTCCTCGGCCTCGCGCAGGTCAACCAGCAGCCCGCCGGGAACCCGCAGGTAGCCGAGCTCGCGCGCGACGCCCATGTTACGCACCATGGACCGCCCGACGAGGGCGACCTTGCGCCGGTGGGACACGGCGGCGTTGAGCACCTGCTGCACCCGGTGCACGTGGGAAGCAAAGCAGGCGACGATGATGCGCTGCTTGGTGTTGGTGAAGATCTCATCGAGAACCGGGGCGATCTCGCGCTCGGAGGTCACCACGCCGGGCACCTCGGCGTTGGTCGAGTCGGCCATCAGCAGGTCGACGCCCTCGGTGCCGAGCCGGGCGAAGCCAGCCAGGTCGGTGAGCCTGCCGTCCAGCGGGAGCTGGTCCATCTTGAAGTCACCGGTGTGCAGGACCAGGCCGGCCGGCGTCTTGATGGCCACCGCGAGCGCGTCGGGAATCGAGTGATTGACCGCGAAGAACTCGCAGTCGAACGGTCCGAACGAACTGTGGCTGCCCTCGACCACCTCGACCGTGGCCGGGTCCAGGCGGTGTTCGGACAGCTTGCTCTTCACCAGGGCCAGGGTCAGCTTCGAGCCCGCCAGCGGAATGTCCGCTCGTTCCCTGAGCAGGTACGGGATGGCGCCGATGTGGTCCTCGTGGGCGTGCGTGATGACGACCGCCTCGACCTGGTCGAGCCTGCCCTTCAGATAATCGAAGTCGGGCAGGATCAGGTCCACGCCTGGCTGGTCGGGATCGGGGAACAGCACGCCGCAGTCGACGATGAGCAGCCGGCCGCGGTACTCGAAGACCGTCATGTTCCGGCCGATCTCGCCGAGGCCGCCGAGCGGAACGATGCGCAGGCCGTTCCTGTGAAGCGGCGCGGGCGGAGCGAGGTCCGGGTGCGGGTGGCTCACGCGCCGGTCCCCGGCAGCTTCACGCCGCCCGCGGTCAGGTCCAGCGTCAGCTGGTGCCGTTCCGCGTCGGTGGCCGCCAGCAGCGGGGCGCGGACCGCGCCGCCGGGCTGGCCGAGCAGGTCAAGCGCTGCCTTGGTCATGACCGCTCCTTGGTTGCGGAACGTCCCGTCGTACACAGGGACGAGATCGTAGTGAATCTGCCTGGCCCGGGCGACGTCACCCGCACCGAACACGTCGATCATCTCACGCAGTCGGTCCCCCACCACGTGGCCGACCACGCTGATGACGCCGACAGCGCCGAGGGCGAGCCACGGGAGGTTCAGCATGTCCGTGCCGCAGTAGTAGACCAGGTCGGTCGCGGCCAGCACGTGCGAGGTGGCACCCGGGTCGTCCTTGGCGTCCTTGACGCCGATGATCCGCGGGTGCTCGGCCAGCCGGACCAGGGTCTGCGTGGCGACGGCCGCGCCGGTCCGGCCGGGGATGTCGTAGATGAGCATGGGCAGCCCGGTCGCGTCGGCTACCGCGGTGAAGTGGGCCTCGAGCGCGGCCTGAGGCGGCTTGTTGTAGTACGGAGTGACGACCAGCAGCCCCTGCGCCCCGGCTCGCTCGGCGGACCGGGCCAGCTCGATGGTGTGCGCGGTGACGTTGGTGCCGACCCCGGCGACCACCTGGGCGCGCGTACCCACCGCCTCGAGCACCACCCGGAGCAGCTGCTCCTTCTCCGCGTCGGTCGTGGTCGGCGCCTCACCCGTGGCCCCGTTCAGCACCAGGCCGTCGTTACGCATGTCGGTGACCAGGTAGTCGGCGAGGCGGGCGGCCCCGTCGTAGTCGACAGCCCCGTCGGGATGCATGGGAGTGATCATCGCCGTGATCATCGGGCCGAACGGCGCTCGGTTCGTCGTCATACGTGAACGCTACCCGCAACCAGGTGCGCAAAGTAGCCGGCTTACCGTCACCTGCACGGGAAATCCCGCCAGCATCAGGGCTGCGCCTGCAGGACCTGAACCGCGATGTCCACGCGTGGGGCGCGGCAGGTCGGACACTGGGCCCCAGGGCCAGGAACGTTGAGCCAGTAGCCATCGACCAGGGCCCGGGTCGCCTGGATGGCCGCGGTCAGCTGCTGGGCATCGACCAGCGCACCGGGCGGGTTGGTGGACAGCCCGGCCAGCAGGCCGACGCCCGGGCGGCCGGTGCTGGCCTGCGCCGCGGCCGCCCGGACGAAAGCCTTATAGGCACTGGTGTCCTGCTCAAGGCTCTGGGCCTGGAGCTCGACGACATCGGCCACCTTGGCCAGGCGGCCGATCAGGCCCAGGCTGAGGAACTGGCGCCAGCGCGGACCCGTGCTCGTTGAGCTCAGGACGTTGGTGAGGTCGATCGCGGGCGCCACGATAAACCGCATTCCGTGGGCATGAGCCACGGCCGCCGCCGCGGTGGCCGCGGCGACCGGGTCCTGCTGCTCCGCCGAGGGCGTGAAGGTCCAGGCCTCAGGGTCGTACAGGACGCCGAAGATCCCGGCAGGAAGCTGCCGGGCCGCGATCGCGTTCTCCAGGGCGGCCGCGGAGGCGAAAGTGACGACCGGTTCCGCGACCACTCCCGGCAGCGGCGGCTGGCCCGGTTGCAGGATCTCGTACACCAGCTTGCCGCTCAGCTGGTTCACGGCGGCTGGATCTGCCACGAACTGAGCCAGCACCGACCGGGAGAATACCCAGGCGGGGTGGCCAGGCCCAGGCAGAGCCGCCAACACGGTGCCGCTCGAGGACGGCGCGCCGAGGCTGCTCGCGGGCGAGGCGGCACAGGCGGCCAGCGTGAGCACGGCCACCGTCGCCGCGGCGGCCGTCAAGGTGCCCGCGCGGCGGAGCGAGGGAAGCGGCCGGAGCGAGGCAGGCGGGCGGAGCCAGCGCCGCAGGCGATGGCCTGGCGGTGGCGGGCCGCCGGCGGACATGGGCGGCCTAGCGTCCGAACTGGACATCAGCCGTCATCCCGTTCAGCGGCGCGGCGGCCGAGTGGCCGGTGACGTTGACGACCGCCTGGTAGAAAACCCCCGTTGATGTCTGTGCCGGGTCGGGCAGCACGTCGCTGATCTGGCCAGGGACATCTTTGACGTGGTCGGCGGGCACGCTGATCGTGACCTGCTGACCGGTCCGGATCCGGGCCACGGAGGCCTCCGGGATTTCCACGATGACCTGCCAGTTGATCGAGGTGCGCAGCGCGAACACCGGCACCGCCGATGCGCTCGCGTTAACCCGGCGGACGGCCTGCGGGCCTTCAGGCAGCAGCGAGAAGGCCGGCCCCTGGGCGGCCGACTGCTGCTGGGAGTCGGTCACGTAGTCCCGGATGCCCGAGGTGGTGACGGTCTGTCCGACCTGCCCGTTGGCGGCCACGATGACACCGCCGGACGGGGCGACGATCTCCGTCGTCACGATCTTCATCTGGTCGGTCGCCAGCTGGGCCTGGTCCAGGGCAAGCTGGGCATGGGCCGCACTCAGCTGAGCGTTGTCGACAGCGGCGTTGGCCGGGTCGGCGGCTTCAGCCTCCTTAACCTGCGCGATCTTGGCTTCGTCCGCGGCCATCGCCGCCTTGTCCGCGGCCAGGACGGAGCTGGCGTCAGGGGCATACTCCTTGGCCAGGATCTGTCCTTTACGTACGGACGTATTGAGCTTGGCGTCGATCTCGGCGATCTCTCCCGCGTCGGAGAAGTTCAGCGTGATCACCCCGCTGCTGGCCACGGTGCCGGTGAGCAGCTGGCTATTATCGTGCATGACGCTCGGGATGTACCACAGCCCGGTGGCGACCACGGCGGCGGCGATGAGGACCCCGCCGACCCGCTGCGGCCAGGTCCGCGGCCGCCGGATCGATTGCTGTCCTTGTGGCTGCTCAGGCAGCGTCTGGCCGGCGGGAGGCGGCGGCACGGGACGCAAGTCGGTCAGCGTCACGGGTGAGCTCGGCGCCACCCGGGGGGACGGGGCGGCCGGCTGGGCGGGCGAATAGCCGCGGACCCGGCCCGGCGGCGGCTGACCCAGGTACAGAGCGGAAGCGTGCGGGGGTTCCAGCGGGTCCCCCGTCCCGGCCATCAACCCCGCCCGGCCGCGCCGCTCGTAACCCTCGTCCTCAGGATGCACTGCGCTCCCCTCCGGATCAGTAGGCACTTCACTAAGTGACCGCAGATCCAGGCTAATTGCCGACCGGTATTAAGTTACCGAAATAACTGTTAACTTACAGAAAGAACACGATTGCGGATACGTGCACCGCACAGTTTCCTATTCACGTCGGCGGCACTGACGACCTTCAGCACAGGTTATACGGGCTGGCAGGACGGCGGAGGCCTGGGTCGGGATAATGCAGGTCCCGGCTCTTTGACGTACGCTTGAGCTTATTCTCAACCCGGAGCCACAACGATATGGAATGTCCGGAAATAGCAACCTTTCGCGATGCGGGCGAGCATAAAAATGGCTACGTCAATTCGGGCAGATGGGCGACTTGGGGGAGATTGAATGAATATCACGCTGCTGGTGGCGACGATCGGGCTGCTGGCGTCCCTGGTGGTTGCCTGCCTGCTGCCAGTCGGCGCGGAGGGTACCGAGGATGAGGGCGACGGCAAGGCCTACGTGGCCATCCCCCGGCATGTGAAGACGCCCGCTTACCGCCCGCGCACCTGGATCTTCCTCGGCGTAGCCGCGGCCCTGGGGTTGCTGTTCCTTGGCTGGCAGCGGCCCGCCCTGCCCGGTGCCTACGCGGGTGCCGTACGGGCCGTGGCCGCCGCGATCAGCCGGGATCCCGCCACCGTCAACGGGTACGTCGCCCGGATACGCCCGGCCACGCAGTTCTTCGCCGTGGCCTATATCGCCGGGCTGGCCGTCGTCGCGCGGGCCAGCCTGGCCAGGCGGATCGCGATCTTGTCGCATGTCGTGCTCTACACCGGCATCTCGGTGCTGCTGCAAGCCTTGCTGATCGTGACCGGCATGGCGACCGGACTGCTTATCGCGCCGTTCGGTATCGAATCGACACTGGCCAACCTGCTCGTCGGCGGCCTTGTCATCACCCGTCTCACCTTCACCAGCTACATTCTTCCGCGCGGGACCACGGTCCCGCGCCGGCGCCCGCGCTGGGCCTGGGACAGCGTGCTGGCCTGCTGCTCGCTGATCACCGTGGTGGTCTTCCTGATCATCAGCTACGCGTTCCTGGCCGAACCGGGCAACCTGAGCACGGCGTGGCAGGTGTTCGTCCCGCTGTACGCCGTCAGCATCTTGTTCGTGCTGCTTTCGGCCCCGTTGTGGCTGCTGTGGTGGACGAACAGGAAGCTCCCTGAGCCCGGCCGCGACCGGCCGCCGGTCGACGTGATCATCCCGGCGTACAACGAGGAGGACAACATCGCCAGGCTGCTCCGTTCGATCGACGTGGCGGCCGGGCGGTACGGCGGGCCTGTGCAGGTCCTGGTGTCCGACGACGGGTCAACCGACGCCACCGCGACGATCGCGCGGGCCGAGTTCGCGGCCTTCACTCATGCCCGCGGCCGGGTCCTGAGCGGGCCGAATGCCCGGCAGGCGGCCGCGCTTAACCGCGGCCTCGCGGTCACCCACGCGGAGATCGTCATCCGCATCGACGCGGACTGTGTCATGGGTCCGGACGCGCTGACCTACTCCGTTCCCTGGTTCCGTGATCCGCTCATCGGCTGTGTGGGCGCCATGGAGGAGCCCAGGACCGACACCGTGACCTGGTTCCACCGGCTCCGTACCCTGGAAACCCTGTTCCAGTTCCGGTTCGCCCGGCTGGGACAGAGCCTGGTCGACGGCATCGTCGTCATTCCCGGTACCTTTACCGCCTTCCGCCGGGAGCCCGCGATGATGGCCGGCGGCTTCCCGGTGGGGATGAACGGTGAAGATTCCGACCTCACCATGCACATCGGGCGGCTCGGCTACCGGGTGGTGGTCGACCCGCGCATTCGCTCGTACGAGGACGTGCCACGCAACGTCGGCGAGTTCGTGGAGCAGCGAACCAGGTGGGCACGGGCCAGCTTTCACGTCTACGCCCGGCACGTGCCGCTGCGCAGCGGCCTGGCCGGGCCGCGGGTGTGGTTCTGGACGGTACGCCGCGGCTTCTCCTGGTTCTCGCTGCAGGCGGGCCTGGTCGCGCCGATCTTCATGCTCGAGCTGGTGCTGACGCATCCGAGCTACCGGCAAAATGTCGTCACGTTCGGCCTGCTGTACATCGCGGGCGGCGGCGTCCCGCTGGCCGTCAGCCTGCCGCTGGCCATCAAGCACCGGTACTGGCGCTGCATCGTGTGGCTGCCGACCTGGTTCGCTTACGCGTTCTTGCGGCGGCTGGCCACGCTGGAAGCGGTGATTTCGCTGCCGACCCGCCCGTTCCCCGCCCCGATGCGGGTCCGCCGGGCCGAGGGGCGGCTGACGCGAGCTCGGGGGTACCCGCGCCAGCCGCTTCCACTAGGTCATCGGCCAGAGCGCGTCTAGCGTTACACCGATCGCCGCCGCCCGGCGCGGCCCAGGGACAAGTGCGGCTCGTGGTTGGGTCTGCGGATTAGGTAGTCGTGAGTAGTCGTGCTGTGTAGAGTATTCTCAAGGATCAGAAAGAGACTTCCGTTCGGCACCGGCCGGCACCGGGAAGGATGACCTTGTGAATCCCCGTGACGCCAGGGCGGACGCCCGGTCCCAGTCGGAGATGGTCCCTGGCGCCCGGCCTGAGACCGAGGTTCCGGCAGCGCACGGCGCGCCGGAATGGCGTCATCTATCGTTCCGCACCAGCGGCCTGACCATCGAACTCGAGATCACCGGCACCGGGGATGACCGGCGGCTGGCGGGACAGCTGATACCGCGGCAGCCCGCCGGCGTGGACATCAAGCATCACGGCGGGGTCATCACCGTCGAGGCGGACGCGCTTGGCCGGTTCAGCGCGGAGGCCGTGCCGCTTGGCCAGATCAGCCTGCGCTGCCGCCTGGGCCTCGACCAGTCCCCCGTGATCACCGGCTGGATCATCATCTGAGTCGTTTCCGAACACAAACACGCCGGCCCGGGCGAACCCGGGCCGGCGTGCTGATGGTGGTGCGGCGGTCCTGCTGCGTCAGCCGATGCGGGCCAGCGCGGGGACGAATTTCGCCGCGTCGATCGTGCCCCAGCCGGTGGCCATGTTGTAGCCGGCTGTGGCGCTGTAGCCGGTCACGCCGCCGAAGGAGTTGTTGCCCGAGGTGACGTCCACGATGCCGGTACCGGGGACCCCGGCGTGGTGCAGCGCGCCGAGCAGGTAAAGCGCCGGGTTGATCAGGCCGAGCCGGTGGCCGGCCACCTGGTTGGCGAGTGCGACGATGCCGGAGAAGATCGGCGAGGCCTCGCTGGTGCCGCCGAAGATGTTCCAGCCCGGCTGGCCGGGCAGGAAGGAGAAGTAGACCCAGCAGCCGCCGTTGACCGCCGCGCTCATCGAGATGTCCGGCATGCCGCGCTTGCTGCCGACCGTCTTCGCCACGCCGATCTGGTAGAGCGGGCGGGTGAAAACGGCCGAGTCACCGCCGCCGCCGGCCCCGAAGCCGTCGTTCCACACCACGTCCGGCGTGATCTTGTTGCCGGCCTGGTCCAGGTTGAGCTGCGTACCGCCGACCGCGGTCACCAGCGGATCGGTGGCAGGCCAGCCGGTCACCCGGTACGGGTACAGGGTCTGACCGTCAGCTTCGTCGTTGGTCGCGCCGGTGTCACCCGCAGAGGCGAGCACGGTCACGTGGTGCGCCAGCGCGTCCTTATAGGCGTACCGCAGGTCGGTCAGGCTCGAGTCGTTGCCGCTGGTGACGCCGGGGAAGGTCTGCTCGGTCGCGCCGAAGCTCTGCGTGATCACGTCGCCGACGCCCTGGTTGATGAGCGACTCTTCGGCGTTCATGATCTCCGGGAAGCCGGTTACGCCTTCGGTCTCGGCGACCGAGGTCTCGGCCAGGACGATCTTGGCCCCAGGCGCGATCGAGTGCGCGTACTCCACGTCCAGGGTGGTTTCCTCAGCCCAGCTGACCATGGTCGAGTTGGTCGGATCGAACGGCGGGATGGTGCCGAACTGCTCGATCTGCAGGTTCGGGTCGGGGAAGCCGAACTGGGTGTCGAAGGTATGCAGGTCGCTGACGATGGTCGGCGAGCCGAATGCGTCCACGATCAAGATCGTCTTGCCCGCGCCCGTGATGCCCTTGGCGTACAACGGGTTCAGGTCGTAGGCGACCCGGTACTCCACCGGTGTGTAGCAGTTGATCCCGAAGTCGGCCTGGCACTGCGCGATGGTCTGCGGAGCAGGAAACTGCCCGGTCTTGAGGATAGGCCCGCCTATGTCCGGGCGGACGGTGGCGGTGGCCGCGCTGGCGGTGGGTGCCGCTACGGTCGCGGCCGGAGCAGCCAGCGACACCACGGCCAGGCCGCCCGCGGCCGCCACCGGGAGTGCGGCCCGCGCGAGCACGGACCGGCCGCGCGACACTGCGCGGCCTGGGGACGATGCGGCGCTGCGCGCCGACCTTCTGCTGAACACCGTGATTCCACTCCTTTGCGGATGCCTGGCGCCCGAGCCGGGTAAGCAGCGGGCCCCCGTCTAGTACGCGGCCAGGCACAGTTGGCCGTTATTCATGCCACGCACCTGAACCGTTATCCCACAGGTCAGCACCGAAGTCGATAGAAATCAAGGTAAGTAACGTTTCAATCCTGACTGCGAACGTTGTGTCATGTCGCAAATAAACGCCGGCTGGGCAGAAAGGCTGAGGGGGCCGATGGCACTTAGGTCCCCCAAGAAGGGGCCCGATGGCACATCGACCTCTGGCGGGGGCGGGCGGGGGGGCGAGGGGGGCGGGCGAGGGGGGTTTAGGCGGCGCTTGACTCGTGCAGATAGGCGGCCCACTGGGGGTCGCCGTCGTACTGTGCGCCCACCAGCCGCCAGTGGGCACCGCGTGGTACCACCGGGGGCACCGCCAGGGTCCAGCCGAGTTCCTCGAGCAGGCGGTCGGCCTTGCGGTGGTTGCAGATGGTGCAGGACGCGACGCAGTTCTCCCAGGCGTGCGGTCCGCCGCGGCTCCTGGGGATCACGTGATCGATGGTCTCGGCGCGACGACCGCAGTAGGCGCACTTATAGTTGTCCCTGCGCATCAGGGCGGCGCGGGTCAGCGGCACGCGATTGCGGTACGGGATCCGGACGTAGCGGCTGAGCCTGATCACGGACGGAGTTTGCAGGGCGACCGACGCCGCGTGCAGCACCGCGCCCGCCGCGTCGTGGTGGACCACCTCGGCCTTGCCGCCGAGCACGAGGACCACGGCTCTGCGCAGTCCGACAGTGGTCAGCGGTTCATACGTCACGTTGAGCAGCAACACTCGCCGCACCGCACCTCCCGCTGGCGCCGATCGTCTATCTGGACTCCATACTTCTAGTGTGTCCCCTGGTACGCTGATCCGCCACCTCCTCAGCGTACAAGCTGGCCGGCCCCGTTAAAGTTCCTCTCATGAGCGAGTTCGGATATCCGCAGGCACGCAGGCTCGATCTGACCGAGGATGTGCTCGGGTACCAGGTCAGCGACCCCTACCGCTGGCTCGAGGACGACGCAAGCGACGAGCGGGCCGGCTGGCTCGCAGGTCAGGAAGAGCTGTTCGCCGCGCAGCGCGCGGACCTGCCCGGCCGCGACGACTTCGCCGGGCACGTGCGGGAACTGCTCAACGTCGGCTACGTGGGGACACCCGTCTGGCGAGGCGAACGCCTCTTCTTCACCCGCCGCGACCCCGGGCAGGAGCACGGCGTGCTGTGCACTCAGCTGGCGGACGGCTCTGGGGTACCGGTCCAGGTGCTCGTCGACCCGGCGGCGATCGACCCGTCCGGGCTGACCACGCTGGACGACTGGCAGCCGGACAAGGAGGGGCGGCTGCTCGCCTACCAGCTGTCGGAAGGCGGCGACGAGGAGTCCGTGCTGCGGGTGATGGACGTCACCACCGGGGCTCTGGTGGACGGGCCGATCGACCGCTGCCGGTACTCCAACGTGGCCTGGCTGCCCGGCGGAAAGGCGTTCTACTACACCCGCAGGCTGGCACCCGAGGCCGTGCCCGCCGGGGAAAGCCAGTACCACCGGCGGGTCTACCTGCACCAGCTCGGCACGGCCGCCGACTCCGATGCGCTCATTTTCGGCACCGGGCGGGACAAGACCGACTACTACTCGGTCTCGGTCAGCCGGGACGGACGATGGCTGGTCATCTCCGCGTCGCGCGGCACCGCTCCGCGCAACGACCTGTGGCTGGCCGACCTGTCCGACGGCGACCCCGCCGTGCCTGACCTGCGGGTGGTGCAGGAGGGGCTCGATGCCTGGACCGGGGTGCGGGCCGGCCGCGACGGGCGGCTTTACGTGTTCACCGACGCCGGCGCGCCGCGGGGGCGGATCGCGGTGACCGACCCCGGCACCGCCGGTGACCATGCGAGCTGGCGAGACCTGATCAAGCAGGACCCGGAAGCGGTGCTGCGCGGCTACGCGATCCTGGACGGGCCGGAAACCGGCCGGGCCGTTCTGCTGGCCAACTGGACCAGGCACGCGCTCAGCGAGATCACCGTGCACGACCTGGAAACGGGTGAGCGGGTGGGCACGGTGGCGCTGCCGGGCCTTGGCACCGTCGGCGGGATCAGCGAGCGGCCCGAGGGCGGGCACGAGGCCTGGTTCGTGTACACCGACTACACGACGCCTTCTGAGGTGCTGCGGTTCGACGCGCGGGACGCCGCGGTGAGCACCTGGGCGACGGCGCCGGGCCTGGCGCCGGTGCCGGCCGTAACCGCGCGGCAGCTGACCTACCCGTCCAAGGACGGCACCCCGGTGCGGATGCTGGTGATCAGCGGGCCGGAAGGCCCCGGCGTACCGCGGACCCCGAAACCGGCCATCCTGTACGGGTACGGCGGGTTCGACATCAGCCTCACCCCCGCCTACTCGCCGAACATCCTGGCCTGGGTCCGCGCGGGCGGCGTGTACGCGGTCGCCAACCTGCGCGGCGGCAGCGAGGAAGGCGAGGAATGGCACCGGGCCGGGATGGGAGACCGCAAGCAGAACGTCTTCGACGATTTCCACGCCGCGGCGGAGACACTGATCAGGGACGGGTGGACCACCCCGGCGCAGCTGGCCATCTCGGGCGGGTCGAACGGCGGGCTGCTGGTCGGGGCGGCGCTGACGCAGCGGCCCGAGCTGTACGCGGCGGTGATCTGCTCGGCGCCGTTGCTTGACATGGTGAGATACGAGAGGTTCGGCCTCGGGCAGACCTGGAATACCGAGTATGGCACCGCCGAGGACCCCGAGCAGCTCGGCTGGCTGCTGTCGTACTCGCCGTACCACCACGTCGTGCCGGGAACGACGTATCCGGCCGTGCTGTTCACCGTGTTCACCAACGACACCCGGGTGGACCCGGTGCACGCCTACAAGATGTGCGCCGCGCTGCAGGACGCTGCCTCGGCTGGGAGGCCGATGCTGCTGAGGGCGGAAGGCCAGGTGGGTCACGGGGCGCGCGCGGTCAGCCGGACCGCGGAGCTGTCCGGGGATACCCTCGCGTTCGCCGCCAGGCACACCGGGCTGCGGGTAAGTCCAGCCGGGACCTGAAGTAGGCGGCGGGAGTCAGGCCGGTCTCGCGGCGGAACGCGGCGACGAACGCGCTGGGGTTGTCGTAGCCGACCCGGCTCGCGACCCGGCCGACCGCCTCGCCGTGGGCCAGCCGGGGCAGCGCGGCCTGAAGCCGCAGCAGCGTGCGCCAGCGGCCGAACGGAACACCGGTCTCGGCCGCGAAGGCCCGGGCCAGCGTCCGCTCGCTCGCCGCCACCTGACGGCTCCACTCCGCCAGCGTGCGCCGGTCCGACGGGTCGGCGCGCAGGTCCCTGGCCAGTTGCCTGGCCGGCCCGGACGTCGGCAGCCGGACCTGGATGGTTGTCATCGGCATCGGCGTGAGCAGGTCCGCGAGCAGCCGTTCCGCGTGCGCGCGGTGGCCGGGGTCCAGGGTGCCGCCCAGGTAGCCGATGAGTTCGGTCATCAGCGGGCTGGCGGCTACCGGGGTGGGCTCGGTCCACGCGACCGGCGAGAGGCCGGGCCGGATGTACAGCGAGCGCATGGTGGCGCGGCCGTCGGAACCGGTCTCGTGCGGCAGCCCCGCCGGTATCCACAGCGCCCGGGTCGGCGGCAGCACCCAGGTCGCGTCGCTGGTCATGACGGTAAGGACTCCACTCGCCGCCCAGGCCAGCTGATGGTCCTCGTGGGTGTGCCAGTCATACCGGGTACCCGCGGGCATAGGGAAAGTCGCTACCACCACGGCCGTGCCGTCTGAAACGGGGGGCTGCTCCGGGCGCTGTCCGGCTGGCGACACAACATGGCAGCTTACGCGCTATGCCCCCGGGTATCCGGGGCCTAGCGTCGAGGCCATGAACTCCAATCATGCGAAGCTGATGCCGAGCCGGGAATGGTTCGGCCATATCCAGGACGAGGTGCTGCCGCAGGCGACCGCGGGCGTGTCGCTCGGGGCCGATGTGCTGGAACTCGGGCCAGGCTGGGGGGCGGCCACCGAATGGCTGCAACCGCGGGTCAGCCGCCTGATCGCGGTGGAACACGAACAGGAAGCAGTCACCCGGCTGGCGGAGAAGTACGCCGGCCGCAACGTCTCTGTCGTGGTCGGCGACGCGGCCGCGCTGGAGTACCCGGACGCCTCATTCGACACGGTAGCCACGTTCACGATGCTGCACCACGTGCCTACTCGCGCCTTGCAGGACCAAGTGCTGGCGGAGTCGTTCCGTGTGTTGCGTCCGGGTGGTGTGTTCCTCGGCTCGGACAGCCTGGCCAGTGACGGGCTGCACCGCTTCCACGAGGGTGACACCTACAACCCGGTCGAGCCTGCCGCGTTCCTGACCCGGCTGCAGACCACCGGATTCGCGGCGATCAGCCTGCACGTGGGGCACAACCTTATCTTCACCGCCCGCAAGGAGGGCTGACCGTGCCTGGTGAAACTGTGGCCTTGCGCAGCACGGTGGCGGGGTTGCTGAGCCTGGCCGCCGCTGAGGAGCTGATCCTGCTGGCCGCGACGGCCTACCGCGCGGCCAGCGAGGAGGGCGGCCCGGACCGCTGGGCCGCCGTTCCCCTGGTGGCGCATAACAACCACTTTAAAAGGCAGCAGGCCGAACGGCTCGCGGCGCTTGCGGCAGGCCAGGTACCAGCTACCTATGGCGACACCGACCATTCCTCCGCCGAGGTCTACCGCCAGTATGCCGCGCAGCCGGCCGCCGCGGTGATGACGGAATGCCGCCAGGTCAGCGCGGAGCTGATCGACCGGATGTGGGCGCTGACCGAGGAGGATCTGCTCGAGGAGGCGCGCCACCCGTGGCTTAACGGGCGGCTGCTCTGGCTGCAGATCATCGTCCGCGGGTTCTGGCACGCCACCGGACACCTCGGCGACTACTACCTGGCCCACGACCAGCCTGAGCGGGCCATCGCGCTGCAGGCGAACGTGCTGGGCACGGCTCGCTATCTGCGCGCGAACGCGGACCGTGACCCGGACCTCGCCGAGGTGCGTGCGGAGCTTTAACCCCAGGGCGGCCCCGCGGGCGGCGGTGGCGCAGTAGCCTCGCCTGGGTTGGCATCCGTCGGCGGAGGGAGTTCTGTGTTTCATGCCACCAGCTTTGCCCTCGCGCCCGGCACGCTGACTGGCAGTTGCGGTGACAATCCGGGGATCGCCTGCCGGCTGACCTGGGATCTGAGCCACAGCACCAACGCCGCGCAGCTGGTCACGGTCTACCTGGCCGGGCCGGCCAGCCGGGCGGGCCGGATCTTGTTCATCATCGTCCTCGCGCTGGTGGTGCGGACCGTGCTTGGCCGGCTGATCAAGCGGGTCACCGAGCGCGCCGCCACGGCCACCCTGCCGGTGGCACCGGACGGCCGGATGCACAAGGCCGCGGTGGCGGTGCACGCGGCTGGCCTGGAACGCCGGTCGCAGCGAGCTCGGGCCCTCGGCTCGATCCTGCGCAGCGCGGTCTCGGCCATCGTGTTCGGCATCGCGGCGCTGACCATTCTCGGCATTCTCGGCTTCGACCTGGCCCCGCTGCTGGCCAGCACCACCGTGCTGGGGGTGGCCCTCGGCTTCGGCGCGCAAAACCTGGTCCGCGACTACCTGGCGGGCATCGTGATGCTGATCGAGGACCACTACGGGTTCGGTGACACCATCAACGCCGGGGTCGCCACCGGCACCGTGGAAGACATGACGCTGCTCACCACCCAGGTGCGGGACGTCAACGGCGTGGTCTGGCACATCAGGAACGGCACCATCGACAGCGTGGGCAACGAGTCCCAGGGCTGGTCCCGGGCGGTCATCGACTACCCGGTCCCCTACGGCGAAGACCTGAGCCGGGTCCGGCAGCTGATGGACCGGGCCGCGGACAGCCTGTACCGCGAGCGCAGCTGGCGCAAGGTCATGCTGGAAAAGCCTGAGGTCTGGGGCGCCCAGGAGCTGTCGGGCAAAGAAGTGACGATGCGGATCGTGGCCAAGACCGCCCCCATGCAGCAGTGGCCGGTGGCCAGGGAGCTGCGGGCCCGGGTCAAAGCGGTGCTGGACGCGGCAGGCATCGCGCCGGCGGGTCCCGACACCATCGTCATCACGGCACCGTCGGGACCGTCGGGTCCGTCGGGACCGGGAGAGCAGGCGGGTTCGCTCACCGCGCCTGCCGAGGTGGCGGCGGGGGCGGAGCCGTTGACTGGGGTGCGGGAGGATCAGCCCGCGGATGAGGAAGACACCGGCGGATCTGCTACCCCGTAAGCTTTCCCCATGAGCCAGCCGACCAGCTTCTACCAGGCCGTGGGCGGGGAGGAGACCTTCCGCCGACTGGTCCACCGGTTCTATCAGGGCGTGGCGGACGATCCTGTACTGCGGCCGGTGTATCCGGCCCAGGACCTCGGCCCGGCCGAGGAGCACCTGGTGCTGTTCCTCATGCAGTACTGGGGTGGCCCCCGCACCTACGACGAGCTGCGCGGACACCCTCGGCTGAGGATGCGGCACGCCAGGTTTGCCATCGGCGAAGCCGAACGCGACGCCTGGCTGCAGCACATGCGGGTCGCCCTCGACGAGCTCGCGCTGGCGGACGCACTCGCGGCTCAACTCTGGGACTACCTGGTCATGGCCGCGCAGAGCCTGATCAACGTCGAGCCGGCCCACGGTCACGGCGACCTCGGGCTGACCCCGAGGCGCTGAGCGACCTCCGGCCCCGCACGGACCTGCCGGACCGAGGGTACGGGCACCTGGTCCGCGGTCGCCGCCGCGGCTATCGTGGATTGCATGCTGCTGAGCAAAGCCGCGATACGCCACGAGCTCGGCATCCGCCTAGCCGAGTTCGCGCCGCCCGGGGAGCAATTGCAGGGGCTATTCGTGGACGAGCGCGGGCAGATCCCGTTCGCCGATTCGACCGGCACCCCGGTCTATGTGCTGCTCACGACCAACTACGTGCTTTTCGTGGGGATAAAGAAGTTCAGCAACACGCCGACTCGGACCCTGGGTACCGTGCCGCGCCAGGCGATCCGCTTCGATCCGCCGGACCATGGCATCGCGCACTTCTCGGTCCGGGCGCAGATGCAGGACCAGCAGGGGCGGCTGCACCGGATCCGGCTAAGGATCGCTCAGAAGTGGCGGCCCGAAGCGACCGCGCTGACCGCCGCCGCGAGCGGATCACAGCCTGGGTAAGAGCGCCGGGGTGCACGCTTAGGGTCGTCGCATGGCCCAGGATAGTCCTTCGACGGCGGCTTTACCGGCTTCTCCTAGCTGAAGGCGGCTGGCTCGCCGGCATCTGCGTCACATTGACGGTGGTTCGTGGCAGGCTGGTCGGATGGCTGACTTCACCAGCGAGAACCTGACCGGTTCGCGGTTCGAGGACGTGTACCTGACCGACGCCAGCTTCCGCGACGTCGACCTGACGAACGCACGTTTCCGGCTGGTCGATCTGACTGGGGTGGTGATTCGTGGCGCCGCCCTGGTGAACATGGACATCAGCGGCGAGATCGAGAACCTGCGGGTCAACGGCGTCGACGTCGCGCCCCTGGTGGAGGCGGAGCTCGACCGGCGCTACCCGGACCGGGCCAAGATGCGGCCCGCCGATGCCGACGGGTACCGCGAGGCCTGGGACATCCTCGAACGGCTGTGGCAGCAGACCGTCGGGCGGGCTCGCGCGATGGCTCCGGAGCTGCTCCACGAGCGGGTCGAGGAAGAATGGTCCTTCATCGAGACGCTGCGTCATCTCGTCTTCGCCACGGACGCCTGGGTGCGACGTGCGATCTTGGGCGACCCGTCGCCGTGGGATCCGCTTGACCTGCCCCACGACGACATGCCCGACAAACCCGGCGTGCCGCGGGACCGCAGCGTCCGGCCGTCGCTTGACGAGGTGCTCGCCGTGCGTGCGGACCGGATGGCCATCGTGCGGCGGGTGATCGCCGACCTCACCGACGAGCAGCTGGCCGGCCGGACCGAACCGGTCCTGGAGCCGGGCTACCCGGAATCGGAGAGCTTCGCCGTACGCCGGTGCCTGCGGGCCATCCTCAACGAGGAGTGGGAGCACCGGCTGTACGCCGAACGGGACCTTGACGTGCTTGAATCCCGGTCGTCATGACCTGCGGCGACCGGGATCCGAGCGTAAATCCCTAGCCGCGGGTCAGCTTGCGGTAGGTGACCCGGTGGGGGCGGGCGGCCTCGGCGCCGAGGCGGTCGACCTTGTTCTTCTCGTAGGCGTCGAAGTTGCCTTCGAACCAGAACCAGTTCGCGCCGCCCTCCCAAGCCAGGATGTGGGTGGCGACCCGGTCCAGGAACCAGCGGTCGTGGCTGGTGATGACCGCGCAGCCGGGGAACTCGAGCAGCGCGTTTTCCAGCGAGCCCAGCGTCTCGACGTCCAGGTCGTTCGTCGGCTCGTCCAGCAGCAGCAAGTTCCCGCCTTGCTTGAGGGTGAGGGCCAGGTTCATCCGGTTCCGCTCGCCGCCGGACATGATCCCGGCGGGTTTTTGCTGGTCCGCGCCCTTGAAACCGAACGCGGCCACATAGGCGCGGCTGGGGAACTCGACGTTGCCGACGCGGATGTACGACTCGCCGTCGGAGATCGCCTGCCACACGTTCTTGTCCGCGTCGATACGCTCACGGGACTGGTCGACGTAGGAGATGCGTACCGTCTCACCGATCCTGATCATGCCGGCATCGGCCGGCTCTTCGCCGACGATCATCTTGAACAGGGTCGTCTTGCCGACACCGTTCGGGCCCAGGACGCCGACAATACCGTTGCGCGGCAGGCTGAAGGAGAGCTTCTCGAACAGCATCCGGTCGTCGAAGCCCTTGACCAGGTCGTTGACCTCCACAACCACACTGCCCAGGCGGGGACCCGGCGGGATCTGGATCTCTTCGAAGTCCAGCTTGCGGCTCTTGTCGGCCTCCGCGGCCATCTCCTCGTACCGCTGCAGCCTGGCCTTGCTCTTGGCCTGGCGGGCCCGCGGGCTGGCGCGGACCCACTCGAGCTCGTCGGCGAGGCGCTTCTGCTTCTTGGCGTCCTTGGCGCCCTCGACCTTGAGCCGGGACGCCTTGGTCTCCAGGTAGGTGGAGTAGTTGCCCTCGTAGGGGTAGGCGCGCCCGCGGTCGAGCTCGAGGATCCACTGGGCTACGTCGTCGAGGAAGTACCTGTCGTGGGTAACCGCAACCACGGTGCCCGGATACTTGGCCAGGTGCTGCTCGAGCCACTGCACGCTCTCGGCGTCCAGGTGGTTCGTGGGCTCGTCGAGCAGCAACAGGTCGGGCTGGGACAGCAGCAGGCGGCAGAGCGCGACCCGCCGCTTTTCCCCGCCGGACAAGCTGGTGACCTCCGCGTCCGGCGGCGGGCAGCGCAGCGCGTCCATGGCCTGCTCGACCTGGCTGTCAAGGTCCCAGGCGTCCCGGTGGTCCAGCTGCTCCTGCAAGTGGCCCATCTGCTCGAGCATCTCGTCGGAATAGTCGGTCGCCATCTTCTCGGCGATCTCGTTGTACTCCCTGAGCAGCCGCTTGGTGTCGGCCACGCCGTCCTCGACGTTACCCAGGACCGTCTTGGTCTCGTCCAGCTTGGGCTCCTGGTCGAGCAGGCCGACGGTGAAGCCCGGCATCAGGCGCGCCTCGCCGTTGGACGGCTGCTCCACCCCTGCCATCATCCTGAGCAAGGTCGACTTGCCGGTTCCGTTCGGACCCACGACGCCGATCTTCGCGCCGGGAAGAAACGCCAGCGTGACTTCGTCGAGAATGAGCTTGTCCCCGTGCGCCTTGCGCACGGCACGCATCTGATAAATGAACTCCGGCATGTAGTTAAGCCTACGGGCACGCGTCCGTAGGCTTGTCCTCCTCCTCCTTATGTCCTTCAGCCGGGGCGGAGCCAGCTTCATTCCCGGCGGGTATCTGCGCGGGGGCGTACAGCTGCACCTGGTTGCGGCCCCCGTCCTTGGCCCGGTACAGGGCCAGGTCCGCCGCCGCCAGCAGCTCGAACAGGTCATCGCCGTGCTGACCGAGGGCCGCCACGCCGATCGAGACCGTAACCTGGACCCGCGCGTGGGCGGCAGGCACGGTCAGCCCGCTCGCGCTGCGCCGCAGCCGCTCGGCGATCCGGCAGGCCCCGGTGGTGTCGGTACGGGGCAGCAGAACGGTGAATTCCTCCCCGCCGAAGCGGCCCACCACGTCAGACTCGCGGACCTGCTGCCTGAGCTCGGTGGCCAGCGCACGCAGAACCTCGTCCCCGATCAGGTGGCCGTGGTTATCGTTGACCCGCTTGAAATAGTCGACGTCGACCAGCAACAGGGCCAGTGGCGTATCTGACCGCACGGCCCGGGTAATCTCCGCATCGGCTTCGCGTTGCCAGGCGGTGGCGTTGAGCAGGCCGGTCTTCGGGTCGGTGCGGGCCGCAGCGGCCAGCTGCTGGTGCATCATGCTCCGCTGCAACATGATGACAGGCAGCAATGCCAGCAGCAACAGGAAGAAGCTGAGCGTGCAGGTGATCGCGACCAGGACGCCGATGCAGGTCTCTGTCAGGTCGAGCAGCAGGCTTTCCCGGTCCCAGAACACCTTGGCCAGCGGCAAGGCGGGCTCGGCCAGGTGCGCGGCGACCGCGACAACACAGGTGTTCACCACGGCGAACAGGACACCGCAGGCGATTGCGGTGACCACCACCGCCGGGCGGGTAAGCCACGCGTTCGACCCCTTCAGCGTGATCACCACGGCACCATGGATAAACCTGTGGAACGTGCCCGACGCCGCGGCGCCCGCCAGCCCGAGCGCGGCTGAGCTGAACATGCGCCGGTAGACAGGTATCCGCTGCCCCCGCAGGTAGAGCACGCCGCCAAGCACCAACGGCGCCAGCAGAGCGTACAGCGGCGGCAGCAACAGCGCGATCGGAAGCCACCATGCGGAAAGCAGGTCACGGGACACACCGGCCGGCTGGCCCAGTCGCCGCATCGCCTCGACACAGATGACCGCGGCGGCCAGTAGCGCAGCGTACAGGATCAGGCTGTCCGCTGGCGGCCGACGGAGGCCGGCCAGCTGCCAGCCGATCAACGCCAGGTCAACGCCGAGGACAACGACGACGTACACAATGAGTGATGTAGGCGCAGCGAGCAGCAGCCAGCACGACGGCCCCTTGACCAGGCGCGACAAGCGCTTCTCGCCTTGCCCTATCGCCTCTTGAACAGCTGACATGCCCTCTGCCCATTCTGGGCCACCGCTGCGCGGCCGCCGACGGCAATTACTTTAGGTAACATTATAGATGCGATGCGTGCGATCACGTTGGCGAACGGCTAGGTTGGCTAGCGCGGATTTCCGGGTCTGGGCCAACGGAATTACGTGCCCCAACCGGGGTGGAGGCAGGCCGGATCGCTCCGGTGCGACTCCGCCGCGATTACGGAGCGTGCCGTTGGTACCGCACAGCATAGCTACGCTATGATCTCGGGCGTATCCGCTCCGTGCGGCACCTGAACGACTGACAAGCGCCTGACCGCCCTGCGGCGGTCCGGCCAACCGACTTGGGGGGATTCGATGCGAGGCGTTATCTGGACTTAGCCCTCAAAAGGGCGTGGTGGCATCGACTTCCTCGTCCGCGCCGAGCGCTTGAGCGGCAAAGCCGGCTTCGTTGAGACCCTCTTCTAGGTCCTGGCCGAACCGCTCGATCGCTTCCTCGTCGATAAACCCGCCAGACTCTCCGGCCACCGCCGCGGTTTCCGGGGCCGCCTGCCAGTCCCCCGCCGGGTCGCCTTCGGTCCGCACGGGCGGCGGCGGCTGGCGCATGTAGTTGGCGATGCCACGGTTGAGGTCATGTCCGACGGTGTCGGCCTGGATGTCGATCACGTTCCTGAGCTGTCCCGTCTTGTCCTCGTAGCTGCGGGCCCGGAATCGCCCCTTGACGAAGACTGGGTCGCCCTTACGCATGCTGGCCTGCACGTGATCACCCAGCCTGCGCCAGCAGCTGACGTCGTAGTACGAGGTATCCGCGTCACGCCACTCCTGGGTGGCCCGGTCCTGCACCCGGGGCGTGGCCCCTATTCGCAACTTGGTGACCCTGCCGCCTTTGGTCTCATGCTGTCGCGGGTCCTGGGCCACGAAGCCGACGAGGGTCACGTATCCGCCCTGACTCATCACGATCCTCCTTGGGATTCCCGGCCGCCCAACGCCACCGGGTCTCCTCGACAATGGCCAAGCCGCACTCAGTTGCGCTAAGCCGATCCGGCGCCTGTGGATAACTAGAGACCGGCTGGCGTCCCTGTGGATAACTAGTTGCGATCGGCGCAGCGGGGCGGGAGTATGGCTGCCCGGCAGGACGGAGCGGAAGGAGACTGCCGGACAGGACTAGAGCTGGTTCAGGCGGGCCATGTCGTCGGCGGTAAGGGAGAAGCTGAACAGGTCCAGGTTCGACTCGATCCGCTCGGGCCGGGCAGATTTGGGGATGACGATGATGCCGAGTTCAAGGTGCCAGCGCAGGACCACCTGCGCGGGCGTCACGCCGTACGCGGCGGCGATCTCGGCCAGGACCGGGTTTCGCAGCCTGGTGTTCTTGAGCGAGCTGTAGCCCTCGACCGCCACCTGACGTTCGGCGTGCGCGGCCAGCAGCGCCGGATCGTACTGGGACGGGCTCCACGGAATCTGGTTGACGGCTGGCCGTTCTCCCGTGGCGGCGATGAGCTCGTCGATCTCAGCCACGCTGTAGTTGCTCACCCCGACCGCACGGCACAGGCCCTCGTCCCTGATCGCGAGGAACTCCTGCCACAGCCGGGGCGAAGATCCCCGGCGGGGCGGCCAGTGTACGAGCCACAGGTCGACGTAACTGGTGCCGAGGGCGCGCAGGCTCTCGGCGATGGTGACTCGGGCGCGCCCGGCGTTGCCTGGTGGAAGCTTGGTGGTGATAATGATGTCGCCGCGGTCCAGGCCGCTATCGGCGATGGCGCGGCCGACTTCGGCCTCGTTCCGGTAGATGGTGGCGGTATCGAGGTGCCGGTAGCCGGCCTGCAGCGCGTGCCGGACGGCCACCTGGGCCTGCCGCCCCTGCATCTGCCAGGTGCCGAACCCGACTATCGGCATGGCGACACCACGGCCCAGGTCGACCACGGGAATCTCGGTCATGCTTCCCATTGTCTCAGGCCAGGAGACGGGGTCTCAGGTGGAAAGGGGGTTAAGTCAGGACGGCGCGGATCGAGCGGGAAAGCTCGCCGGGGACGTCGGGCACCAGCAGGTTAACGCCGTCGCGGACTACGTCGCGGCCGCTGATCACGACGTCGCGGACGTCGGCGGCTGAGGCGGCGAACACCGCGGTCTCCAGGGCCAGCTCGGTGGGGGCGCCCGCGGTGCGGATGCTGTCGAGGGACACGGTGATCAGGTCGGCCCAGGCGCCGGGAACGATCTCGCCTGCGTCGGGCCAGCCCAGGCTGGCGTGACCGTCGCAGGTAGCGGCCCGCAGCAGGGCATCGGCGGTCAGGTGGCCACGGGCGCGACGGGCCAGTCGCTCGGCGTACTCCACGCCACGGGCTTCTTCGAGCATGTCCACCACGGCGTGGCTGTCGCTGCCCAGGGTGAGCGTACAGCCGGCCATGGTCAGCCGGCCGGCGGCCGCCAGCCCGTCTCCCAGGTCACGCTCGGTGGTGGGGCACAGGCAGGCGAAGACCTGGGCGCCGCCAAGCAACGCCAGATCCGCGGCGCTGACGTGGGTAGCGTGCACCACGGTGGTGCGAGGGCCGAGCACGTCTTCGTCGTACAGTAGCCGGGCCGGCGAGACGCCGTAGACGGCTCGGCACGCATCGTTCTCGGCCTGCTGCTCGGACATGTGGACGTGCAGCGGAGCGCCGCGGCGACGACTCCAGGCCACCACCGGGTGCATGTGCTCCGGCGGCACCGCGCGGACCGAGTGAATGGCCGCGCCAGCCCGAGCGTGCGGGGAGATCAGGCCGTACTCGTCGAGCCCGAACGCTTCGACCCGGGTAGCCCACCCCGCCGCGTCACCGTCGCTGAACCGCACCTGCGGACCGGCCAGCGGCAGTACCCCGGACGAGTCGAGGCCGCCGGTCAGGTAGCAGGCGTCCAGCAGCGTTAGCCGCAGGCCGGCCTCGGCCGCCGCCTGGACCGCAGCCCGCCCCATGGCGTTGGGGTCGGCGTAGGGACGGCCATCGGGCTGATGATGCAGGTAGTGGAACTCGCCGACGCAACTCACTCCGGCCAGCGCCATCTCGGCGTACACGGCCCGGGCCAGCTGCAGGTAGCTGTCCGGGTCGAGCCGGGCCGCGACCTCGTACATGCGCTCACGCCAGGTCCAGAACGTGCCCCGGTCCGCCTGGGTCGTGGCCCGCAGCGCGCGGTGGAAGGCGTGCGAGTGCGCGTTGGCGAAGCCGGGCAGCGTGAGGCCACGGAGGCGAATGGTATCAGCTGGGATAGAAGGAGCATGTGGGGACGATGGGATGACGGAGGTGAAGCGGTCGTCTTCGGCTTCGATCAGGACGTCACGGACCAAGCCCTGGCCCGGGAGCCAGGCCAGGTCGGCGAGCCAGCGCCGGACGGTCATCGGCGGGCCGGACGGGGGCGGGCCGGTCACCGGCGGGCCGGACGGGGCGGGCCGGTCACCGGCGGGCCGGGCTTGGGAATCCCGCGGGCCCGGCGAGGTCTTGCAGGACCGCGGCGAGGGCGCGGACGCCGGCGTCGCAGTCGGCCAGGTCGGCGTGCTCGGCGGGCGAGTGCGAGATACCGGTGGGGTTGCGGACGAACAGCATGGCCGTCGGCAGCCGGGCGGCCAGGACGCCGGCGTCGTGCCCGGCTCCGGTGGGCAGCACGGGCGGGGGCAACCCGGCCGCGGCGAGCGTGGCGGCGATCCGGTCCCGCAGGCCCGCGTCGAAACGCACAACCGGAGTGTACGACTCCTGACGCACGGTTAGCGTGACGTCATGCTCGGCGGAGAATTCTTCCGCGGCGATGCGGACCTTTGTGACCGTGTCCCGCAACGTGTCCTCGTCCGGGGCGCGGGCGTCCAGCCAGGCTCGGACCGCCGAGGGAACCCCGTTGGACCCGCCTGGCTCGGCGATCACCTTGCCGAAGGTGGCCAGGGCGCTGGCGCGTTCGGCGGCCTGGCGGGCCGCGAGCACCGTGGCCGCGTACGGCAGCATCGGGTCGCGGCGATCGGCGAACCTGGCCGTGCCCGCATGGTCGGCGCGGCCGCAGAAATCGAGCCGCCAGCGCCCGTGCGGCCAGATCCCCTCGGCGACGCCGACCGCGGCGCCCAGCGGGGCCAGCGCGCGACCCTGCTCGACGTGCAGCTCGACGAAGGCGCCGACGCCGCCGAGCAGGTCATCGCGGGGACCGATCCGGCCGGCGTCGAGGCCCGCGGCGGTCATCGCCTCGGCCAGCGTGACCCCGGCGTCGTCGGTGAGCTGCCGGGCCGCCTGGGGCTCGATCGCCCCGGTGAGCAGGCGGCTGCCCAGGCATGGGACACCGAACCTGGCGCCTTCCTCCTCAGTGAACGCCGCAAGCACCACCGGCCGTTCGGGATAAAAGTTCTGCTCTTTCAGCCGGTCGACGGCGGCCAGTGCGGTCACCACGCCCAGCGCGCCGTCGAAGCCGCCGCCGTCGGGGACCGAATCCAGGTGGCTGCCGGTCATGATGGCATCCGTGCGCGCCTGCCCCCACCAGGCCCACAGGTTGCCGTTGTTATCCGGCTCGACGGTCAGGCCGCGTTGCTCCGCCTGGCCGGTGAACCAGGCGCGGCAGGCGGCGTCGGCCGGGGTCCAGGAATAGCGGCGATAGCCGCCGGTCTGCGGGTCGCGGCCCAGCGGCTCAAGCTCTCGCCACAAGTCGCCGAAGGTCACGTGCGGATCGTCGGGGTCATCGGGACGCGGACGCCGCGCTCGGCGGCGACGGTCGAGGCTTTCTCGTAACCGGCGTCGGTGTGCCTGATCACGCCCATGGCCGGGTCGTTGGTCAGGACCCGTTCGAGCTTGGTGCCGGCCAGTTCGGTGCCGTCGGCCACGCAGACCTGGCCGGCGTGGATGGACCGGCCGATGCCGACCCCGCCGCCGTGGTGAATGGACACCCAGGACGCGCCGGAGGCGGTATTGACCAGCGCGTTCAGCAGCGGCCAGTCGGCGATGGCGTCCGAGCCGTCGGCCATCGCCTCGGTCTCACGGTACGGCGACGCGACCGAGCCGCAGTCCAGGTGGTCGCGGCCGAGCACGATCGGGGCGGACAAGGCGCCGCTGCTGACCAGCTCGTTGAAGCGCAGGCCGGCCAGGTGCCGCTCGCCGTAGCCGAGCCAGCAAATCCGGGCCGGCAGGCCCTGGAAGTGCACCCTTTCCTGAGCCAGCCTGATCCACCTGGTCAGGGCCTCGTTCTGCGGGAACAGGTCAAGGATGGCCTGGTCGGTGACGGCGATGTCCTTCGGGTCACCGGACAGCGCGGCCCAGCGGAACGGACCCTTGCCCTCGCAGAACAGCGGCCTGATGTAGGCGGGCACGAAACCGGGGAAGTCGAAGGCCCTGGCGTATCCGGCCAGCTCGGCCTCGCCGCGGATGGAGTTGCCGTAGTCGAAGACCTCCGCGCCGGCGTCGAGGAAGCCGACCATGGCGGCCACCTGCGCGGCCATCGACTCGCGCGCCCGGATGGTGAAACCGGCCGGGTCTTCGGTGCGCAGCGCGGGCATGTCCTCGAAGGCGACACCCCGGGGCAGGTAGGTAAGGGGATCGTGGGCCGAGGTCTGGTCGGTGACGATGTCGACGGGCGCGCTGCTGGCGAGCAGGGCAGGAAACACGTCGGCGGCGTTGCCGAGCAGGCCGATGGACAGCGGCTGGCCCTTGTCCTTGGCGGTTGTCGCCCGGCGGATGGCGTCGTCGACGTCCGCGGCCTGCTCGTCCAGGTACCCGTGCTCGATGCGCCGAGCGATCCGGGACGGGTCGCACTCGACGCAGATGACCACGCCGCCGTTCATGGTCACGGCCAGCGGCTGCGCACCGCCCATGCCGCCCAGGCCGCCGGTCAGCGTGATCGTCCCTTTAAGCGATCCGCCGAAGCGCTTGGCCGCGATCGCGGCGAAGGTCTCGTAGGTGCCCTGCAAGATGCCCTGGGTGCCGATGTAGATCCACGAACCCGCGGTCATCTGGCCGTACATGGTCAGGCCGAGGTGCTCGAGCCGCCGGAACTCCTCCCAGGTCGCCCACTGCGGGACCAGGTTGGAGTTGGCGATCAGCACCCTGGGGGCCCATTCGTGCGTTCTCAGCACCCCGACGGGCTTGCCCGACTGGACCAGCAGGGTCTCGTCGTCCTTGAGATCCTGGAGGGTGCTGACGATCGCCGCGTAGGCGTCCCAGCTGCGGGCGGCCCGGCCGGAACCGCCGTAGACGATGAGCTGGTCGGGGTGTTCGGCGACCTCGGGGTCGAGGTTGTTCATCAGCATGCGCATGGCGGCTTCTTGCGCCCAGCCCTGGCAGCTGAGCTGACGGCCGCGCGGGGCGCGCACCGGTGCGTGCGGCGGGGTCATGCGGGCAGGTCCTTCGAGTAGCTGACGGTCATCTGCCCATCATTCCCCCTGTGGTTCCGGGTGACGCATGGGGTATCCGCCGGACGGCGGCGTGGCGGCGGGTCAGGCGGCGACTAGCTCGGAGGGTTCGGCGATGACGTCGACCAGGGCGCCGTTGCGCATCACGGTGATCGCCAGCGGGCGGCCGATCGCGTCGGAGAACATCAGCCGCTGCAGGTCCTGGGCGGCCCTTACCTGGTTGCCCCCGGCGGTGAGCAGCAGGTCGCCGGGGCGCAGGCCGGCCCGGTCGGCGGGGCCGCCGCTGACCACGTCGGCGACGCCCAAGCCGGTCGTCCGGCCGAGCCGGTCGCGCCAGCTAGCGGGCACCGGGCCGGGCATCGTGACCAGGCCCAGGTAGGCGCGCCGGACCCGGCCGTCCCGCATCAGCGCGGAGATGATCCGCCGGGTGGTGACGTTCACCGGGACGGCCAGGCCGAGGCCCACGCCGGCCACGGCGGTGTTGATGCCGATGACGCGCGCGCCTGAGTCGGCCAGCGCCCCGCCGGAGTTGCCCGGGTTGAGCGCGGCGTCAGTCTGGATGACATCCTCGATCAGCCGTCCGCGAGTCGGCAGGGACCGGCCGAGCGCGCTGACCACGCCGGCCGTCACAGAACCGGCCAGGCCGAGTGGGTTGCCGACCGCCACCACCAGCTGCCCGACCACGAGCTGGTCGGCCTCGCCGAGCTCGGCCGGCTCCGGGGTCGAGCCGTTCGCACGCAGCACCGCGAGATCGGACAGCGGATCCGCGCCGACCACCGCGAACGGAGCCGACGTGCCGTCGGAAAAAGACGCGGTACCGTTCGTCGCCTGACCGACCACGTGCGCGTTGGTCAGCAGGAACCCGTCGCCGGTGAACACCACGGCCGAGCCGAGGCTCTCCCCCGTCCCGCCCCGACCCATCGTGCGCGGCACCCGCAGGCTGGCGACCTTGGGGGTGAGGCGCTCGGCGACACTGGTAACGATCTGCGAATAGGCGTCCAGCGGGTGACTAGCCTCCATCACATCTCCTGACCCGTTGCATTTGATTACAGGATTACATGTAACCATGAAATGGCGTCAGGGGTTCCCTGGGTGTGTCCGCCTGAAGCGGAACTGGAGGCCGGGGTTAGCGGGCGTGGGCGGCTAGGCCGATCGGGTTGCCTTCCGGGTCGAGGATGGTGGCCAGGGTGCGGTCGGGGCCGTCGGGGGTGGGGGGTTCAATGATCTGGCCGCCGTGGGCGGTGACCTGCTGGAGGGTCTGGTCCAGGTCGGCGACGTGCAGCCAGAGCAGCGGGCCGGCCGCTGGGGCCGCAGGCCGGTCTTCCACCCACTGGCCGATGAGGCCGGGAGCTACGAAGTCCGGGGCGTGCTCTTCGATGTCCCAGCCGAAGACGGCCGCGTAGAACGCGGCCGCCCGGGCGCTGCGGACCGCGGGCAGCTGCAGGTAGCAGACCTGGCCGTGTTCGAGACCAAGCACCCGGCTGGTTTCTGAGTCCTGGCTCATGTGCGTTTCCCTTCCTGTTGTGGCGCGGGGCGGCACTCGACCAGGTAGCGGCCGGACGACTGAGGGCCGGCCGCGAGGATGTCAAGGCCGGCCTGGCGGGCGAGCTCGGTGAACTGCGCCAGCGTACTGGTCTTGCCGCCCGCCACCAGCATGTCGATACCCAGGGCGCGCGGCGCTTCGTCGGCCGAGACGCCACCGAGGACGACAATACTGCTGCCGGGCCGGGCGGCCTGCGCGCAGCGGCGCAAGATGGCGACGGTCGGCTCGTCCGGCCAGTCGTTGAGCACACTCTTCAGCAGGTACAGATCGGCTCCGGCGGGGAGCGGATCGAAAAAGCTCTGCCCCGCCACCGTCACCCGGCCGGTCACCCCGGCTTCGGTCATGATCTGTCCGGCCCGGGCGACCGTGCCGGGAAGATCAACCAGGATGCCGCGCACCTGGGGGTGGCGGCGCAGCAGCGAGGCCAGCAGCGCCCCGGTCCCGCCGCCGACATCGACGACGGTGCGGATCGGCTCCCAGCCGCCGCTGAGCTCGATGTCGTAGTCGGGGACACCATGTCCGGCCGGGCCCATCAGCGCGTCGAAATCGGCCGCGATCCGCGGGTGCGCGGCCAGGTCATCCCAGAACGGCCGGCCGAACACCTTCTCGTAGGCCGGCTGGCCGGTGCGGACGTAGTCCAGCAGCGTGCCCCAGGTATGGGCCATTCGGCCGCCGATGCCGTCCAGGTCGATAAACCGGCTGGCGTCCGCCAGCTGCCGCGCGGCCTGGTTGCAGGAGAACTGGCCCGGGGCATCCTCGGCGAATACCCCGTGGGAGACGAGGTGACCCAGGACGGCGTGCAGGGCACCGGCGTCGCACCCCGCCGCGGCGGCCAAGTCGCCGATATCGCGATGGCCGGCGGTGATGTGGCCGGGGATGCCCAGGGTGACCGCTACCCGCAGGCACCACGGCGTCGCCAGGTCGAGCAGCCGGTCGAGGTCGGGGGCACGATCCTCGGGGGCACGA
>Ga0182030_10003520_pt1 | contig 33435 bp, 22 predicted proteins | sample 812S3MmetaG_FD_121299 | JGI IMG/M metagenome (GOLD analysis project Ga0182030, IMG submission 121299) | Permafrost microbial communities from Stordalen Mire, Sweden - 812S3M metaG (Illumina Assembly) | ecosystem: Environmental > Terrestrial > Soil > Wetlands > Permafrost | place: Sweden...
CGGGACTGGGGGAAGACCGGCGGGCCGGGGTAGGGGATGAGGGTCTCCGCGGAGGAGATATGGGCGGGAGGGGCCGGCGGCTGCATGGCATCGGCGGGAGGGGAGACGAAGCCGGGCTCGTCCGAGCCATCGCCAGGGCCGAGGATGGAAGCATGGGCGGCCAGGGAGAAGGAGACGGCGAAGAGGAGGGTGAGGAGGGAGGGGGATTTCATTCTGGGGTTGGCTCGTACTAAAACGATTTAGCGAACCCATCACTTAAAGGCCGAAGGATTTCCATGGCCCTTCCAGGGATCATACGGCTGAGGAACCCCTTCGGAAAGCGATTGTTGTGGAAAAAGCAGCGGCGACAACTGCCTGCAAACCGGCAGGCTCCCCATGGTGGTGAGCTATGGGATTGCCTCAACGGCGCCGCTCAATCCGCTGCCGCTGACAACGGGCGAAAGGAAGTACCCAACGGCGATCGGCTCTGTGCCGTCCTGGAGTAACACGCCGCTATATTTGACCATCGAGTTGACGGTCTTGCCGCTCACCATGTGTGGGTAATCGAAGGAGCCCTTGACGGCGCCTGTGGCGCCGTTGATGGAGAGTTTCACGTTAAAGGGATTTGGAGGGGTCACCGTTACAACTCCTTTGGAGACGGTGAATGCCTGGGTACCGGTGGTGGCGAGCCCCCCGTCGCCGAACGTGAGGGTTCCAGTTGTGAACATAGGTCCTGCTTTTGAGTAAGTAAATAATTCTCCGGTCAAAGGCGTGGAGAATCCGGCGGGGTAATAGGCGCCCTTGCCCGCTGGTTTATCCCAGAGGAGTTCGGCCAGGTTAGGCGTACCATTGATTATGTAATAGCCGAAGAGGTAGCCTTTCTTATTGTAAAGGCTTGAGTCGTCCAGGAACATGACGTGTGTTGTGGTACCAGCGGCGACAATTTTGCTGGAGGCGGTGAAGGTGGTTCCGTCGGGCAACTTGCCCCTTATGCTCCCTTCGGCTGACTTGCTAACGGTGATCTTTGCGTATCCGTATCCCTGGGGGGCGTTACTGGTGCCATTAGTCGCCAGAAATGATGTATAGGTGCCCTTCTCGGATACCGTCTGGCCTTTGGAATAGGCAAGGGGGAAGGCCATGAGTAATTCGCCGCCGGCGCTTCCGGTAAGCGAGTAAGTGCTGGGCGTGGAGCCGGTGACCAGGATGACGTATGGAATATTAGTCTTCGATGCGGTGCCGGAGAAAGAGCCGGTTGTATCGAGAGTGCCCTTGATGGTGTTGCGAGAGCCGCCGGCAAAATCAAGGATGCCTGTAAACTTCCCGTTCGCCGCAAGGTCCACTTTGATATAGGCCTTGAAGTTGGAGAGATCGAGACCGATGAAGGTGTTCGGCGGGCCGGAATACGGAGATACCGCTCGCGCGGCGGCGGGGAGGATCAAAAGGGCGAGAAGGAGTAGGTTGCGTTTCATGAGATTATGGCACTGCCTCCCAATAGCCGGTTACCGCGCTGCCGCTGACGATGGGCGGGATAAAGTAGCCGACGGCGATACCGGTCGAGCCGGTCTGAAGCAGCAAGCCACTGTATTTGACCACTGAGTTGACGGTCTTGCCGGAGACCATGTGAGGAAAATCGAAAGAGCCCCTGACGGCGCCCGTTGAGGGATTGATGGAGAGTTTCACATCGGAAGGATTTGGAGGGTTCACCGTGACTGCGCCTTTGCTGGAGACGGTGAATGCCTGGGTGCCCGTGGCGGCCAGCGCTGAACTTACAAAGTTAATGGTTCCGCTCGTGAACGGGTCTCCCTTTGCCTTGGAATACAAAGTTCCCTCTAAACCGATTTCCGAGGTAAATGCGGCGGGGTAGTAGGGCCCCTTGGTCATTGGCTTCTGCCAGAAAAAGGTGGCATCGGTCGTCCCACTTATGAATATCATATAGCCGAGGAGGACGCCGGACTTATTATAAAGATTCCTATCTTCCAGGACCAGGAAGTGTTCGGTGGTGCCGTCCGCAACGATATTGCTGGATGCGGAGAAGCCGGTGCCGTCAGGGAATTTGCCTGAGATCCTCCCCGCGCCGGTCTTGCCGACGGTTAGCACGGACCAACCGTACCCACCGGGGACGACGCCGGTACCCGAAGAGATCACGACGGCGTTGTAGCGGCCTACCTCGGAGGCAGTCTGGCCTTTTGAGTAGGCGAGCGGAAAGGCTTCGAGGATGTGTCCAGCGGCGCTTCCGGTAAGCAAGTAAGTGCCGGAAGTGGAACCGGTTACTTGCAGGGTGTACGGCGTGGCGCCCTTGGCGGTGATGCCGGAGAAAGAACCGGTGACATCCAGGGTCCCTTTAATGGCGCTATGCGGTCCGCCGGCAAGATCGAGGGTACCTGTAAATTTTCCCTCCTTCATCAGGTCCACTTTGAGGTAGGCCTTAAAGGTGGACATATCGAGACCGATGAAGGTGTTCGGTGGGCCGGCATAGGTTGATGCCCGGGTGGCGGCCGGGAGGATGAGGAGAACGAGGGCGAGCAGGAGCAGGTTGCGATTCTTCATATATATATGATGGGTGGTGGACTAATCTCCCAGCTCCACGACGCCGGCCGAGCCGGAGCCGCTGGTGACGGGCGAGAGAAAATTGCCAATGACGACGCTTGAATTCGTGCTGGTTTCAATAAGCAGGCCGCCGAGCCGGACTTTTGAGTCAACCGTCTTGCCGCCGACCATGTGACGGTAGTCGAAGGAGCCCTTCGACGCGCCGGTTGCGTCATTGATGGAGACTTTTATGTTGGAGGAGTTCGGCGGGTTAATCGTTATTTTACCCGTGCTGGAGACGGTAAATGTCCCGGTGCCCGTAGTGGCCAGCCCCCCGCCTGCAAGCAGAATTACTCCGCTTCCGCTGGTGAAGGGAGCAGGCATCCTGGAGTAGCGAAACCCGAGGTTTTCGCCCGGTGTGGTGAATCCGGCGGGATAATACGGGCTCTTATCCGGCATTTTCATCCAGGTTAGGCTTCCCTCGAAATCGGCGGGGAGAATATCAGAAATCACGTCGAGCATGAAACCCTTCTTGTTGTAAAGATTGCCGTCGTACAGGATCAAATAGTGAGAGGAAGTACCTTCGGCGAGAATGTTGCTGGCGGTGGTAAAGCTGGTTCCGTCGGGTAATTTGCCCCGCAATCTTGCCGCGCCTGTTTTGGCGACAGTCAAAGTTGCGTATCCGATGGCCTTTGGAATCCCGGCGGCTGTACCCGACGCAACAATGTATGATGTGTAGGTGCCCGTCTCTACCGCGGTTTGCCCTTTGGAATAGGCGAATGGCAGGGCTTCGAATGCCCGTCCCGCCGCACTGCCGCTAAGCCCATAGGTGCTGGGCGTGGAACCCGAAACGACTACGAAGAATGGCGCCTTGCCCGTGTCGCTGGTGCCGGAGAAGGAACCGGTGACATCGAGAGTCCCTCTGATCACGGTGCGAGATCTCTGCGGGACCTCGATAACGCCTGTAAATTTTCCGGCGGCCGCCAGATCGAAAGTGACGTAGGCGGGATTGGCGAAATTAAGACCGACAAACTTTGCCGGGGGTCCGGAGAAGGTCGCCGCGCTGGAAGTTATAACGAAACCGGCTGTTGGGAGGATGAAAAGCGCGAGTCTGAGAAGAAGGTTGCGATTCATTAAATCTACGACCCCTGGAAGCAGATGCGGACTGGCCCTCACGCCGCGAGTATTGCGGCCATTTATGCGTTTTGCAACATTTATGGATCAAGACGCAACAATTCTTGCCTACTGGCCTGGATTCTGTAGCGCCGCTTTCAGGGCGCTGGCGGGGATTGGATCGGGGACCTGGGGTTACGCTCTGCTTCACCCCAGGCTTTCTCCGACGGCTCTTTCAGAGCCGGGAGATGGACGACATGGACAGTCGTCTTTGGCCGCTCTTGCGGAGCCGGGCTTTGGCGTCATCCGCCGAAATGCAAATAAGGCAGCGCTTATGGGTCACCGACCCGTGGCTGCAACCGGCGTCGCTTCGCTTTGCCGGGTCAAGGCGCTGGCGCGATGCTGGAGACCGAGGGAGCGCTGAGGGGTGTGCCGGCGGAGAGGTCCACGGGGCCGATGTCTTTCACGGAATCGGTGATGCGGATGCCGTTGAGGGCGTCGACGCAGGTGACGGAGAGGAAGCCCCTGGGCATGTCGGGAAAGACGTCGGTGCGGAGGATCTCGCGGGTGGCGGTGACCTGCCAGCCGGGACCGACATCGGCGAGGAAAGCGAGGCGGAGGGTGCGAATCTGATGACCGGTCATCTCGTCGGCGTTCTGGTTGAGAAGCCGGCCGTGGATGCGCATCCACTGGACGATGGCGGTGGCCTGGCCGGAATCGCCGGGGGTGCCTTTGACCAGCTCGGTGCGCTTTACGTCGAAGAAGGGGACGGAGCGGGAGAGGATTTGGTCGATGGCGGCGAGGTCATCCGGGGAGAGCGAATTGTCGTCGCGGTTGAGGGAGATGCCTTCGTAGAAATGAGTTTTGGTGACGAGGACGAGATCGTATTTCGAAACGGGGAGGCCGGAGAAGGATATGTCTTTGTGATCGGGGCCGATGGCGGCTTTGTAAACGTGTTCCTGGTTGCTCTGGGGGATGGCGAGGGCGAATTCGAGGGGTAGCGAGGAGACGAGGTGGAGGCCGCCGGGGGCGGTGGGCTCTGGGGAGGTGTAGAGAAGCGTCGATTTGTATTCGCCGCCGATCGTGGGGGAAGGAGAGGGATCGGCGGGAGGGACGGGCAGGCCGGCGTGGGCGGTGGCGCAGAGGAGGAAGAGTAAGTAAAGGCGGTTCAAGTGTAAGTCAAAGTGTAGGTGCAAGTGGGGAGTTAGGGAGAATTGGGTTGGGGCAGGTCGCCGTGGAGGGCTTTGTCGGCTTCTGTTGCGAGGGGGAGATCGGGGAAGCGCTTCTTGATGTCGGTGGCGAGTTCCTTGATATCGGCGGGGCGCTGGAGTGCGGCGTCGCAGGTCCATTCGAGTTGCATCACCTCGGCGAGTTGCGCAGAGAGGTCCACGCGGAGGCGGTAGGTTTTGAGGATGCGCTGGGCGCGGTTGAAGTCCGCGAACTTGATGGCGTATTCGGATTCGGCAAGGGTGTAGTCGCCTTCGAGTTTGCTGAGGGGAAACTCGATCTGCCAGGCGTCAAGTTTATCGCGGGCATCGCCAAGCTCATCCTGATCGAGGAGGTTTTTTACCTGGGTGTAATAGGAGTTTTGAAGGACGGCCCGCTTCCGCCAATCGGCATCCTGGGTGTCGGCGGCGGTGATGACGATGCCATCCTTTGAGGGCGGGGCGGGGTTTGGGTCGGGATCGGAAAAGCCGGCGAAAGCGGCAACCGGCGGGCGCGCGGTCTTTTTGTAAAGGGCCTGGGCGGTGGTGTAGTACCGGGTGGCGGCGTCGATGTTGGCGGCCATGCGCTCGACATCGCCAAGGGCGATGAGTTGCAGCTCGGCGTCATGTTTGCCGCCGTGAAAAGTGTCGATGCGCAAGGACTGTGCGGCATGGCGGGCGGCGGGGATATCGCCGGCCTCGAAGAGCAGGAAGTCCACGACTTTCAATTGCCATAGGAATTGGGCGGCGGGGTCTTTTTCGGCGGCGGCGACGGTCTTGAGAACGGCGAGGGCGGTGGTCTTGTCTTCCTTTAACTCGTCGTAATAGATGCCGCCCAGTCGGGTGCGGTCGTCGAGGGAGAGGCTGGCGAGGCCGGCGGAACAATGCTGAAACAGAAAGGCGAGCAGGTCCCTGGCCTCGCCGCCGCCCTGGACGATCTGCGGGAGGATTGCCCAGAAGGCTGGGGGCCAGTTTGAGGCGGGATTGGAGGGGCTGGAGCGCGGCGGAGCGCCGAGGAGGCGATTGAGGAGCGCCTGGGCGTAATCGCGGCGGGCGATGGGATTATTGACCGATGCACCCCTGGGAAGCGTGTCGGGATAGACCAGGCGGGTGCCGGAGGAGGCGCCGTGATTGCCGGAGATGGTGAGGGTGACCGAGGGGGGGGTGCCGCGGATGACCGGCCAGAGGACGAGGGGGCCGTGCGCATGGAAGCCGTCGGAGAAGGCCCAGTCGATGGCGCAGTCCTTGTATTGATCAGAGAGAGGGAGGGAGAACTCGAAGAGGTCGACGAATTGATCCGCGAAGTCCATGTAGGAGAGGGGGCGGAGATCGAACACGGCGGGCGGCAAGCCGGAGCGGGTCTCTGCCGAGGTGATGCGGGCGCGGCCGGAGTGGAGGAAATTGTCTTTCCTCGGAACCCTGGGGAGGGCGTCGCGGCCCATCGAGGGGAGGCGCCAGATCAGTTCGGCCATGGGTTTGCCGTCGGGAGGGGATTGGAAAAACTGGAAGTACTGAATGCGGTGCGGGCCTTTTGCGAGGGGGAGGGTGTTCCCCATCCTGCCGGTGAGGCCGTCGCGGAAGGAGTGCATGCCGGGCCAATCGGCGGCGGTGGCGCCGTCGATGAGCACCGTTGAGCCGTCCTCGGAGATCGTGCCGAGGAAGATGTCGCCGGATTCCGGGATATTGATCCAGCCGGTGTAATAGGAGACGTAGTTATCGCTGGAGCCGAAGAGGTTGTGGGAATCGGCAATGAAGGGGACCTGTCCCATGCGAACGCCCCGTGCGGGGGGGGATTCGGCGGCGAGATTGCGGGCGGCGCTCATGCTGGAATGTCCAACGCGGGTGTAAAGGAGGAGGCTGGGATGGAGGGTGGAAGCGGGGGTCCAGGGGTTGGTGGGAGCGGGGCTGCCGCTGAGGTAAATCCAGAGCGGACCGGCGGCGGCGGAGGAGGAGAGGACGATGGCGTAACCTTCCTGGGGGTTGTTCCAGAGGCATTCGCTGTGGACCTGATGGCCGGCGGAGTCGATGACCGTGGCACTGGGAAACGGGCCGGGAAGGGCGCCGCCGTTTGGGAGGGTGACGATGATGCCGGCATCGGGGGTGGTGGGCTGGGAGACTATCTTCGCTTTGAAGCGCATCTCCGCACCGGGAACGGGCCAGGGGTCCTGCGCGAATGCGGGGGGAAGGAGGAACAGAAGGACGCAAAGGACGCGAAGGGGGAACACAGAGGGGAAATTTTGAACAGAAGGAAACAAAGGAAACAAAGGGGATGGGCGGGTTGACGGAGGCTTCCCGGGGTTAGTGCAGTTTAAGAAATAGCGTGGCCGCTCGTGTTGGCGCCGATGGAGGGGTTCATGTTCAAGTTTAAGTGTAGGTTCAAGTACACGCTGGCGCGCTGGTGTGGCGAAGGTGGTTACGGGTCCACTTAGATTGCTCTAATGCTGCGGGGCGTTGTTGATGGACTTGTAGTAGTCGGAGACCATCTGCTGGTAGGCGGCCGGGGCTTCGTCGGCGGAGCCGGCGACTTCCTGGGTGTCCGACTTGCGGGTGCCCTGGGAGTCTATCGATTGGGTGGACATACCGCCCTGGAGATCGACCTGGGATTTGCGCAGGGCTTCGCGGGCGAGGCGGCGGTACTCGCGCACTTCCTCGATGGGCTTGCCTTGCTGCTCGGCATCCTCGGCGTCGCTCAGGTGCATGACGGCTTCGTCGAGGGAGCCGGTGCGGACGTGCTGGAGCGAGGCGGCGGCGTAGAGGGCATCGGCGCGTTTTTTGAGAAGGGCGGCCATGCCGTTGGCGCTGCTGCCGTCTTTTGCGTCGCGGCGGGGGCCGGCGCCAGACATGCCAAAGTCATCGGCGTGGCCGGAGATCTTGCCGCCGCCGGTGGCGACCGTCTTCGCGCCGCTGTCGTCGACCTTGCCCATGTCGCCGGACTGGGCGGCGTCCTGGGTCATGCGCTTGTGGATGTCGTCGTTGCCCTGGTTGATCTTGCCGGAGGCGGCGGCGGTCTCGCCATCGGACTGGCCCTGGCGGCCGATGTTCGAGCGGCCGGACTGTTCGTTGTCCTTGGGCTTGGTGTTGCCGGATTTGCCCTTGGCGGAGTAATTGGCCCACTCGCCCTCGGCGACGGGACCCTCCATGTACATGTCCTTGAAGGCTTGATTGGTGGCGGAGCTCTTTGTCTTGTCCTCGATGTCCTGGTCGAGCTTGAGAAGATCGCCGATGAGGTCCTGGAATTTGTCGGCGAGCGGGACGGCGGCAACCGGGCCGGGGAACTCCTGTTTATCGAAGTCCTCGGTGGTGTAGTTGGCATTGGTGGGAATGTTTGGGAGGGTGGGAATGCCATCCTTGATGCGGTCGGCCATTTTTTCGACGTCCTTGAGGAGCCAGTCCTCCTTTTGCAGGTCGCGCTCGGGGGCGAGTTGGTGCTCGCTATCCTTGACCTGGTCGACGGCGGCGACAACCGTCGTGACATCCTTGACGGTTTGATTACCAAGCTGGGCCTCGGGGAAAATCTGGAGATCGGCGGCGATCTGGAGCATGGCTTCCTTGAGGGCGTCGTTCTTTTTCTCGAGCTCCGCGTAAAGGTCGCTTTCCTTGCCGGTGGTGGAGTCCTGCTGGGCTTTCCATGCGCGCATGGACTCGACGACCTTCTCCTGCATCGCGGCGAGGCGGCGGAGTTTGGACTCGGCTTTTTCGAAGGCGGCCAGCATCTCGGCGGCGCGGGCGGCAGCGCTATCGGCGCGCCAGGTGTTGAGCATGGCCTGGAGGTCCTGAAGGTTTTTCAGGACGCCGGCCTGGATGGGCTGGGCTTTGGCCGGGGCCTTGTCGTCCAACTGCTCCGAGGCGCGGAGCATGTCGGGAGAGATGGCGCGTGTGCCAAACTCCTGGGCCACATTGGCGAGGACCTCGGCGAAGGCGGCATCGGTGCCTTGCATATTGGCGGATTCGGCTTTGGCGGTGGCGACGAAGGCATCGGCATCGCCGGCGAGGTGATCCTGCGTTTTGGTGAGCGGGGCGACGGTTGTGGCGTTGGAGGCGGCAGCGGCGACGGTGGCGGCGTTGAGCGCGGTCTGGTCATGGACCATGCCGTCCATGAGGGCGAGGATGTCCGAGATGCGGTGGTCGCGATCGGCTTTCGCAAAGGCGCCATCGACGCCTGAGAGGATGTGGAGAATGAAATCCTCCTTCGTGACGGCCTGGGCCAGGAGGCCGGCTTTGGCGGCGGCCTCGGCGGTCGGGGCATTATCGAGGAGGCCGACGGCCTGGGCCATCTCCTGATTGTACAGGGGCTCGACCTTCTGCTGGAGAGAGGCGAGAGGCTCGCGCGGGTCTGAGATGAGGATGCCGGCGATGTCGCGGATTTGTTTTTGCGCGGTGAGCGCCGCAGCCCATTGATCGGGAGTCAGGACGGGCTCGTGACCGGCGAAGCCGCGGGTGCGGGCGAGGTTTTCGGATTGCAAGGCGACCAGCTTGTCGAGGGTGGCCTGGGTTTCGCCGGCCATCTTCACGGCGGCGGCAGAGAGGTCGTTGGGATCGGCGGCCTGGAAGACGATGGTGGGGGAAACGGTGCGGTGAGGCGGCTGGCCGGCAAAGTTATCGTAGGCGACGACGCGGAAGCAGGCGGTCTGGCCATCCTTGGGGCGGAGCCCGTCGCCGGTCCAGGAAGTGGTGAGCGAGCGCTGATTGGCGCAGGGCCATACCTGGACGACCTTGCCGGGGGTATCCTCATCGGCGGTGGCCTGGGCAGCGGTATCGACCTGCTCGATCGCGATTTTTGAAAGGCCGAAGTCGTCGGTGGCCTCGAACTGGATGACCGGCATGGCGCCGGGGCCGAGGAGGCCGTGGCCCTGCGGGGAAATAATGCGGATGACCGGGGGAAGGTCCGGGGCGAGCTGGACATGCATGGAGGCGGTGACGCTCTCCCCGTTATTCGCATCGCTGGTGATGAGGAGCGGGCCTTCCTGCGTGACGGTCATCGCGCCGGCATAGGTTTTGCCGCCATCGGAGGAGTTGAGCATGATGGCCGGGGCACCGGCCATGGCGCCCACGCTTCGGGCGAGGGGGCGGTTGGCGGTGACGACGAGATTGAGCTGGCTGCCGGCGGGAGCGATGACCTGATCGGTGAGGCCGTTGAGGCGTTGGATGGGAGCGTCGAGCCCCTTGGGAGGGGTGACTGTGACATCGAGGCGGGCGTAGGAGATGGGAGAGAGGGCGGCGATGTGGAAGCGGGCGGAGGAGTCGTCGCCGGCACGGACGCGGTAAGCAAGATCGCCGTCCACCTTCGGGACCAGATAGGAGAAATCCTCCGAGCCGTGGCCGGAGAGCTGGCCGAGCCGGACACTATAGGATTGGGCGTCCGCAGGGTAAAAATCGACGGAAACCGGCTGGCCGGCGCGACCGAAAGCGGTGAGGGAAATGGGGAGCGAACCGCCGTTGACGCAGGTCCCATCGCCGGGGGAGACGTTCAGGATATGGGCGATGGTGATGGGGGCGCGGGAGGAGAAGGGATTGAGGATGCGGGCGAGGGCGTTGCCCCATTTGGCAGATATGGCGCTGGTCCAGAAGAACGGAGCCAGGAGGAGGAGGGTGGCGGTGGCGAGGGCGATGTAGGCGCGCTTGTGTTTCTGGCGGTCGCGCATGTCCGCGGGGTGGACTTCGCTCCAGTTCGGGACGCCCTGGCGGAGGTAAGCGCCGCGGATGGGGTCGATGGCGCCGGCGGCTTCGAACTGGATGACGTTGATGAGGCGGTTGTCGAGCTGAGGGAAGGCTCGCTCGATGCGCGCGGCGATGGCCTCGTCGGTGCGGCGGGTGGCGAGGGCCTTCCAGACATGCCAGGTGCCGGCGGCGAAGGCGGCGACGGTAAGGAGCCAAAAGGCGATCCGGCCTACGGAACCCCATTTCAGGAAGAGATCGCTGAAGCCGCCGAGCCAGAGGAGGCCGAGGAAGAGGGCAAGCCATGCGGAAGCTAACAATTCGGCCTGCCAGTAGTTGAGCAGCTTGCCGATCCGGATCAGCTCGCGGTGGATGGATTCAATGGGCATGGGGTATTACACGAAGTAATATAACCCCGTTCAGGGGGGAAAGTATTGCGAGGATGGAGAAAAAGTCTGTCCGGCGGAACCTTGAAATGATAAATTACAAACATTGAGCAGAGAGCGATTTACCGAACGAAAATCCGAGCTGCAAAACGCGGTGAAGCGTCTGCAGGAAGCCGTGGCGCAACCTGAAACCGATCTTGTGCGCGACGCGGTCATCCAGCGATTTGAATTCACGTTCGAACTGGTCTGGAAAAGTCTCAAACTTTACCTCGAACGGCAGGGGCTGGATTGCGGCGGGCCGCGTTCAACGCTCAAGAAGGCATTTGCCGAGGGGTTGATTGATACGCCGGAAGAAGCGGATGTCTGGTTGCGGATGCTCGAAGATCGGAATCTAACGAGCCATGCTTATGACGAAGCGCTTGCCACCCAAATTTACCGGCATGTAGTTGAGGATTACGCCGCGCTCATGGGACAAATGGCAGGCAGGATCGAGAAACTTTCGTGGGACTGAAGATGAAACAGATTCTGCTCAGAGACAAAGATTTGGCGGCTTTGCGCGGTGCGTTCCGGCGGTTCCCGGCGGTGAGGGAAGTTCGAGTATTTGGTTCCCGGGCGACCGGACATGCCCGGCGGGCTTCCGATCTGGACCTTGCGATCTTTGCGCCGGAGGCCACCGGCGTCGAATGGGCGGATATTTGCGAGGCGCTCGAAAATGCGCCGATCATTTATGAGCTCGATCTTGTGAGGACGGAGCAGACGGCAAGCGAGCGGCTGAAAGAGAAAATCGAACGCGAGGGAGTTGCGATTTATCCGGAGGTCTGAACGAGTGACGTTGCAATGAAAGGGAATAACTCGCTCAGGAACTTTCCAGTCGATCTATCCGTGGTTCTCGGTTTTTGGATCGTTCCGATTATTCTTTTCATATCGTGGTTTGTCATGCCGCTTCTTTTCTTGAGAGGAGCGGAATGGATTACGGCTTATTGTTAGTGCGTTTAAGGGAATCGGGGGGTAAGGGGGCCTTTGATAGTAATGGAAAATCCGATAAAGCAGTTCAGGTGAAAGTGAAAGAGTAAGTGAAAGTGGGATGAGAGGACCACGGCGTCCACCGCCGCATGGGCCAGCGGCCCATGGCTGCAACTTACGCCATGTCGCGCTGTTTTCTTAGTATCCAATCGGCGCTTAGGAGGAGCATGAGGCCGCCGAGGATGAAGGGGGTGTTCCAGAGGGTGGTGTAGCTTACGCGCTCTTGCTCGGAGTTCTTTACCTCCAGAGAGGAAAGGACCTGGTTGAGTTGATCCTGCTCGCAGAACTGGCCGCGGCTGGCTGTTGCCAATTGGCGGAGTAACTCGATGGCTTGGGGACGGGGGGCGGTTTCGGGAGTGAAGGGTTTTACGTAAAAGGAGAAGGGCGGGGACTCGATCTTGCGGCCATCGAGGGTGGCGCTAGCTACGGCGGTGCACATTCCGCCGGTGTCGGCCTTGTAGGTGGAGGCGTAAACGGGGCCGGTCTGGCCGGTGGTGACGGAGGCCTGCATGGGGTAGGGGATTTTGCGGCCATCCGGGGACTGGATCTCGACGGTGACGGGGATGGCTGGGGCGGCTGCGGCGGTGGCGCGGGAGCCGCCGGCGCGGGCGGAGAGGTTCAAGGTATCGCCGAGGAAGAGTTGCTCGACGTCGGCGGAGAGATCGAGGCTGAACTGATCGACCTGGGAGGCGGAGGGCATGAGCCATTGGATGAGGCCATCCCAAAAGGAGAGGTATTCGTCCTGCTGGCCGGGCTCGAGCTGCCAGCGCCAGAGGGAATTGGAGAGGACGGCGGCGACTTTGCCCTGGCCGAAACGCTGGGTCACGACGAGGGGTTCGTTATCGGCGGTGAGGACCGTGGTGGCGCCGGCGGTGGGCTTGCTGCCGGGATAGATGGAAAGAACGGGCATCGGGCGGGACCATTTTTTGACCAGTGATTGCAAGGCGGGATGGGCGGCGCCCTCCCTGGTAAGGACCGTGCGGAAGCTGCCCTCCTGTGAGGGGAGGGACCAATCGCGCTGGATGGGAAGCAGTTGCTTGAGCGGGGTGGCGGCGAAACCGGAAGCGCCCCAGGCATCGTCGCCGCCCAGGAGGATGAGGCTGCCGCCTTCGTCCACGAACTTGACCAGGGAGCTGGCGCGCTCGTCGCCAAGGGTGGCGGCGTCCATGTTGCCGAGGATGGCGATCTTGAATTGGGCGAGCTGGTCGTGAGCCATCGTCAGATTCACGCTGCCGGCGTGGCCGACGGACATCAGGTTCCCATCCGGGCCTTGAAGGAGAATGATGGGGGTGACAGCCTTGCTGCGTTCCAGGGCGCGCTTGAGGAACTTGAACTCGAAGCCGGGAACGCCCTCGACGTAAAGGGCGCGATTCTTTGTGTCGGTGACATCGACGGCAACGGAGAACTCGTTGTCGTTGGTGACGGCCTGCTTGGGAAGCGGGGGAACACTTACCTTGTAAGTGAAGGTGCCGATCATGGGGTGATCGAGTTCGAACTTCACCTCGCGGCTGCCGCCTTCGGCGGGGATCTGGAGGGGGATGGCCTGGAGGAGCTGGTTGTTCTCGTAAAGCTGGACGTTGAGCGGGGCGCCCTTGGTGCCATTGGCGCCGATGACGGCGGTGAGCTCGCTCTGCCAGCCGGCGACGACGCGGCGCGGGGTGTCGACGCGGATGACGCGGACCTCCGGGATTGCCTCCCAGGAATCGGGCGGCTCGAGGCGGACGGAATAGATGGGGGCGGGCCATGGTCCGGCGGCCCACTCGTTGCCGAGCTCGCGGGTGTCGTTGCCATCGGAGAGGAGGAGGATGCCGGCAAGGGGCTGGCCGGCGTAGCGGCCGAGGATTTGCTGGAGGGAATCGCGCAGGCGGGTGCCATCGCCGGCCGGCAGGGAGGAGGCGAGATCGCGGAGACCGGGGCGCGGGTTGACGGAGTTGTCGAAGGTGAAGACGTCGATCTGGGCCTTCGCGGGGATGATGGAGGCCCAGCGCTGCTTGAGCACTTGCTGGACGACGCTCCAACGGGTGGGAATGCCCGGTTTTGGCGCAAGGCCCATGCTGGCGGAGGTATCGGCGATGACGATGAAACGGGGGCGGAGTTGCTCGTTCTGGCGATGACGCTCGGCGGGGCGGAAGAGGCACCAGCCGAGGAGGAGGATGAAACCGAGGCGCAGAAGGCCGAGGGTCAGGCGAGGGTGATCTCGCGAGAGATAACGCCAGAAGCAGATGAGCGCGGCGAGCACGGCGAAGGCGAGTCCGGCGACGATCCAGGACTGGGGGACGGTGTGTTCGAAGAGGATCTCGCGCATAATCAGGATGAGGATGGGCTATGCGGGGACGGATTCGGCGTGCTTTGAGGTGACGCGGCCGGAGGCGTTGACGGTGAGGGAATCGCTGATGGAAGTGCGCTTGCGGCAGGCGCGGTTTGCCATGTAGAGCTCGAGCATGGAGAGGAGTAGTACGGCCCAGAGGGCGAGCTCGCTCAACGGCTTGCCGACGCGGTGCTCCTGGATCTGGCGCAGCAGGTCGTCGGCGGTGGTGGAGACTGTGACATTCTTCAAGCCGGTGACAGCGGAGATATCGGCGGGAGAGATCGGTTTCAGGTCGCTCTCGGAACGGTCAAGGTTTACGGCCATGAGGGGCTCGGACGGAGCGGGGCCGTTCTGCGAGAGGAAGTAGTAGCCGGGTTTGGTCACGTTATCGACGATCAACGCGTAATCGCCGCCGTTGCCAGTCTTCTGGACCTTGCGAATGGGAAGCGAGCGGTGATCGGGGCCGATGAGCGTGGCGCCGTCCGGGACCTGGCTGATGATATCCGAGAGGAGGAAGGAGGAGGAAGGGCGGGCCTGGAGCTTGTCCTGACGGATGCCGCAGGCGAGGCGGACGGTTTGATGGATGAGCGGCAGGAAGAATGGGGAAAGGGGCAGGTCACTCCATTGGCGATCCGCGGAGACGGAAAAGAGGAAGACGCGGCCGGTACCAAAGGTGCGGCCAAGGAGAAAGGGATTTTCCGAGGAAGCGCCGATGAGAGCCTTCGAATCGGGATTCAACTTATCAAAGGCGAGGCGGCGCTGGACGGTGGCGCCTGGGCTGACGCCGGGAGGCATCTTGAGGCCGGCGAAGAGAGGGTCGAGGGGATCGAGCAGGACGAGGGCCTGGCGCTCGGGAGCGTCGACGTTATCGACCACGCGCCGGACCGGGGCGGGGAGGAAGGAGAAGGCGTTATAATCCTCGGGTTTTGCGCGGTCGCCTGGGAAAATGGCGACCACGCCGCCACGGCGGACGTACTCCTGGAGGGCGACGATGGCGGGGCCGGGAAGGGGCAGGGCATTGATGAGGAAGATGCAGGGGTAATTATCGAGGGTCTCGGAGACGAGGAGAGCGGGGTCGATGCGCCTGGCCTGGACGGGGGCCTTGTCCGACGGGGCCAGGGCGTGGCCGATGAAAAAGGCGTCGTCCTCCGAGCCGGCGACAAGGATGGGGAGATTCTCGTGCACCTTGAGAAGGAGGAGGTAATCGTTATCCAGCATGAGGGGATCATCCGAGGTCCGGACGCGGACGGAGTGGACGCCGGCGGCCATGGGAGGAATGGTGAACATCATGTTGTAGCCGCCGTTTGCGCCGAGATCGATGGAGCGGCGCACGACCTCGCGGTCGTCGACAAAGAGGGCGACGGAGGTTTGCTGCGCCGGGCCGGTATGGCCGATGGTGACCAGAAGCTCCGGCGAGGTATCGGTCATGATGAGAGGGGGCTGGACCTCGGCGGTGATGGGAGCGTTATTGACCGGGTCCCTGGCGCCAAGCAGGGAGGCAAAGACCGGAAGATTCTTGTCCACGCGCACCGGATTCCACGCGGAGAGGATGTGCGTCTCGGCGGCGGCGGGGGAGGGGAGGGGTGCGGGGAGGGAGGCGGTGGAGGGCGAGGTCTTTGCCGCAGTGCGGAAGCCGTCCCAAGCGCTGCTCTGGCCGTCGGTGACGATGAAGAGTTCCCGTTCGTTGGCGGAATCCTTGATGGAATCCAGAGCGGCGAGCGTGGCGTCACTGAGGCTGGAGGGAGTGAAGCGGAAGTCCTGGGCCTTGACCGTCGTGACCGCGAAGTCCAGGTCGGTGGTCGGCTCGCCAATGAGCGGCACGACCGTATCCGCCGCGAGGAAGATCGAGACGCGGTCGCCCTTGTTAAGACTGCGGATAATGGAGATGACGGCGTCCTTGGAGGCATCCCAGACGCTCCGGCCATCGATCTCGTAACTCATGCTGTAGGAGCCGTCCCAGACGATGGCGACATCCCGGCGCGAGGAGCCGAGGAGCGAACTGAAGGTGCCATGGCCCCCATAGCCTGATACGCGCGCGACCGGCCTGGCGAAGGCAAAAGCGATCAGGAGCATGAGCAGCGTGCGCAGGAGCCAGAGCAGGAAATTCTCCATGCGGAACTTCGTGGAGGATTGCTTCTGAGCGAGTTTGAGGAAGCGGACGGTGCTGAAGGGCATCCGCACCGCCCGGTGGCGCGCCATGAGATGCAGCACCAACGGAAGGACCGCGGCGCCGGCCGCGCCAAGGAAGAGGGGGCTAAGAAATGTCATCCTCGAAACGCGGCGGTTAACTGGGCTATCCGGGTTACCTGGAGAACCGCTTGCGTTCCTCCAGGTAGGCGCGGACGAAGTTATCGAACGGCTCGTTGGTCCGCACCATTCGATAGTCGACATTCATCTCCGCACACGGCTTGCGGTAGCCTTCGAGGAATTCGCCGAAGACCTTCCGGTAATCATCCGCGATGGCCCGGGGATCGACTACCACGGATTCCCCGGTTTCCATGTCCACGAATTCGGCGCCCTTTTTGAAGGAAAGGTCCACCTCCATGGGGTCGAGGACATGGAAGATGATTACGTCGTGATGAAGCTTCCGGAAATGGGCAACGGCGCGAACGATGTCCGCCTGCTCGTCAAGAAGGTCGGAGAAGAGGATCACCAGGGCACGGCGGCGGATGGAATCGGCAATGCGATGCAGGGTCTGGGCGGTCCCGGTCTTTGAAGCGGGCGTGAAGGTCTTGAGCGTGGCGAGGGCGTTATTGAGATGGGAGAAAGAGTTCCGCGGGCCGATGTTGGCGTCCATTTTTTCGGCATAAACGCAGAGGCCGACGGAGTCCTTCGCCTTGACGACGATGTAGCCGATGGCGGCGGCGAGATGGCATGCGTAGTCGTATTTGCTCTGCCGGCCCTCCGAGGCGTAGGCCATAGAGGCGCTGCGGTCGATGACGAGGTAAACGCGGAGATTGGTTTCATCCTCGTACCGGCGGACGAAGTACCGGTCCGTGCGGCCGAGGACCTTCCAGTCGAGATGCTTGGGGTCGTCGCCGGGGTTGTAGGTGCGATGCTCGGCGAACTCCGTGCTGGAGCCTTTGTTCGGGCTGCGATGGCGGCCGGCGAGGGAGCCCTCGACGACGTAGCGCGAGTTGATGGCGAGGCGTCCGAGCTTGTGGAGCTCGGCGGGTTTGAGAAAGCTTGCGATGCCGTCGGCAGGCATTTTGGTTCAGGAGGGTTCCAGTGGGCCACGAGTGGCAACTACAATGAGGACCGCACCTGAGGAATTGACAAGCCTGATGTGACGCTCGAACGGCTGATGAGGGCTATTACATCTTCACCAGGAGGATGCTGAGTTCCGAGGGGCTAATCGTTTCGAATTTGAGGCGGGTCATGCCGTAACCGGAGATCTCGCGCAGGCGCGAGAGGTGCTGGTTGTTCATCATCGTGCCCTTTTCCAGGAGATTGAGCTTGGAATTGCCGGGGATCTTCACGGGCTCGGCGACGACATCGCGGACGCGCATGTCATCGAGGATCTTTGTGACCACCGGGGCGACATGAGGAACGAGAGTGACGCTCAGGTTGATATTGGGAAGGGAGAAGACGTGCTGGCTGCACTCGGCGGCGATGAGGTTGATCGTCTCTCGCTTGTCCGGCGTGACGCGGAATGGAATCACCGGGGTGAAGACTTCCAGCGAACCGTCCTGGAGGGCGGTTTTGATGGCACCCTGGATCATGTTCAGGGCTTCGGTGGCCATGTCGAGGATATCGTCGCGGGTTGGGTCCGTGGCGCCTGTCATCGCGGTAAAGAGGGCTTCCGCGGAATTGCGGTCCATATCGAGCACGATGTCGAGCCAGGCGGATTTTTCGGGCAGGACGACGACGGAGACGATACTCAAATCCTGTGAGAGGCGCATGGAATCGCCATCCTTGACGGTAGCGGTGCCCAGGCCCATCTCGGCAAGGGTCTTGATGACCAGGTCCTCGAATGTGATGAAGGGATGGAGATTATTCAGAGAGGCATGGGCGTCGGAGAAGAGCTTGCGCGGGCGGCGTTCTTCCTTAACGGTGAGGATGCCGGAAGCGTTGACCACCTCGGCTTCGGCAGCGCCGTTGAGGTCGTGTCCGTTGGTGGCATTGCCGTTGACGTGCGCTCCGTTGGTTTCGGCGGGGGCGGTTTGAGTAGCCTGGGCATCGGCCATCCTGCTGCGCAACGTCATGATTTACTTCGATATTACAACCAAGAAGGCAATTCTGGCCCGTATCCATGGACTGCTTGCCCCGGACGGCGCCCTGCTGCTGGGCTCGGCGGAGACAACATTGAACCTGGATGATCGCTTCGACCGAACCGTCCATGGCAAGGCTGTATCTTATTCCGTGCGGCCGGGGACGCGCAGGTAGGGTGTAGGGGAGGGGTCCGGAAATCGTTTGCGGCACGGCCTTTGCTATGCAGCGGCTGTGCGGAAAAACGTCCCTGCATTATCCGTCGAAAACGCCCTCAGCCTCCAGGTGAGCGGGCGGATCGAAGAGGCTGCCAGGATATACCGGCAAATTTTGACGACCCAGCCGCGGAATGCGGACGCGCTCCATTTTTTGGGAGTCATTGCGCATAATATCGGGCAGCTTGACGAAGCGGCGCACCTGATCGGGGAGTCGCTGCGGGAACTCCCCAATAACGAAAAGGCGCTCAATAATCTTGGGAATGTCTTGAAGGACCAGCGGCGGTTCGATGAGGCAATCAAGGCTTACCGGGCCGCGCTGGCGATTGTGCCCGGGTACGCGCAGGCGCACAGCAACCTGGGCAATGTTTTTAAGGAGCTGGGCGATCCGGCGGCGGCGGCGGGTTGTTATTGCCGGGCGCTCGAATTTGATCCGAAATCCTACGGGGCGCATTGCAATCTGGGCGCTGTGCGTCAAGCGCAGGGGAATGCGTCGGAGGCGATCGAATGCTACGGGCGTGCGCTTGAACTCAATCCGAAATCCGAGCAGGTCCTCGCGAATATGGGCGCGGTGCTCAGGGAGAATGGAAGGTTTCAAGAGGCTCTCGATTTTCTCCAAAAGGCTTTGGAGTTGAACCCGAACTCCGAAGCGGCGCATGTCAACATGGGGGCGACGTTGAAGGAACTGGGGCGGATCACCGAAGCAATCGAATGCCAGTGGCGGGCGCTCAAGATCAATCCGCGCTCGCATATGGCGCTCAATAATCTTGGCAATGCGCTGAAAGAGCAGGGGCGGTTTGCGGAAGCGGTCGTTGTCTTTGAAAAGGCGCTCGCGATTAATCCGGCATCGGACCTCGCGCTCAGCAACCTGGGCTTGACGCTCAATGAGCTGGGGCGCTCCGAGGAAGCGGCCGCGCTGTTTCGAAAGGCCGTGGCCATTCAGCCGGCCAATGCGAACGCGCTGAGCAATCTGCTTCTCACGCTCAACTATCTGCCCGAGGCGGGCTGTGACGAGGTCTTTGCCGAGCATCGGCGTTTCGGCCGGATATTCGGCGATCCGCTCACACGGATCGCCGCGTCGCACCTGAATGCTCCCGACCCGGATCGCCCTTTGCGCGTGGGGTTCGTCTCCGGCGATCTGCGAAATCATCCGGTGGCACATTTCATCGAGCCGGTTTTCGCAATGCACAAGCGCGCTGACTTCGAATTCTTCTGTTACGCAAACCAGCCGGTGGACGATGGGATGACCGCGCAGTTGCAACGGCAGGTCGAGCATTGGAACACCGTCATCGGTTTGAGCGATGACGAACTTTCCGCCGCGATCCGGCGCGATGGAATCGACATCCTCGTTGATCTCTCCGGCCACACAGCGCGCAACCGGCTCCTGGTGTTTGCGCGAAAGCCCGCGCCCGTGCAGGCGACCATGATCGGTTACATGCAAACGACCGGGCTTGCTGCGATGGATTACCGAATCACCGACGCCGCGCTTGATCCAGTCGGAGTGAGCGAATGTTTCAGCACCGAGCAATTGGTGCGGCTCCCAGCCGGAGCGTCGCCATTTCGGCCGCCCGCGGAGAGCCCGCCTGTGAACGAGGCTCCCGCATTGAAAAATGGTTTCGTGACGTTCGCTTCCTTCAACAACCCCGCCAAGGTCACTCCCCGGGTCCTCGAATGCTGGGCGGAAATCCTTCGCGCTGTCCCTACGGCCAAACTGCTCGTCGTGGGACGCCCGGGAAATTCCATCGTGGGCAATCTCGAGTCGCTTGGCATCGCCCCGGAGCGCGCGGAATCGGTCAATCGCCTTCCATTGGCCGAATACCTGGCGTTACATCATCGCGCCGATTTGCTGCTCGACACATTTCCCTTCAATGGATTGACGACGACGCTAGTCGCCGCCTGGATGGGAGTGCCCGTCGTCACCCTTGCCGGCTCCAGCACCCCGGGTCGCGCCGGCGCCGCGCTCCTGAATGAGATCGGCCTTTCGCATCTCATCGCGACCAGCCCGGCTGACTATGTCGCCAAAGCCGTCTCGGCCGCGGGAGACCTTCGGGGAATTGCCGGGTGGCGCAACACGGCTCGGCAAAGGCTTGCCCCGCATTTCAACGACGGCAGTCTGTACACAAGGCAACTCGAATCGGCCTTCCGCGAAATGTGGCGGAAGTGGTGCGCCGCGCAAAAGCCCCAGGCGCTCGCGGCCTGAAAACAACGCTCAACCAACCAAACCAGGCGCTTTGCGCGCTCTCGCCGGCAAGGTAAAGATCTGAGTGGCGCATTCCGGTTTTGACGGGCTTAATGGGTGCCAATGGACGCACAGCTAGTAAATAAAGTGGCCATTGTCACCGGTGCGAGCCGTGGCATCGGGCTCGCCATCGCCCGGGAACTGGCACAGGAGAAAATGCGCGTCGTATTAGTGGCTCGCTCCGGGGACTTGCTGAACGAAGCGGCTGCATCCATCGGCGGCGAGTGCATGGTTCACGTTGCGGACCTCCGGCAGTCGCCGTCTGCTGCGGAGGTTGTTACAGCGACCATCCGGCGGTTCAAACAGATCGACGTACTGGTTAACAATGCCGGCGCGACCCGGCGTGGCGACTTTCTGAAATTGAGCGATGCGGATTGGGAGGACGGCTTTGCCTTGAAGCTTTTCGGGGCCATGAGGCTTTGCCGCATGGCGTGGCCTCATTTGGTTGCGACCCACGGATCGATCGTCAATATCGCCGGAGTGGGCGGGCGCACTGCCAGCGCGGACTTCAGCATAGGTGGCGCGGTGAATTCGGCTTTGCTTAATCTTACAAAGGCGCTTGCGCATCGTGGGGTTGCCGACGGGGTCCGAGTGAATGCGATCAATCCGGGGGCGATTGCCACGGAGCGGCTTCAGCTTCGTATCAACGCGGTCGCAGCGGACCAGGGGCTGGAGCCCGACGCGGCGGCGGAAGCCATGCTACGCAAGCTCGGAATTACCAGGTTCGGGGAGCCGGTCGAGGTTGCGAGAGTGGTCGCGTTCCTTGCTTCGCCAGCCGCGAGCTTCTGCCAGGGCGCCTTGCTGGATGTGGATGGCGGCGAGACGCACGCCTTGTAAGTGCTCAAAGGGGAGAACCTCCGAATATCGGAAGCATGTGGCGTTCGAGGAGGTTGGCGGTTGCATTCACGGGTTTGATCCCCCAAAACTGACAGTTCAAAATTATGCGACTCCTTTTGCATACCATCGCCCTCGAGCCTGCGCGCTGGACTCCCCAGAGGACCTCCCGAACGCTGACTGACATTTTGGCTTCCATCGCAGCATCGAAGTTTCAAATTCTGGAAATTTATGAGCCGCACCTTACGGCGGCTACGGTTTCCGCCGAAATAAAGGATGCGTTCGCCAAGTATAACCTCACGCCGGAAATTCTGAGCTCTTATTTAAACGTCAATCCGATGGTCACGAGCGATTCCGCCCTGGACGCCGGTCTGGAGGTGATTCGCGCCCGAATCGCGTATTACGGTTTTCGCAAGATACGGCTGTTCCCTGGGCCGGGCATGAAGCCATCGGACAGCGCGGGAAGAGATGTCTTCGTCCAGCGCCTGAAAAGGATTGTCAGTTTTCTGCCGGAGACGGAAATTCTATTGGAAACCCATGATGGTTCGCTGGCGGACGATCCCGCCACGATTACGCAGATCGTTGCGGATCTTGCGTCGCCACGAGTCGGCCTTTTGTATCAGCCGACTATGTTTGATGCGGAAGGTTCATTGCGGCAGTTTGAAATGGAGAAGCCTTTTATTCGGCACTTGCATTTACAGAACCGCAATCCCGACTTGTCTTTTGCGCTTATGGGCGATGGCGTCATTCCCTGGGAGCGCATTTTTTCAAACGTGCCCACTGACTTATCGGCGACTTTGGAATTTGTGCCGATTGGGATCTGCCCCGTGGAAGCATTTGACCTTGCGGCTACCATGCGCCAGGTGTGCGATGAGGCGGACTCTATTCGCAACCTGGGTCTGAAATAAGCCCCTGGCAGTGGGATAGCCCGGCAGGAAATCCGGCTCAGTGAATGGACAGGTCATCGCGACCCGGGAGCGTCGGGAAGGGAGCGCGGGGACCCTGCTGATACCAGAATGCCACCGAAGCGATATCATCCTTCAGCGGCAGAAACGCCCCGTCATGACGCCAGCCCAGCGCCTGAATAGTCACCGCAAGGTCCTGCTGAAAGCGCACCGGATCCACCAGGTGCCAGCGATAGAGACTGAAGCGGGTATTGGCCTGGTAAGCGCCATCGGGCCGCACCACATGCGACAGGCCGGCGTAGGCGGTCGTGAATTCCTGGTACTGCTTGGTCGCCTTGTTTTCAAAATTGTATGAGCCGCAGAAGTAATCTTCCGTCCCGGTGCCGCAGATGGTCGGGAAATGCTCGCCGCCGTGTTCCTTCACGTTGCGTCCGACCTTTCCCTTCGGCAGATCGCCATCGAGATAGAACTTGATCTCGCCTTCGCCCCACCAGCCGTTGGAATTCACCTGCCAGGCAAGGTAAGTGCCGACATAGTGGCCACGGCCTTCGATTCCATCCACAATGGTGTAGACATCCTTGTAAGCCAGAGGGTTCGTCCGCCGGAATTGCGCGCAGAAGTATCCGCAGTCCTCGGCCGCGTCGCCGAATTCCCCATCGATCTGGTAAAATAATGCCATCTCTCCTTTTGTGGGATCCGCCGGGTCAGGAGTTTCAAGATTCTCGACGGTGATGCGGCAATGCTTGTGGAAGGGCATCTCCCAGTAGCAGTTAAAGGCGTTGCCAGGGTTCACGCACACGGCCAGAGAGTTGATCGCGGCGAACGTATTAAAGTTCGTGTACGCGCTGGCAAAGAAATCGCCGATAGGCGCCTCTACCGAAGGAGTATCTTCGCCATCCCAGTAAAAGCGCAGGATGGTGTGGCGGTAATTGCCGGTGGGAGTCATCCATATATGGCGGATGGCGCCGGGGCCGTCGATGTCCGCGATCACCGTGGTGGTTCCCGCCGCAATATGGATATTCGGCCTCACTTTCCAGCCCTGTCCCAGGAATCGGCTCCCCCCCGTGGAGGTGCCGGGCGCCTTGCCGCCTTCCCCCTTGCCGCCTGTTGGATTTTCCGCGCTGAGGGAAAAGGACCGGGCATTGGATACCCGGGCAAGGCTGGTCAAAATGGCGCCGGGATGGGATGACGATGCGAGGGGGTTGGCTTGCATGGGAGATTTGATTCCAAAGTATGCGGCACTACAGCGCGTTTGTGAAGCGTGGCGACCGCCGCGAAACCTGCGCCAGACCATGGGCCGGCAATGCAATCGCGTTCCGACGCGCGGAAGACGAGGCCGACCATGCTGCGGAGCGGCGCATTTTCCTATGTCTTTCGTGTTTTCCGCGGACTCAATTCCGCATCGTCCCGGCTTCTTACCCCACCGCGATCCGGGTTGGACTCGCCGGAGACAATGCATGCCACGATGTGGAGGCCGAGCAGAATATCGGTCAACTCCCGGCTATCCCGCCCGTTGATCTCCCACTTTTCGTTGAGAATCTTCAAATACCATACACCGATCGCGCTACGCCGGTCCAGTTCGAGGAGGTTGTTCATCGCATCGTTGGGATCAAGCACAACCGGCAACCGGTGAATAAACTGGGTCAGGTGCAGCCCAAGGTGCAAAAGCATTTCCGCGCATTCCGCAACGCGGCCGTCGGCGTAGGCGGTCTCGATGAGTTCGATGGTTTCATGTTGCCTAATTGCCCGGGGAAAACTCTTGCGCACCGCCAGCAAGAGATCCCGCAGCACTTCGCCCGCACCCGCGGTCGGAGTTTCCATCTCGGCGATCAACACCCGGTAGAAGCCTTTTCCGCCACCGACCAAATCCCCAACTGCCACGGCCATCGCTTGTTTCAACATGCGGTTTGGCTGAACCCGCATCTGCGGGATCATCTGGTAGGCCGCGGAGAGTTCGCCGAGCGCGGCGAGGGCTCCGCTGGAAGCGGCGATCACCTTGTTGTCACGCGTGTTCTTGATCAGGTTGAGAAGATGTGGAATCGCACGACGATCCCCGATTGCGCCGAGGGCTCGCGCGCTCTCGCACAGGGTTTCGCGGTCCGTCGAGGAAAGTAAGATAGAGAGCGTATCGACCGAGCGCGGATCTGCCGCGAGCCGGAGCGCGCGGCATATTTGAGGAGCGTCATGGCAGGCCGGATCGGCCATTTTATCCAGGAGGGCGTCCACGGCTTCGGGTGTGGCGATGGTGCCCAGGGCCTCGATCGCCTCCTCGACCACTTCCATCGACGGGTCATCGAGCTTTCCGATCAAATCCGGCACCGCGGCCTGGCTGTGGTGCGCCCCGAGCTTGCGCGCCGCCAGGGCGCGCTGGTGGCTCGATATATTCGCGCTCATGACCTGGAGATGGTAAAAATTGCGCACCACGTTCAGCGGATTGGCCAGAAACATCCGGGAAACGGCCGAGCCGAATGCAACCTCGGAAGTCGGCGTCCGGATGCTCAGCAATAGCGGCAGAGCCACACACCATGTCGTCAGCAGGAAGACGAGCAGCAGCGCATGGAAAAATGAAAACGGAATTCCGGAGGGGAGCATGATCATGACAGGATGCGCGGTAAACCGGTCCATGATCACGCCGCCGACAAACGATCCCGGCGCAGCGAGCAACCCGATGAACGACCAGTGCACGGCCATCGCCACAGTGCGTCCGTTCGGGTTTGAAAGCAGCCCGGCGAGTCGCAACTGGCAGAGCACGACGGCCGAGAACAGGCCCCCCCCCACGAGGCTGGTGAGGCAAAGGAGCGCGATGGCCTGGGAGAGCACGAAAGGCCCGAACTTGATCGACGAATTGTTGATGAAAAACCAGCCAAGCGTCGTCAGCGGGGCGGTCAGCAAGAGCATCGCACCGCATACGCGGGCGCCGAACCGGTCGATAAGATGGCCAAAAATATAACTCGTGGCAACCGAGCCCAGCGAGCCCGCGATCGAGAGCGACGCGAGCGCGGTATAGGTCGAATGGAAGTCGCGCCTGAGATAGACGATTCCAAAGGTCCCGATCATTGCGCACCCAAAATTCCACACGCCCATCGCGAGTGTGAGCAGCCGAAAATCGCGGTTCCGCAGCGGCGCGAAAACACGTTTTGCAAACGAGTGATGCCGCTCGGGCGGCGCCGGTCGCGGCTCCTTGACCCAGAGATGCACGATGACGTCGGTCATCCCGATTATCGCCGCCAGAGCGAATACGACGGCGAACCCCCGGGCATCCACGCTTCCCGAGCCGGGCTTGCGAAAGAGATCGAGAATCCAACCGGATAGCACGATCCCGACCAGAGACGCCATCGTGGTAATGCTCTGCCGGATTCCCCAGAATCGTCCGCTCGACTTGGCCGGAATCAAATCCGCCATCCAACTCCACCACGACGCGGAACCCACATTTCCCAGTAAATCGCTGAACCCGACCACCGCGATGACTGTCACCGGCAGCCACCGCTGGCCCGGCTTCCAATAAAAGGCGAGCCCCGCGGCCACCAGCCAGACGGCCCTGTGCGCAAGGACGATTGGGCTCCAGAATTTTTTGCGGGAGCCGAGATTCTCCGAGACGATGGCCGCCGGGATTTGGACGGTCATCACCAGGAGGCGCACCGTGGTGATCATGCCGATCAGCACGCCGCTGGCGCCAATGGCCTCCATGAACATGGTGAGCGGCATACCGACGCAGAGCGACCACCAGAGCACGCCCAGGCAGCCCGCGAGGATATTGATCCGCATCGCCTTCCGCAAATCCCGATTGCTGATGCGCCGACCGTGGACATCGATCAACTGAGGGGGGTGCGACATGGATGAATTATGGAGAAAGGCACCTCTGGTCGATTCGGACGGCCCTGTCAACGTGCGAATTCGGACGGCACGCCGAGTGTCACTGGACCTTCTCGACAACCCTCAGAGCGATAAACACGGCAGGGACGGCTCGGCGCCTAGTCTGAGCCTAAGGCGAGGGCGCGAGCTGATAGGCCACGCCCATTGGCCAGTGATTAGTACCGTAAGGCTGCGCGTGATCTTTTGCGCCGCAGTAGTACATCCACCAGATACCATTGATGTTAATGAACCAGGGAGTTGCCACGAGATACCGATCAAACGCCCCCTCAGCACCGCTCTTGACGAAAAACGGATTGGTCGTGGACCGAATCCAGCCCTTTTCAGGATCTGTGGAAGTGGCGATGCGAATATCCCAATCCACGTCGTCGCCGCCGCTCTCATAGGCCAGATAGTAACGATCCCCGATTTTAAATATCTGATGAAACTCCATGTAGCGCCCGCCATCTGAATAAACGTCACCACCTGATTTTGTCCATTTGACACCATCGCTGGATGTAGCATACCGATAGGCAGGTAGAACCCTTGACCCGGTACGATATGAGTAATAGCCGCGCCAGGTGCCACCGTCCATAATCACCGCTAACTGTGAATTGTTTTTTTCGTCTCCCGATGGAGAGAGAATCGGATTGGCGGCATGCCTGGTCCATGTCAAACCCAAATCGGACGAAGTTGCCAGGCCGACCTGTGATCCATGTGCCGTGTAGTACAAGTAAAGGCGTTTATCGACATGGTTGTAAACCACTGAATCACAGCGCAGTCCGTCGCCTCCGCGTTCCCAGCCGTGTTCATCGGGAGTGAGCACCGGCTTGCCATTGTTGCTGACTTTCCAGGTGGTAGGGTCGGAGACGCATGCCGTGGCGCGGCCTATGCGCTGGATGCCGGTCTGTACCGGAGCGGCCATGGCGGAAAAAAACATGATCAGTTCGGTGGGGTCATCCGGATTGATGAGCACCGAAGGGTCGTATGTCTGCGAATCGAAGAAGTTGCCCTTTCCGGTATCAAGTGCGGCGATCCGGGTACGAGCGGCAAAAGGCTTTATGTTGTCCGGCATGGTGCTGGTGGTATCTTCTAGTCCGTACGTCCGGCAAACAAAAAACGCAAGGACGACTACTGCCCACAGGACTGATTTGTCCCCTGGGATACTCGCCGAGAAAGATATCACGGTCTATCCGGTAACTACCTTCCGGCACTTTGTTAAGGGTTGAGATTCAGTTCTCAATGTGTTTGCATCCACGGCGTTTCCTTCGGTTATTGGTCTTATCCGGGATTTCCCATTTGGCTTCATGTTCATGGCGAGCCGGGGTGGTTGCCTGCGATTTTCTTCCCGGGCAGCGGCTTTACAAGCGCATTCTGGCCCGCAACGCCGGTTTTTCTGAGCCGCAACACGGTGCGGAAGCCGTTATATGCTTCCGAAGCGCCTTTTGTTCCGGTTGAAAAGCAAAGGCCCTGAAGTCGCGTGGCGGACGTCCAGTCGCCTTCCGAATAAGCTTGTTGAAGTATTGGAGATCGGGGAGGCCGGTCTCGATGGCGATCGATTTGATTGAGAGAGAGGAGTGAGTGAGCAGATGGCAGGCACGGGCGATCCGATCACGTTGGATAAACTTACTAACCCCGCAGCCTAAATGCTTCTTGAATAAAAGCGTCAAATGATTATGCGAGACACCCATCTGGCGCGCGATACCACCGACCAATAATGATTCGGATTGCCGGTTCCGGATGATGCTCAAGGCTATTTGAAGGCTCGGATGAAGCGGCTCGGCTGCATGCGGCGCAGAGCGATCTTCGTGCACCTGATGCAACAAATCCCAAAGCCTGACTTCCGCGCGCAGCCGGTCGTGCCGTTGGAATTCAATCAATTCCTCAAAAAGTTCGCTGTACCGTTCGAAGCGACCACCCATGTCCGTGAGGAGTGGCAGGAAGATAGGCCGCCCCCCGGACCTCCCCATTGCAAAGTGGACGTAATAATGCGGCGCATGACTGGGAAAATGCCATTCGACCATCACGTCCGGAGGAATCACACTGACACATCCCGCCCGAAACGGCGCCACCTCCCCGCGCAAGCGCATTTCGCCTCGGTAGCGATAGGCATGGAGGCTCCAGAGCCCTCTCATGCAAAACGATTCCTTCGAGCGGGAACCGTGAAGACACAAACCGCATTGAACGATGGTGGGGCGCGCACCGAGGTCGAATTCAAAGCGCATGTTCGGGAGGTATGTGAAAAATTACCACTACTTTGGGGGGAATCACAACCTTCTTCCGTCGCCCGGAAAAAACAGACGCTTTAAGGTCATCTCATGCCCCTTTACGAATATCGGAAGAACGCCACCAACCATGTGCCGGTGGGGAGCGCAATCCAGCAGGAAATCGTCTGCGGCACCGAACCGGCTCTGAGCCGGATTCTTGCGCTCCTGCAGGAGAAGGGGAAAACGAGCGGAAAACCAGCCATGGCCGCAGTGGATGGCTGGTATGGCGTGGACTGGATAGGGTTGAAAGCCGGTCTGCGGGATGCAGCCGAGACGAAAGGCTTTCCGCTGGAAATTATTTCCACGGCGGACTTGTATCTTCCTGCGCCGGAAATCGAGGCGTATCGCCAGCCGTTCGTAACCGATGATCCCTCTTTTGGCCGCGTGAACGGCGATGGCGTTTTGGAAGATATTCTCGATAGGGAAAAAGTAGCCGAATTGAAGGCGCGGCTCGCCGCGACAGCGACCCTAAACAAAGCGGGGGCGGTTATCGTCCTGGGGCCGGGCGCAGCGGTTGCGGAACTCGAAGGGCTTTACGACGTCCGTTTTTATGCCGATTTCACCATGCAACCACTCCTCTGGCAGATGTGGGACGGCAAGCTGGTCACCTTTGGATGCGAGGGACCCGGGATGAATTATGCGTGGAAGAAATATTACTATTGCGATTTTTATCTTTTGTTCCGGCAGAAGAAAAAAGCTTTTGCGCGGATGGATTACTACGTGGACGCCGTGGATGCGCAGAATCTGAAGCTGGTATCGGCATCGGGCTACAACACGATCATTGACGAGTTGGTAAAACGTCCCATCAAACAGGTGAAGATCACGCAGCCCGGACCGTGGGGTTCCTACCGGTTCAAGGAAATTTACGACGAAATTCCCGGGCTCGAGAATATGGCATGGAACGAACTGGCGGGCATTGAGTTGAGCATTCTCGTCGATGTCGGGGCTGCGGCGGCTTTCAACATACCCTGTCAGAATATCATGCAACGTCCGGTGGAGATGGTGGGCGAATACGTCCATCAGAACTACCCGGACCTCCTGCCGCTTCAGGTCTGGCTCGATGACGGTTACTTCAAAGAACCCGTTCCTTACGAGCGCGGAAGCATGCCGATTCACAATCATCCGGACACGGATTATGTGAAGCGGAATTTCAACGAACCACTCGGGCGCTATGAGACTTATTACATCGTCGAAGCCTACCACGACGCCGGAACGATGATGGGATTCAAGGAATCGGCCAATCTCGAGGAATACGAGCGTCTTTGCCGTGAGTCCCAGAATCTGAAAGTCCTTGATTGGCAAAAATACGTCCGCCGATGGGCGACCAATGTCGGTGATCTTTTCCTGATCCCGCCGGGTACGGAACATGGTCATGGCGGCAACCAGATGATTCTCGAAATGGACACCGGTCCAAGTGTCGCCGGCACGGAGTATTCATTTTTCACCTACGACTTTGCGCGGCACACTTGGGACGACAAAGCCAAGAGTATGACGGCGCCGCCGATGAAAATGCACATTGAGCATTCCTTTCGAAACAACAAATGGCGCCGCGAAAAATATGTGGAGGAACTTCTGAGGGCCAAGCCCGTGGTTGTGCACGGCGACGGCGATACACGGATGGATCGCTACAGCACGATTGAGGAGATGCCGTTTGAGATCGAGCGCTTCGTTTTCTCCAAACCGATGGCGCATACCACGGAGGGACGTTACCTGCAAATCCCGACCCTCACCGTCGGAAAATCCGTAATTATTCGCTCCAAGGCCGATCCCACGATCGAAACTTCCCTTGAGTTTCTTCAAGCCTGCCTGATCCCAGCCGGTTTCGGAGATTACGAGTTCATCAACCCCGATGGTTCACAATGCACTGTCGTGATGATCCGACTCAAAAAAGCCTGATAACATCCTCGTAATTTTCATGATAACGCCCAACGTAGAGGAAGCCGATGCGGGCGCACAGGTAAGAGTGAGGTAAGTGATTTCAAAAAGAATATTCCAAAATGCCCCGAGACAATCCAGAAAAGGCGGGAAAAACCAGCCGACTTTATCTCACTCTCGTCCCGCTGGTCGCCTCGCTGGGGGGGCTTTTGTTCGGTTTCGATACCGCGGTCATCTCCGGAACCATTTCCTCCCTTGAAAAGCAATTCCATCTCAATGCCATTGCGCTGGGATGGCTGGTAAGCTCGGCGCTGCTGGGTTGCATCGTCGGTGCAGGCTTTGCCGGAACGCTGGGCGATCGCTATGGCCGGCGCATGCTTCTTATTGTTTGCGCGCTGCTTTTTTTCCTGTCGGGAATCGGTTGCGCCATCGCATGGTCGTTTTATTCGTTAGTGGTTTTCAGGCTCATGGGGGGATTGGCTATCGGCGCTGCATCCATGCTCTCGCCTCTTTATATCGCGGAGTTTGCTCCCGCCCGAATACGTGGACGCATGGTCGCGCTTTATCAATTTGCCATCACGGTCGGGATTCTCGCGGCCTATTTATCCAATGCCGGCCTGGCTAAATTTGGGACATGCGTGGGAAGTGGCGGAACCGAATGGTGGCATCGACTTTTCATCACTGAGCCATGGCGTTCCATGCTTGGAGCCGAAGCCATTCCCGCTGCTGTCTTTTTGGTCTTGCTGTTTTTTGTCCCCGAAAGTCCGCGGTGGCTGGTTGAGCAAAAAAATACCAAGGGCGCGCTGGCGATTCTCACTAGAATTTCCGGTGATGCGGCTGCTGATGAGGTGCGCGAAATCGAAAGGGTCGTTGCGATGGAACACGGATCGGTGCTCCAATTGCTGGAGCCACGCTGGCGGCGTGCTTTGTTGATCGGCCTCGTGCTTCCACTGGCCGGACAGATCAGCGGGATCAACTCGATCATTTACTACGGGCCTCGGATTTTCGAGCAGGCCGGGTTGTCGCTGGGAGCTTCCCTCGGCGGGTCGGTTACCGTCGGGAGCATCCTGTGCCTGTTTACTTTGCTCGCGATGTGGAAAGTCGATTCCCTGGGGCGCCGGCCGCTTCTTTTAGTAGGCACGTTCGGTTGTGCGGCGACTCTAACTGCCATCGGAGTTGTCTTTCATATCGGGGCGACTTCGGGCCCGCTGCTGCTCATCTTAATCTCCGTATTTCTGGCATTCTTCGCCTTTTCTCTGGGACCGATCCCGTGGATCGTTATTTCGGAGATATTTCCGACCAATATTCGTGGACGAGCGATGTCCATCGGAACCCTTGTGCTTTGGATCGGGTGCGCCGGTGTGGGACAGACATTCCCGTGGCTGCTGGAAAATCTTAAGCCTGCCGGCACCTTCGGCCTTTACGCCATGCTTACCGGGATCTGCCTCATTGCGACCTGGATTCTGGTGCCGGAAACCAAAGGAAAATCACTGGAGCAAATCGAGGCCGAATGGCAATCCGGCTCGCATTCCGAATAGGCAGTCTCCGAAGAAAGCCTTATGGCGCCGGTTTTTCTGAGCCACCGCCACACGGTGCGGAAGCCGTTTACCGCTTCCGAAGCGCATTTTGTTCCGGTTGAGTTCTCGTCGGCTTTCAAGGTGGCGAGATCTGTGGGGATCGCGTCGAGCGAGGCAAGGTGATGAGCCAGGACGCGCCTCTGCGCGCCATAATTTCGACAGTCGCCGTCTGTTGAGCATTTCCGAAAGAACATGCGCTAAGAGGCATGCGACGTTACCCGACAAAGAGCGGGGATTGACTATACGACTGGAATGGCAAGGATGGATGGCTGTTCTGGCGTGATGAATCAGTTTGAAACTGTTGGCGATCCATGGGGTTTTGAACTCACCCATACGACGGACAACACGGGGAATACTGCCGGCTGATCGCGCCGAATAAATTCGAAAACTGACCAAACGATACTTCACCATGTCAAATCGCTACGTTTCCCCCGGGTGCCTTTTGCTCCTGTTACTGACGACGATGTCTCCAGCATCGCGCGCGGATAATTCTCTCGGCTGCGTCAACTTCGGACCCAATAGCGCGCGCTCCCTGACCGAGGCAGCGGTATCACTTGGGCTCACGCCGACCGCCGCTTCATCCGACGCACGGAATTTTGCGGGGAAGGTGCTTGTCTGGGAGGCCGGGCAAGGTTCCGAGGGCACCATTGATGGCTCTCGTGAAGAATGGATTCGGGATTATGTGCAAAAGGGCGGCAGTCTGATTCTCACGCTCTCGCGCACTCCGGGTTCCACCCCGATGAGAATCGCGGATATTTCCCCCACCACGGCCTTCGAAACCCAGGTGGCGGCCGCATCCCGGGGCAGCGCTGACGGCGCCGTGCAGGGAGTGGAATGGGACGCCGGCCTGTACGGCGCGCATGGGGCGCAAAGCCTGACATTTTCCTATCACTTCAGGCTTCAGCCGGTCAGCGCGCTGGAACGCGGCATGGGACGATATGAGAGGTTCGACTGGACTCTCGCTTATATAAATCAGTTTTGCCCGGCCGGGAGCACCTATTGGACCCGGCCTTTGCTGGACCGGCACTGGCATATCCGGGTCCGGGGGGATGATGTTTACAATTCCCCCCTGGTCCTGACCGGGCGGTATGGGGCCGGGCGCGTAGTCGTCCTGGCGGGCGGGGTGACCGATTTGAAGACCGGAACCGGCGATGCCAATTTTTGGACGCCGCTCTTGAAGTGGCTTGCCCAGTCGCCGGCCAATGCCTCGGCGGAACCCGCGAATGTGAAAGTCGCCGGGGCGACCTCCGTGGATCGCAAGAAGCGGATA
>Ga0182030_10003521_pt1 | contig 33430 bp, 31 predicted proteins | sample 812S3MmetaG_FD_121299 | JGI IMG/M metagenome (GOLD analysis project Ga0182030, IMG submission 121299) | Permafrost microbial communities from Stordalen Mire, Sweden - 812S3M metaG (Illumina Assembly) | ecosystem: Environmental > Terrestrial > Soil > Wetlands > Permafrost | place: Sweden...
ACGCCCACCACGCGAAATCGCACTCGCAGGCCGTGCGCCGGTGGTGGTGAATTGGCGTTGAGGACCTCGTGGCGCTGGCTTGGCTTATAAAACGGTACCGAGATCATCGAGCCAATATGAAGTCCGAACCGCTGTTGCATTGAGTAGCCAACCAATACGTCGCGCGCACCGATCGGCAGGTGGCCCGAGAGAAGCTTGATCGTGTTGTCCAGGTTCGTCGAGGGCAAACCTACGACGCTGGTGGTTTCGGCGGGGACAAACTGTCCGCCGGCAATGACGTTGCCGTTGAAGTAGTAGTGGCTCTTGGCGGCGATCTCGACGTGAGTAATGTGGTCAAAGTCCTTGGGAAAGGGCACGAGGCCAAAGACGCCCGCGTCGAAACCATACTGTTTGGCGTAGCTGGGAAACGCCGAGGCCGTGCGATTCGCCGCCGACACGCCAGCGAGCACTGTTCCTCCCACTAATGCAACGAGCAACGCGAGGGCCGTCCACGAGAGCCAACGGCGACGCCACTCAGCGTGAAACAGCATCGCGACGCTACGCACTATGTCCCTCTTTCACGGGCCCATCATCAATGTCATTCGGCACGGAGCACCAATGCCGTTGACGTGCGAGCAGCACTACGACCTGGTAAGACCGCGACCAAGTTGGTGAAGATAAGCGCGCCGACGCCCACGAGGATGACCGACACGACGGGCACAGTTGGATCGGGAACCGCATTGATGTTGCGCGCGAAGAGCGTCCACAGTTCACGTCCCAGGATGATCCCGATCGGTATGCCGAGCACAATGCCCACTATCGCGTCAACCGTCGCTTGCCAGGCAACCGCGGCCGACAACTGACGCTGCGTAAATCCAAGCGTCTTTAGCAGCGCCAAATCTCGGCGCCGTCGGCGCACCGATGACGCCAGCGTCAGGCCCAGGGCCACAACAGCGCCAATGGCCAGACCCAGCGCCAGAATGATTGGTGTCGAGCCAATGCTGCGGTAATTAATAATCTGCACCGGCTGCACGACCGGGAGCACATCGACCGAATTACCCGCCGCGTTCTTGTCCGCTTTGAGGACTTTGTTCGCCGCAGCCGTTAGTCGTTCGAGATTCGCCTTTCCCGCCGCAGCGCTCACGTAAGAGCGCATTCGCACGAAGATCAATTCCGGGCCATTCAGATTGGGGTCCGCACTATTGAGGGTCTTCAGCATTGCCGGAGGAATGATCGACAGGGGCACGATGGCGCCCGTACCCATCGACGTGTGTTGAGCGACGAACGTCGAGTAGCCCACTGCGGGAAGCGTGGCCGTGCCCACGATCAGCATCTTGGTCGGAGGAATATATACGGGTGCATCGTCAGCACTGGCAAAACTGAAGATCACCGATTGACCCACGCGCTTGTGCAACTCAGCCAGCGAGGCCGCGCCGAGCACGATTTGATCGTTGGCGTCAACTTCGTGCCCCGAGAGCAGGGGCGGAAACACCTTGGCGTGCGCGGCCGTGAGAAGTATTGGCAACGTGAGTCCACCAACATTGGCGTTGTTGTAGTCGTAACCGGTATAGGCCGCCACGTCCTTGTCGTGGGCCAACAGTTTCATCCCCGTGGGCGGAACGTTATTCGTTGGGTTGAGCGCGTAACTCCAATTCCATCCGTAGAGTGCCGGATGCGAGACAAGCGTCTGCAGTCCACTGGCAAAGGTCAGCGTCGATACGACGAGGGCCACCGCCAGTACGGTGCCCACCAGCACCGAACGCACCGGCACCGACGTGCGTCCTCGTCCCGGCTCGAGTGCGAAGTGCACGCCGATGACACTGGCTACTGACATACCGGCGTTTTGCAGCGTTCGCACGACGGGCGAGTGACGCGGCTCTCGCGGACGAATTCGCACTCGATGCGGAGCGCTGCGAATCGATTGCGTCAGCGCGGCGGCAATCAACAAGAGCACGAGGACCAGGAAGCCCACACCCAACACGGTCCAATCGAAGGAGATTCCTTTGTCGAGGTAGACCGGACGCACTGGTCCGAGCGGTGCCAATGGTGAGAGTCCGACTGCTACCACGACGGCGATTAGCGAGCCGAGGACCACCGAGCCAGCAATGCCGATCAGTCCTTCACCGATCGTCGAGCGAGGTCCAGCGCCCAGAGAGCGAAGCACGCGACGATCTTCCTCGCCGCGCTGGAGGGCACGAGAGATCGCCTGGGCCGCTAACACCAGGCACGCCAGCGCCGCAATGAGTCCGAAGCCGCCTAGGGCCACCGACTCCGGCTTGATGGCCAACTCCGTGACCGACTCCACTTGGGAGGTCACGTGGAACTCGTCCTGGAAACCTCGAGGGACGACCGTCACCATTTCCTGCTCGATCTTCGCGACATTCGTCACGCCACGGTCCAGCTGCACCCCGTAGAGCGAGGGTGCGTGATCGGGCTGCTTGGCGAGCAATCTGTTGACCATGGCTCGGGTGATGAACATGAATCCGTACACCTTGTCCACTCCATCCTGGACTACTTGGGAATTGAGCACGCCAATGCCCACCACCGTGGTGTGAAACTCCATCGCGGGTTTCACCTTGGGCGTTCCGAAGTCCGGCGAGTTCTCTTGCGCGGGCAGGTAGAACCCGATCGTCAACGGGCTACCCACGTGTACGCCGTAGGAACGAGCGGAAGCAGCGGTGAGAACGATCTGATCCACTCGATTCTGATTGGCCTGTCGACCTTGAGTGATTCCCAGAATGTCTTGACGTGAGAACATCCCATCCGTGCTGCCGACGGTGATGTCGTAGCCGAGCGTATTAAGTTCCGGCGCGCCCTTGGAGTTGAGCGGCACCAGGGGCGGACCGAATGCGGTTGCCACGTGTCGCACGCCGGGCAGCTTCTCGATCTTGGATTTCAGGTTAGGACCAGCCTGGCCGCCGTTGTTGTTGCTATAGACCGCCATCGTCAGCGTCGACGGATTCGTACTGGCAACAAACGTGGGATACGACGACTGCGTGCGACGCGCGGCCGCGACGGAGGCCATGCCCACGCCGCCAATCAGCCCGATGAGCAGCACCACCGTCAGATAGCTGGTGAGGTTGCGACGCCACGTTGCTCGAAATCGAAACCACGCCACGTTCATGACTGGTTTGCCCACGTCGGCAGTCCCCTCCCCGCGGCCAACTTACGCCGCACCCGTCATTCTGTCGAACCGAAGGGAATCACACCAAGGCGGTCAACCCACTGATTTCGCACGTGTTAACACCACTTATATCGGATTGGAGCCTCGTCGCGTCTCGTAACTCTTCCTGAGGATTGACCCCGAACCACGTACCGGATCCGATGGGCCGCTCCAAGGGCGATGAGTTACGCCACGACGGCGCCAACTCGATCGCGAACGTCACTCCGCTCGCAACACCAATGCTGTCGAGGTGCGTGCGGCGATGCGCCCGGGAATCGCCGCCACCAAGTTGGCGAAGATCAACGCACCAACTCCCACCAACACCACCGTCAACGCTGGCACCGCGGGATCGGGGACGACGTCGATGCCCCGGGCAAACAGGTTCCACAGTTCGCGGCCGATCACTATGCCCAGCGGTATCCCGATCACGCAGCCAATCAGCGCGGCCACCGTCGCCTGCCAGGCAATGGATGCGGCTAACTGTCGCTGCGTGAATCCGAGAGCTTTCAGTAGAGCGAGATCGCGTCGTCGTCGCCGCACGGACGCAATCAACGTCAGTCCGAGTGCGGCCACCGCTCCGACGGCCAGTCCCGCAGCCAAGACGTCGGGAATCGCGCCCATGGAACGGAAATTGGCGATCTCGGCGGGGCGCAATACCTTGACGATGCCGCCCGTCGCACCACGTGCGGCCGGAATCGCGTTGACCTCGTGTTCGACGGTGCGCAAGGATTGGTACGCAACCGAGGGAGCCACTCCCGTTTTCACCCGAACAAAGATGACGTTGGGACCGGGAATCGAGGAGCTCTGAAGATTGAGTTGCGAAGTCGTAAAGTCGCTGATGGCCACCAGCGCGCCCTGACCCAACCCACTGCCCCCGCCGCTGCCACCGTTCAAGGAGGGAGCAGTCATGGTGCCCACGATCAGAAGCGACTTGGACTTACTCGAACCGTTGCTGAAGGTGACCGACTCGCCCACGCGCTTGTCGAGCTGGCGAAGCGAGGCCACGCCCAGTACCACTTGATTGGCCGCCTCGAGACCGTGGCCGGAAAGTATCGGCGGCATCACTTTCGCTCCAGGCCGTTCGACCAGGGCCGTCATGTTCATCCCGTCCAGTTGGGCCTTGGCGACGTACGCCCCGGACCACTGCTTGACGTCGGGATCTTTGTTAAGGAAGGTCGCCATCTGGGGACCCGGTAAGTCTTCGGCACCGCTGAAGCCCGACAGCATGGCGTAGTTCCAGTTCCACCCGTAGAGCGAGGGATGCGACACGAGACTATTCAGACTGGCCGCCCAGGTGATGGTCGAGACCAACACCGTCACGGCGAGCACGGCTCCTAACACCGCGGCGCGAACGGGCGCCGCGTTACGGCCCCGACCTCGCTCCAAGGCAAAGCGGACGCCGGTCAGCGCGGAGATTGGCAGCCCGGAGTTAGCGGTGGTCCTCACCCAGCGGGCTTCGCGCGCCGCGCCCTCGACGGGACGACGCTGCGTGATTCGTCGCACTTCACGTCGGGCGAGCACGATGGCGAGGCCACCAAGCCCTACACACAGAATGAGAAATCCGAAGCCGAGCACCGTCCCGTCAAAGGACACTCCCGGGTGGGGATAGATGGGCCGAACGGGGCCGAGGGGGCTGAGTGGAGAGAGTCCCACCGCGACGACGACCGCCAGCACCGTGCCGAGCAACACTGAGGCCAGCACTCCGACCAATTCGTCGCCCAGCAACATCGACCGACTCGCACCGAGTGCGCGCAACGTGTCTAGTTCGTCAGCACCCGCTCGTAGGAGCCGGCCCACCATGAGCCCCACAATCAACAGAACCGCCAGCGCCGCGATGGCGCCAAAGACGCCCAGCGCAATTGCCTCCGGTGAAATTGCCTGCTGGGCGGTGGGGACGAAGGCCGACGTAATTTCTGCGGGTAAGTGCGCCGCCACGGGGTCAACCTTGTACACCTCGGCGAGCACGCGTTTCGCATTTTTCGAACCGCCTTGTATCTGCAGCGCCTGTTCGGTGCCGGTCGCACACTTGGCGGCCAGCTCACGAGTCAGCGCCGGAGAAAAAATGACCTCCGCCGCATTGAGCCGATCGACATCACTTTCGACCACGTTGGTACTGGCCACCACCTCGCCCACCAATTTGACGTTGACGAGAAGAAACGGCTTACCGAGCGGCTGGGACGATTGAGTCTGGGCATCGGTATAGAACGGAATCTGGATGACTGAGCCAACATGAACACCCATTTCCTGCGCGGCCTGCTCGTTCATCACCGCTTCATTGGCTCGCTTGGGATTAGCAACACGACCTTGGACGAGCGTGACGCGATCCATTACGTAGGTCTCGCCGTCGAAGCTGCCGACGAAGGTCGGCGGTGCCTCGCCGGCGAGCGCATTCGGATGAATTCCCTTCACGGCTCTGATATTCATATTGCCGTCAAAGATGATGGCAGTCGCGGAGCGAGTGACCAACGGCTGACGGGCGATGGCGTTAGAGATCTTCGCGTTGTAGCCAGTGTTCATGCCCAATCCGGGATCGTCGTAGCGGGCAAAGATTTCCAGCGTTGAAGGATTGGTACTGGCCAGGTAGGTGGGAAAAGAGGAGTCCGTACGTCGCGCGCCAGCGAGCGACGACAACGCGAGACCCCCGATGGCACCCACGAGCACGACCACGCTCAAATAGCCCGTCCACCGACGCTTAAAACTCGCCCGAAACCGGTACCACGCAACGCGCATTGACTGACGGTTCACTTCATCCTGCCTCCGGAGCCACTTCCAAGTTCCATGGGAAGTTTGACGGACGAAGAGAGGCGAACGAAGGCAGTCAACCCACTAACTTTGCTCGTAGTAGCACCACTCGTTGCTACTCGGCGACCAACCCGCAACTAGCGCGAACGCTGGAAGTCCTGGAGGACGGCCTTCGCTGCGCCGACGCCGCACATGCCGTGCACTCCCCCGCCCGGCGGCGTCGAGGCGGAACACAAGTACAGTCCCTTGGCGCCGGTGCGATACGGGTTCCAACGCATGGCCGGGCGAAAGAGCGTCTGGCGCAGGTTCCCGGCGCCGCCGTTGATGTCACCGCCGACGTAGTTGGGATTGTGCGTCTCCCCTTCTTGAGCAGTAATGGTTGAGCGCGCGAGCACGAGATCCTTGAAACCCGGAGCGAACCGTTCAATCTGGTCCTCGATGCGCGAGGTCATATCCACGTTCGAGCCGTTCGGCACGTGACAGTACGCCCAGAGTGTCTGCTGACCCGCCGGGGCGCGCGTCGAGTCAATAATGCTGGGCTGGACGACCAAACAAAAGGGCTTTTCCGAGTGCCGCCCGGCGATGACGTCCGCTTCTGACCGGGCCACTTCTTCGAACGTCCCGCCCACGTGCACGGTTCCCGCGCGCCGGCATTCCGGCGCAGTCCACGGCACTGGACCCGAAAGGGCCCAGTCGACTTTGCACACGCCCGGCGCGTGCTTGAAACGCTCGACGGCCCGGCGATAACTCGCCGGTAGCCGACTGCCGGCGACCGAGACCAGCGTCTCGGCAGACGTGTCGAAGAGGGTCGCTCGAGCTGGTGGCAGATCGCTCATCTCTCGTATCCACCGGCCCGTGTGCACCGCGCCGCCGGCGGCCTCGATTTGGGCGACGAGCGCATCGACGAGTCGCCCACTGCCGCCCTCGACGACCGGCCATCCACTGGCGTGCGCCGTCACGGTCAGAAAGATCCCGAACGCCGCCGTGAGTGGTGCGTCGAGCGCCAGCATCGCGTGCGCCGACACGCCGCCCAATAGCGCTTTGGTTTCATCGTTCTTGAAGCGACGGACGAAGCGGGTCGCCGACGGCATGCCCGCCAGACCGAAACGAGCCATCGACACTGGACCCTTAGGAAATGAACGAAGCGGCGCCAGCACGTTGGACGCCAACGTCGGCGCGGCCTTCACCAGCGGACCAAACAACGACGTGTACGCGGCACCGTCGCCGCCGAGGCCCCGGGCTGTCTCTTCAACGTCGCCGACGACACACGCCGCCCGGCCATCATCCAGCGGGTGGGCAAAAGCTATGTCAGGACGGCACTGACGCACGCCGAACTTCTCGAGATCCATGTCCGCGAAGAATGGTGACAGCGACACCATTGACTGCACCGTCGAACAGACGTCGTGATGAAATCCCGGCAGCGTCAACGCCTGCGTGCGACACCCTCCGCCCGCGCTATCGACGCCCTCGATCACCTCCACGGACAGTCCGGCTCTCGCGAGCTGCAGCGCCGCCGCCAGACCGTTGGGGCCCGAGCCCACGACGACGGCGTCAAGGGGGCTGGGACTCACAGTTCGAGCACCAATGACTCGGACGCGATGAGCACTGTGGGCTCGGGCACAAAGCGTGCCGCGATAGCGTCGAGTTGCGCGTCGGTGCGGTCGGGCTTGTGATGAAAGAGCACCACCGTGGAGACGCCGGCACGCCGACCCAGTTCCACGGCGTACTCGGCCGCTGCGTGTCCGAAGAATGCCTCCTGCGCCAACTCCTCCTTCACCAGTGACGCGTCGTGAATGAGCACGTCGGCCCCCTGGCACAACGCCATCGCCGCTTCGTGATAGTCGCCCCACCCGTCAGGCCCGGGGCCGACATCAGAGGGGCAGTGATCGGACATGTAGGCCAGCGTAGAGTGACCGTCACTCACGCGATACCCGAAGGTCCGCCCGCCCTTGTGGGGAATCTCGACGGCGGTCACCTCAAATCCCTCGACGTCACGCGTGCCGGGCTCGAGGTTGGTGAAGGACCATTTCCCACGCAGTTCATCGGGGGCAATGGGAAAGTGCGGCGGCGACATTCCGCGCGCGAGAATCTCAAGCGCACTCAGTCCGTCGTGCTGGTCGGGCACAAAGACGTCGACTCTCGCGTCCTCGCGGTCGCCGCCTCGGAAGAACGGCAGTCCGTGCGTGTGATCCCAGTGCAGATGACTGAGCAGGATCGAGCCGTGAAAGGCCTCGCCACCCAGTAACTCCGTCAGCCGGCGGATGCCGGTGCCGGCGTCGAGCACGAGCGTGGGCACGGCGTCGTCGTCGTGGGCAATCGCCACGCACGAGGTGAAGCCGCCGTAGCGCACGAACTCGCTACCCGGCGCGGGCGTCGAACCGCGGACGCCCAAGAAGTGGACTCGCACCGGGTTAGCCCGCGCTCGCGTCTTCCCGGCGGTGTCCCGTAGAGAGCTGCTCGAGTGACGTGCGGTCCAGTGATTCACCGGGCACCGACGCCACGCGACTATTGGTAACGGCCACGATCGATGACGTGCGCAGTCCGTCTTCAAGGTGCGCGCGCTCGCCCAACAGTGCCCCGGGGCCGTACTCCGCCACCCGTTCGCCGTTGACATCGATTCGAAGCACTCCGTCGAGGATCAGATACACGTCCGAACCCTTCTCTCCCTGTCGCACCAGGCTGGTGCCTTTGTCAATCTTCATAATCTTAGGTTTAGCGGCCCCGGTCATGAGTTGTCTGGAGAGCGAACGTTCGAGGGCCGATTCAACCACCGTGACGAAGGCCTCGGAATCTTGCTCACCCCAGGGGGTGTGCTTGCCGAAGGACTTGCGGTACCAGTCGTTGAAGTCAATCAGGCCTGACTTATTCACCAGGTGGCCCTCGTTGTCGTAGACCCAGTGACGCGGGAACCGGCTGGCCCCGGTCATCTCACGCGTGGCCGTGCCGTCGGCGAACAGTGTCAGTGACAGCGTGGTCCAGGCCAGCGGCGCCTGCCACTGGATGAAGGGCGCGCGGCGCACCGAACGTGGCGCGGGCATGCCGGTGCGCCCGCCGGCAGTCTGGCTGAAGCGTACCCAGCCGTCACCGTACTCGGGGTCGCGCTGAATGTCGGGCAGGGACACGGCCTGAAAGACGTGGCTCACCGGCCCCAGCTTCACCGTGGTGCTGCCGATCTGACCGGCGCCCGAATACCCGGCACCCGAGATCTCTCCCGAAGCTCGAACTTCGATCCACGCGGACAGCTGATTAGCGAACCGGAACCGATCGGCCTCGCGCAGTTCGTCGAGGCTGCCCAGCTCGTCGGGCGGCGGCGGATCGTAGTGGGCCATGCCCACTTCAAAGGGAAGCCGGGTGGTGCCCTGGATTGCCTCGGAAGGAATCCACGACAATGACGTGACTGAATTTTCGTATCTCATGGCGACATCTTCGCCACATATTCAAAAAGAAAAAAGGATGGTGGCCCTATTTCGAGGGGTGGTCCTGGCACCCCCTTCGCAGTGGGGGCCTGCCCCCTTTTTTTGCCCAGCCCGACGTGGCAAATTAGCTCCATGAGCGATGGCAACAACGTGGATGAAGGGGTCATCACCGTCTTTCTCGCCGACGACAATCTGATCGTGCGCGAGGGCGTGCGCGCGCTCATTGACCGACACAAGGACCTGAGCGTGGTGGGTGTCGCCGCCGACTTTGAAGGCACGGTCACCGGGGCCACGGACGCCGCGCCCCACGTGCTCGTCACCGACATTCGCATGCCGCCCCAATTCCACCGCGAGGGCATCGACGCCGCCAAGGAGATTCGCAAGCGCCATCCGGGCACCGGCGTGGTCATCCTCTCGCAGTACGACGACCCGGAATACGCCGTGGCCCTGCTCGCCGAGGGCTCGGCCGGATACGGCTACCTCTTAAAGGACCACATCGCCGAAGGCAACCAACTCATCGAAGCCATCCGCACGGTGGCGACCGGTGGGACCGCGCTGGACCCGTCCATCGTCGAAGCCCTGGTTCGGCCCGTCACGTCCAGCGGTGAGTTGAGCGAATCCGAAGAAGCGTTGCTGGCCCTGGTTGCCGAGGGCAAACCAATCAAGGCCATCGCGGTCGCGCGCGGGTTGCCGCCCGAAGCCATCGACGCCGAGGTCGAGGCCGTGTTCTTCAAGCTGGCCCAAGGCGTAAGCGCGGGAAACCAGGGCGCGATACAGCGACTTCGGCTGCTGCACCTGGCCATTGTTGACCGCGAGGAACAAGGAGAAACACTGTCGCGGCTGCTGCCGGGAGGCATCGCCGAAAAAGTACGGCTGGAGGGCCGTCGCATCGGCGAGACTGAGCGCGTGGAGGTGACTGTGGTCATGAGCGACATCCGTGCCTATTCCGCCATTGCCGAGCACGCCGATCCGAGCCAGCTCGCGGGCCAGCTCAATACCCATCGCGCCGCCATGAACCAGGCGATCCTCGGCGAAGGCGGCACGGTCATGCAGTTCGTCGGCGACGCCGTCATGGCGGTCTTTGGCGCGCCAGTCTCCCAACCCGACCACGCCGATCGCGCCGTCGCGGCGGCCGCGGGCATGCACGCGTTGCAAGCGGAGATCAATGAGCGCTGGCTGGCCGAGGGGCTGCCCGAATTCGGGCTCGGCATCGGGCTGTCGACCGGCGTTGCGGCGGCGGCGCTGCTGGGATCTGAAGAACGCCTCGAGTACACCCTGGTGGGCGACACGGTCAACCTCTCCCAACGCCTCCAGCAGATGGGTTCGGCCGGCGAAACCGTGATGAGCGAGGCCACCCTGCTCGCGCTCAGCGCGCCCGTCGAGACGATTCGCCTGGAAGAGCAACTCGTGAAGGGGCGCGACACGCCGGTGATCGCATTCAAGATCCTGGCACTGAAACGCCCGACGATTAACCAACAATCAAATGGTCACGTGATGACGCCCACGGGCGCACAGAAAGAAGGAGAGGCAGTATGACAACAGTCACCAAGGACAGCGAGGGCACCAGCGCCAGTGAGAGCACGCCGGCACTCGAAGTGCACGGCGTGCGCAAGACCTTCGAGGCCGAGATCGCGCCGGTGCGCGCCCTGCGCGGCGTGGACCTGACGGTCGCTCGCGGCACGTTCCTCGCGCTCATGGGACCTTCCGGATGCGGCAAATCGACGCTGCTCAACCTCATCGCGGGATTAGAGAACGCCGATGAGGGAACGATCATGGTCGCGGGAGAACCCTTGACCGTGGGCTCAGAAGACGACCACGCGCTCATCCGACGCCGCCATATCGGCATCGTCTTCCAGTTCTTCAACTTGCTCGAAGGCATGACCGTACTGGAGAACGTCGCCCTGCCGGCCATCATCGCCGGTCGCAACCGCAAGTCGGCCGAGACCCGCTCTCGCGACCTGCTTGACCTGCTGGGCATCGGCGACAAGGCCTCGGTCATGCCCGGGGTGCTCTCGGGCGGTCAGCGTCAGCGCCTCGCCATCGCGCGTGCGCTCGCCAACGAGCCGACCCTGCTGCTCGCCGACGAACCTACGGGCGCGTTGGACTCGGCCGGAGGACAAGAGGTCATTGAACTGATGAGCCGCTTGCACGCCGCGGGACAGACCATCATCCTCGTCACGCACGACGCGAACGTGGCGGCCGCGGCCGACACGGTGCTCATGATGCGTGACGGCAGGATTCTCGACAACACCGGCAGCGCGATTGGATCGGACGCACCGGCCACGACCATCGGGTCGCTCTAGACGTGCAGGACCAAGTGACCGCGCTCTCCGTGTCCGACACCGTCTTGGTCGAGCCATCGACCGGACGCGGCCACGCCGCGTGGTCGTACCTCATTGCGGTCGCGTGCCTCGCTCTGGTCGTGGTGTCGCAGGTCGCCAAACCCCACGTCGGCCACCGCGCCCTGTGGATTGTGTGCGCGCTCGTGATTCTTTGTTGGGTCGCGGCCGGGTTCGCGACGCTGAGTCGGGCGCCGCGCATCAGTTGGCTGGTAATGGCGGGCTCGCTCTGCGCGTCCATTGCCGCCGCGTCAGCCCGATTCGCCGACGCCAATCACGGTCACGGTGTGGCCCAGGTCGTCGCCACGTTGGCGGCGCCGCTCGCGATGGCCGTCTCGGTCCACGTACTGCTCTCGCTGCCCGACGGACTCCTGGGCGCGCGTTCGCGACAGGTGACGGCCGGGCTCTGGTATCTGGTCGCGCTCGTGCTCGGCAGTTACCTCGCCACCACGACGCACGTGTTCGTCCCATGGCCAGTGGCGGTGGGCTGGATTCTCGCCATTGCCAGCACCCTGCCCGGTCTCTACTCGCGCTACGTCGCCGCCACTGCGGCTGGACGACAGAGCATCCAGTGTCTCGCCGTGGGCGTCGTCGGCGCCGCGATCGTTGCCATCCTCGCGGTGACCTTGCACCTGCTGGTCGCGTGGCCGAAATCGCCCACCGTCACGCTGCTCGCCTGCACCGCGCTGCTCCCCTTAGGCCTCGTCGTCGGCACGGCGCGCTACGCCACTCGCGCGGACCGCGTGCTCGTGCACATGCTGACCATTTTCGGGCTCGTGTTCGTCGTGGCGGCGGCGTACCTGATTGCCTTGCGCGGTCTGGGCAAGGCGCCGAAGAACTCGACCGATCGAGAAATCTTGTGGTGGGCCATGGTTGCGGGCGTTGGTTCGTCAGTGGTCTACCTCGGGGTGAGGGCCCGCTTCGCCCGCATGGCGACGGGCCTCACGTACGGCGCGCGCGAAGCGCCCGACGAAGTGGTACGTACCTTTGGCAGTCGCCTCACCCGCGCGATACCTATGGACGAACTGCTACTGCAATTGGTTGAGTCCCTGCGTAAGACCCTCGTGCTGACGTCCGCCGAGATCTATACCGGCACCGGCGAAATCCTGGATCTGACCGTCTCCGTGCCCGACCAGGGCAAACGGCAATTGATCATCTCGGGTGACGAACGGGCCGTCATCGCGCGCGCCGGCGTATCGGGCAACGCCTGGGCCTCGGTGTGGATCCCGGGGATCAGCGTGGGTCGCGCCGCCGGTCCGCTGCGCGTCGCGCCCATCAGCCACGCGGGAGAGCTCTTGGGTGTGATTGTCATCAATCGTCGCGAGGGCGCGGTCGCCTTTCGAGAAGAGGACGACCGCGTGTTGACCGAGCTGACCCGCCAGGTGGCACTGGCCATGCACAACGCCCAGCTCGACACCGCCCTGCAAGGTTCGCTCGATGAACTGCGCCGCCAGGCCGACGAGTTGCGCGCCTCGCGAGCTCGCGTGGTCGCGAGCGGCGACGCCGAACGGCGCAAGGTGGAGCGCAACCTGCACGACGGCGCCCAGCAGCACCTGGTCGCGCTGGCGATCAACCTGCGTCTGGCCAAGGACGTCGTCGAAGAGGACCCCAAGGCCGCGGTCGAGATGCTCGAGGACCTGGGCATCGCGGTCCAGGACACCATCAAGGAGCTGCGTGAGTTGGCGCACGGTATCTATCCGCCGCTCCTGGTCGACAGTGGATTGACCGAGGCCCTCAAGGCGGTCGCCAACCGCAGTCCGCTCGACGTGGCGCTGACGACCGAAGGCATTGGGCGCTACGGGCGCGACATCGAAGCGGCCATCTACTTCTGCTGCCTCGAAGCGCTGCAGAACGCGGGCAAGCACGCACCCGAGTCGCGCGTCGAGGTGCGGATCTGGGAAGAGTCCGGCGGGCTGCTCTTTGAGGTGAGTGACAACGGGCCGGGCTTCGACATTGAAAAGGCGAAGCAGGGACACGGCTACGTCAACATGATGGACCGCCTGGGTGCGATCGGCGGCGCCGTGCGCTGGGAATCACAAAAAGGAATCGGCACGACGATCCGCGGGTCCGTGCCGCTCGGCTAGATAGCCGACACCAAGTTCGAATCGCTACTGCTGGTTCAGCTGGCGAAGCCGACCGCGTTTCGCTCGTCCCACAGCCGCTTGATGGTCTTGGCCGACAGTTGCTCCTTGTGCACGTAGGCCCTCGCTCCGCTGGTCGCCGCTTCCGGCGGTAGGTCATTCACTCCGTACGTGGAGCAGAGTATGACCACCGTCGACGGCAGTTCGGCGACGATCTGACGGGTGGCCTCGATACCGCCCATCTCGGGCATGTTGATATCCATCAAGACCAGATCGGGCTTGAGCGTGTCCACCAGCGTCAGCGCCTCGAGGCCATTTTCCGCCTCGCCGACCAGCTCAAATCCCTCCGTACGACGCAACACTGCTCGCGCCGCGAGGCGAAAGGGCGCCTGGTCGTCAACGACAACCACGGAAACGGCGGTGCTGGTCATGAATTCATTCTTGCACGCAGCGTTGTGAATTGATGGTGAGGTGCCTTCTAAAGCGTGGTGAGGCTAGCCTCCCGGCTGGGCGCTCAAGTAGACCAGCACTGCCTTCACACGACGGTTGAGATCACGCTCCTCGGAGAGCCCGAGCTTGGAAAAGATGGCGTTCGAATGCTTCTCGACGGCCCGCTCGGATACGTTCAAGGTCTTGGCAATTGCCCCGTTGGACTTGCCCTGGGCCATCTCGGCGAGGATTTCGGACTCCCTCGGGGTGAGCCACTCGAGGTCGGACTTATGGTGCTTGGCCCGCGCCTGGACGAGCACGTCGACCACGAGCGGATCAATGACCGACCCTCCGGAGGCAACGACGCGGATTGTCTGGGTCAGTTCATTGGCGCCCGCGACCCGTTCTTTGAGCAAGTACGCGCGGCCGGCCGAGCCGTCTTCTAACAGTGTCAACGCGTACGCCGGGGCGGTGTACTGGCTGAGGACCACCACGCCGACCTTGGGCTGATGCTCGCGCAACCACGCGGCGGCCTGGATGCCCTCGTCGGTGCCCGTCGGTGGCATGCGAATGTCAGTGACCACGACGTCAGGCTCCTGCTCGACCACGAGGTTGAGCAACTCGGGCAGGTTCGACGCCACGCCCACCAGTTCGAGTTCTGCGTCGGCATCAATCATCCGCGATATTCCCTCGCGCAATAACGTGTTGTCTTCAGCTAAAACCACTCGAATGGCGCACACAGGAAGGTAAGAGTACCACCCGGACGACGCAAACTCCCTTGTCAGCACCTGTCGAGAATCTCGGCACGGCGGCGGGGATTATTCCCCGCGCAGGACCTGGGCCGTCGAGACCCGAGCCGCGATGTGAGCCGGCAATGCGGCCACAATGTTGACCAATATCAACGCGCATACCGACACCACGATCACCGTCACCGCCGGCACCGTCGGCTCCGGCACCGCGTTGATGTAGCGCGCGAAGAGGGTCCACAACCACCGCCCGAGCACGATGCCCAGCGGCACGCCCACCACCACACCGGCGACGCCGGCGACCGACGCCTGCCAGGCAATCGTCGCGCGCAGCTGTCGCCCGGTGAATCCCAGGGCTCGCATCATCGCGAGCTCGCGACGACGCCGGCGGACCGACGCCGTCAGCGTGAGACCGAGCGCCACTGACGCACCGGCCGCCAGGCCAAGCGCCAGCACCGAGGGCGTGTCGCCAATGGAACGATAGTTTTCAATCTCGGCGGGGTATTGCACGGGCAGCGCCTCAACGCTGTCGCCCTTTCCGAGTCCATCGGGCACCGCGTAGAGCGCCTTGTTGCCCGCTTTGTCGATACTGGTGAGCGACTCGAGGCCAACGGCGTTGGCGACGCCCGGGCGAAATCGCACGAAGACCATTTTGGGACCGTTCAGTGTCGGGTACGGCGATCTCAGGAACTTCGCCATGACCGTGGGCTCCAACCCCGGTGAGACAATGGCGCCGGTGCCCATCGAGGGATGGCCACTCAGCGGACTTCCCACGGCGGGCAACGCGGCGGTGCCCACAATGGTGAGTTGAGTTGGCGCCACGTACACGGGATAATCCTTGGGCGATCCGTATGAAACGGTGACCGTCTCGCCCAAACGCTTGTGCAGTGCCTGCATGGTCGCGGGTCCGAGCACTATCTGCTTGTTCGCTTCAACGCCGTGACCTGACAGCAGCAGCGGAGCGACCTTCGTGTACGGTCGCATCAGCAGGGCCGGGGTGGCTTCGCCATCAATTTGCAGTGGCGCGAAACTCACGGCGGACCAGGCCGATACCGAGGGATCCGAGCTCAGCAGGTTCGTTGACTGGGGCGGAATACCCGTTCCGTTGCCGGTGAGCGCATAGTTCCAGTTCCATCCGTACAACGCGGGCCGCGAAATTAGGGTGCTGAGACCGCTGCCGAAGGTGACGGTCGCGACAACCAGCATCACGGCCATGACGGAACCCAGCAGCGCCGCTCGCACGGGCACCGCATCGCGATCGCTTCCCGGCCCTATGGCGAATCGCACCCCGGCCACCATCGTCACGGGCATGCCAATCTCCGCGAGAAATCGTGCCAGTCGCGATGCCACCGGGATATCGAAAAGACGGCGCCCCGACACATTGCGATGCGCCCGTCGCCAGGCGAGCGTGGTGGCGATTGCGGTCAGCACCAGCACGACGATGACAAATCCAAGTCCCAATACCAGCCAATCGAACTGAAGGCCCGTGTGCGGATAGATCGAGTGCACCGGTCCGAGCGGCGACAGTGGGGTCAGTGCAATGGCGATCACCACCGCCAGGACCGCACCCGCCAGGACCGCACCCAATACGCCCAACAACACCGAGCTGGCGACCATCGAAGGAGGAGCCCCGAGCGCGCGAAGCACTAGTAGATCCTCACCGTCGCTCTGCAACACCCGCGCAATCAGGCTGCTCGCAATGACGAGGGCGGCCAAAGCGGCGATCAAACCAAAAATTCCCAAGGCGATGGCCTCGGGTTCGATCGACTTATTCACCTGCGCGGCGACGCTCGACGTGACGTGGAAGCTGTACGTCGTTCCCTTTGGAAGATTCTTGATTACCTCTCGCTCCACGGTCGGTACGTCGCGGGCTCCGTGGTCGAGCTGCAGGGCGTAATCAATGTAGTTAATTCCCTTGGCGTTCAACCGATTCGCCACGGCGGGAGAAAAAATCATGAATGCGGGGTATTTGTCAACCTCGTCAGACACGACGTCCGTATTGACGGTCACGGTACCGACCAACTTCATGTTCAGTGCCAGCGCGGGCTTCAACTTGCCCGTGCCGAAGGCGGGCAGCGACGTTTGAGGTCCGGTGTAGAGATACATGGGAATTGACTGGCCAACGTGCCATCCCATGAGTTGGGCCGCATTCGCGGTGGTAACAAATTCATCGAGCTTTTTCGGATTGGACATGCGGCCCTGGACAACCGCGACTTTGTCTAGCGAGAAGAACTCGCCGTTCAGGCTCGCCACGGTGATGACCTTGCCCGAGAGCAATGGTGGTGGGAACAAGGGAGTACCGCGTTTGCCGACTGGGAACGCCCCGTCGTACAGGGTGGCGGTGCTCACGTGCTTCACCAACGGGAGTTTCGAGAGCTCACTCGTGAGGTTAGGTGCGCCGATGGTCATCTGGATATCTGACGGATTCGTGCTCGCCAAGAAGACGTTGTAGGACGACGAGGTACGTTGCGCGGCAATCACCGAGCCCATCGCGATCCCACCCACCAAGCCAATGAGCAGCGCAATCGAGAGATAGTTAGTGAGCCGGCGAGAGAGGCTGGTACGAAACCAGAACCACGGGACGTTCAGCACGCGTTGCCTGCCGCTGACCCCGCCACGTGCGCGCGTCTCAACATCGCAATCCACCCCCTGGGTCTTCTACCTCACCTATTCTTCGTAGCATTCTGGTCGAAAAATGTGTTCGCTCCGAGGGAGTCAACACGCGAAAACATGTGGTGCCAGCACCACAAAATTCCTTCAATAAAAATTTCTAGACCGACAACGGCGCGCTCAAACAGGGCGACTGGCGACGGTCAAGACTTACGGTTTGGGGTGGACAGCAAAGATGGCTGGCGGCCGCTAAAAAATCGGCAACTGCGGCGCCAGTGAGAGCGGCAATCCAACCAACCGTGAGCCCCGCTTAGCCCCGCTCGGATAGATCAATTCCGGTCGAAACGAACGGCCCTTCGATTCGCCGACCCGACCTCCGCGTACGTCGACCCATTCCTCGCCCGTCGCCTCATTGGTGACGTACGCCACGAATTCCCAATGTTGACGCCGCTCCTTGACCCCGTCGATCACCACGGCGTCGCCTGCGCGCAGTCCGGCCCATTGGCTCGTGCGCACCAAGTTCCCGCGACGAACGACGGTAGGACGATTCTTCACACACCATTTCTACTCCGCGCATGTTCGAATAACGGACGTTACAGGCGTGCCCTACGGTGGAACTATGTCATTTGATCAGCCGCTCCCCAAGTCCCTGTCACCGTCGCGGCTCCAGGACTTCCAATCGTGTCCGCGCAAGTACCAGCACGCGTCCGTCGAGCGCATCCCCCAGCCAGCGAGCTACGCCTCGGCCAAGGGTCGGTTTGTCCACTACCTCTTTGAGCACCTGCACCAATTGCCCGCACCCGAGAGAACCATAGATCGCACTCGAGATTTTGTTGACTCCGCAGTTGACGCCATCCTCACTGAGGACGTGCGCAATGACATTGACATGGATGACGCGATGCTCAAGAAGCTCTTGAAAGAGACCAGGGCCATCATCACCACGTATTTCGAGATGGAAGATCCCACGACCATCACCCACGAAGGCGTGGAGCTTCGCCTCGGCGTAGAGATCGACGGTACGCCGCTGTTCGGGATTCTCGACCGCCTCGACCGCGACCCCGACGGTGAACTGGTGATCGTCGACTACAAGACCGGCGCACTGCCCAACCGCAACTACGACACCAGCACCTTCGCGAACGCCGAGCTGTACGCCGCGCTGTGCGAAGCCAAGCTCGGCGAGCAGCCCAACAAGATTCGACTGCTCTACGTGGCCCAGGGCGAAACCATCGAACGACCGGTGTCCGAAGTGACCATCAGGGCCCGAGCCAGTGCCGCGGCGAACGCGTGGCAGCGGATCAACCGCTACTACGACGACGGTGAGTTTCCCGCGACACCGTCCAGAAACTCGTGCCGCTTCTGCGCCTACCGCGAGATTTGCAAAGCGGACGGCGTGCCCGTTCCGGCATAGTCATCCCTAGTCTGGAGTGGTGACTTCCTTCGATCTTTCCTATGACTATCGCTGTCCCTTCGCGAAAAACATCCACTTACACGTGCTGAAAGCCCTCGAAGCCGGTGCCGACTTCGACGTCAACTTTGTCCCCTGGACCATGAGCCAGGGCTACCAGGATGACGGCGCGCCCGGCGTGTGGAACGACCCCTTATTCGATGCGGAGCACCTGTCACTCGCCGTTAGCGTCTCGGTGCGCGACCAGCAACCCGACCTCTTCCTCGCGGCCCACGAGGCTCTTTTTCGCGCCCGTCATGAACGGGCCGTTCGCCTGGTGACAATCGAAGAGATCGACGACGTGCTGCGTCCGCTCGGCGTCGACATGGAACAGGTGCGCATCGACGTCGCGTCGCGCCGACCCCACGAAGTCATTGGCAAGAGCTACGAAGAGTTCTCGACCTACGAAGCCTTTGGCGTGCCCACATTTGTCGTCAACGGCGACGCCACCTTCGTGCGTTACATGGTCCCACCAACCGACGATGCCGCCGAGTCGATCAAAATTATTGAATCGATGATCACACTCATGGCCCTGGAACCGAATCTCAACGAGTTCAAGCACACGCGCCTACCGTTTTAGGTACCTGTAGCGTGCTGTGCGTGACAGATCACACGGACGAGCACCACCTCACTCGAGTGGGCGTCGTGGGTGCCGGTCAATTGGCCTTCATGATGGGCGAAGCGTCATCCAGCGTGGGCGTCAGCGTCACCGTGCTCGCGGCATCGCCCGACGACCCGGCGATCACCACGTGTGAGCACGCAGTGATTGGCGACTCGCACGATGTCAACGCCATCGATCTTTTGAGTCGCGACGTCGACGTCATCACGTTTGATCACGAACTGGTCAACCTGGATGATCTCGCCCAGTTAGAACATCGAGGTTTCATCGTTCGGCCCAGTGCCGCCTCCCTTCGTTTTGCCGTCGACAAAGCGTTCCAGCGTCAGGCGCTCAGCGACGCCGGTCTTGCCGTGCCGCGGTTCCTTGCCGTTGGCTCTTCGAGCGACTCGCGCGTGTCAGAGTTCCTCGACACGCTGGACGGTCCTCCGGTGTTGAAGGCGGCGCGGGGCGGCTACGACGGTCGCGGCGTACTGTTTCCCGCGGACCGCGTCGAAGCCGTCGCGATGATTGACGAGCTGAGCGCCACGGGTGACGTACTCATTGAGGAGCGGCTCGAGCTGCTGGGCGAAGTAGCCCAACTCGTAGTGCGTGGAATTGACGGCGCAATCGAGCTCTACCCGCTCGTGACGACCGTGCAATCTGACGGCATGTGTGTGGAAGTTCGAGTACCGGCTGAGGTCTCGACACGACTCGTCGACGACGCCTCGGCGCTCGGAAGAAAGATTGCGACCCTGATAGGGGTGGTCGGCATTCTTGCCATTGAACTGTTCGTGACCTCGGCGGGCCTGGTCATCAATGAGGTGGCCCTTCGTCCGCACAACTCGGGCCACTGGACGATCGAGGGCGCGGTCACGAGTCAGTTCGCCAATCACTTGCGGGCCGTGAGCGGCCAACCCCTGGGCGACACGTCTGCCACGCAGCCCTTCGCCGTGATGGTCAACCTGGTGGGTGGCGAAGAGCCCTCGTCGCTCGACGCCGCGCAGAGCATCCCGGGGGCGCTCGTGCACGACTACGCCAAATCATGGCGACCGGGTCGAAAACTCGGCCACGTGACCGCGCTCGGTGACGACGCCCAGCTGGCCCACGTGACAGCATGGAAGAGTGCCCGCGCCTATGGCACGAAGACCCAGGAGACGTAATGCAACCAGTTGTCGCCATCGTGATGGGCAGTTCATCAGACCACGAGGTCATGGCCGACGCCGCCGCCACGCTGGAGCGATTTGGTATTGCCTACGAGATCCACGTGGTCTCCGCGCACCGCACGCCCGAAGCCATGATCAGCTACGGTCTCGCCGCGCGCGCCAATGGACTCAAGGTGTTGATTGCCGGGGCTGGCGGCGCCGCCCACCTTCCGGGCATGCTGGCGGCCACCACCACCCTGCCGGTCATTGGCGTGCCCGTGGCCCTCGCCCGCCTCGACGGCATGGACTCACTGCTCTCGATTGCACAGATGCCCCGAGGTGTGCCGGTCGCCACTGTCGCCATCAACGGAGCGACGAACGCGGCGCTACTGGCGGCTCGGATCCTCAGCATCGACGACAAGGAATTGAGCGACAAGCTCGAAACGTACCGCCTGGAATTGGCCGACCAAGCGGGCGCTCAGGACCGAGATCTGCCCAGAAGCTGAGCCCGGCAGCGGCGCTTCGCGCGTGTCGCCGCACCGTTGATCGCTCGTACAGAATAGTCTGTCAAGGTAGCCAAGGAGGCCCCCGTGGGTGTAATGAAGCGTTTATCGAGCATCTTTCAAGCCAAGAGCAATGCGGCTTTGAACAAGATGGAGGACCCGCGCCAAACGCTCGACCTCTCATACGAACAGCAGCTCGACAACCTCACGAAGGTGCGTCGGGCAATTGCCGACGTGGCGACCGCACGCAAGCGTGTAGAGATTCAAGCCGAACAGCTGAAAAACCAGGGCGACAAACTGGCCGACCAGGCCAAAGCGGCCATGGGTCAGGGCAACGAGCCGCTCGCCCGCGAAGCGCTCACGCGTCGAGAGGTCATTGCCAGTCAACTGAAGGACCTCGACACTCAACACGCCACGATTGTTGAGCAGCAAGACAAGCTCGAACAGACCGGTCAGCGACTGCAGGCTGAGGTGGAGGCCTTCCGCACCAAGAAAGAGACCATCAAGGCGACGTACACCGCCGCCGAGGCGTCCGCGCACATCTCCGAAGCCGTGAGCGGCATCTCGACGTCCATGGGCGATGCCGGAGCCGCCATGCAGCGCGCTCAGGACAAGGTCGCGGAGATGCAGGCGCGCAGCGGCGCGCTTGACGAACTCTTGGCGTCTGGTCAATTGACTGACCTGACGAGCACGAGCGACGACATCCAGGCTCAGCTCGACAAGGCCGGCGGCTCGTCCAACGTTGACGCCCAGATTGCGGCGCTGAAGGCGCAAGTGGCCGCACCGGCCAGCGAACTGCCGTCAGGAGACACGAAGTAGCCATGGCCACGAAGACCAACATCGAAAAGGACAGCGGTCTGAACGCACGCATGTTCGTCACCGGCCTCGCGCTCGTGGTGCTCTACGTCATCATCATCACGGTGCTGTTGCGCGTCGGTGTGGCCCTCGGTTTCGTCATCGTCATCGCCGGCGCCCTGATCTTTTCCCAGTACTACTTCTCGGACAAGATCGCCATGTTCTCGATGCACGCGAAGGAGGTCACGCCGGCTCAAGAGCCCAAACTCCACGAGATCGTCGACCGCCTCTGCCTGCTCGCCAACATGGAAAAACCGCGCGTCGGTGTGGCCGAAATGGATATCCCGAACGCGTTCGCCACGGGCCGCAGCCCAAAGCACGCGGTGATCTGCGCCACCCGCGGGCTCATGCAACGACTCAACGACGAAGAGCTTGAAGCGGTGCTGGCCCACGAGTTGAGCCACGTGGCGCACCGTGACGTCGCCGTCATGACCATTGCCTCGGGCGTGGGCATGCTCGCCGGTCTCGTCGGCCGCATGGCCATGTGGGGCGCGATGCTCGGTGGCGGCGGTCGCGGTCGCGGTCGCGGCGGACAGAACATCATTCTCATTGAGCTGGCCACGATGGTGGTGTCCGTCGTGATCTACGTGATTGCCTACATGCTCACGATGGCGCTGTCGCGCTATCGCGAACTCGCCGCGGACCGCTCCGGTGCGATCCTCATTGGTAAGCCCAGCGTGCTCGCGAGCGCGCTGGTGCACGTGACGGGCGACATAGGCAAGATCCCGCGCACCGACCTTCGCAAGGCGGAGGGAATGAACGCATTCTTCTTTGCGCCGGCCCTGGCGGGCGGCACCGCCGCGAAGCTCTTCTCGACGCACCCGCCGCTGCAGCAACGCCTCGATGCGCTGAACAAGCTCGAGCGCGAACTGAACGGCTAGTGGGTCTTCGCGACACAATCTTTGGGCGGACCAAGCAGGTTGCCCCCCAACTCGACAATCTCTTCGCACTGCCAACCGCGGCGCTGACGTTGCAGACCGAACTCGAGCTGGTCTCGTCAGGCGAAGCCGGTCTCTGCTTCAAATCCGGCAACGGGGAGGCGACGTTGGCCACCGATGGCGACCTTAAAGAGTTGCTCAACTTCGAAGAAGCGGACAACAAGGTGACGTTCACCACCGACGACTTGGGATTCAAGTGGTTGGTAATCGATGACGCCGATATCTCGAGCCTCGTGACGCGCATCCACAGCGCCAATACCACGATGGTGGAACACGGTTTTGGCCCGCGCCTGTTGTGTGCCGTCTTCGGATTCGTTCCCCAAACACCGCCCGGTGAAGGCAGCGTCCGCATGGTCTACCTGCTGAAGCAAGGAACCTTCTATCCCTTCGCTCCGACCGGCAACAATCAGCGCGACAACGAACTCGAACTCCGGGTCCGCTCTTTTCTCGAAGGCGACCTCGTCATGGAAAAGGACCTCTCGCGTTGGATGGCCCTGTGGAACGTGCCGGTCAAGTAGTGACCACAACGTCGGAAAACTGAGCCGACACAAGTTCATCCAGCGCTGTCGCGTAGTCCAGATCTAACTGCGTGATTCCGCCCGACACGTGAGTCCAGAGTTCGAATCGCAGAGTGGCGTAGCCGACCGTGACGACGGGATGGTGATCGAGACGTTGGGCCAGTTCCACCTGCGCGGCCAGGATATCGACCGCACTCGGATAGTTCGTCGTGCGAATGTCGCGTACGAGATGTCGGTCAATGACGGACCACGTCGAGTGCGACCCTAACCACGTGTTGACGGTCGCATCATCCACCCGCTCGGGCCGGCTCAAGGGTGCGTCATGTCTTCGGGCACCACCGCCGCGTCAAACTCTTCACCACTCAAGAATCCCAGGGAGATCGTGGCCTCGCGCAGCGTGACCTGTTCCTTGTGGGCCTTCTTCGCCACCTCGGCTGATTTGTCGTAGCCAATGATGGGCGCCAAGGCGGTCACCAACATCAGTGAGTTGTAGAGGTGGTGGCTTATCTGCTCGTAGTTGGGCTCGAGTCCATCGATGCAGAATTCGCGGAACCGGTCGCAGGCATCGGTCAACAGATCGATTGAATTGCAGAAGTTGTGTATGAGTACGGGCTTGCACACGTTGAGTTCCAAGTTGCCGCGTGATCCGGCTATCGAGACCGCCGCATCATTACCGAAGACCTGGATTGCGACCATGATCATCGCTTCGCACTGCGTCGGGTTGACCTTTCCCGGCATGATGGAACTGCCCGGCTCGTTCTCGGGTAGGTGCAACTCTCCGAGCCCCGAGCGCGGACCCGAACCAAGCCAGCGGATGTCATCGGCGATCTTGATGAGACTCGCGGCCAGCGTCTTGATCGCGCCGTGCGCGAAGACCAATGCGTCGTGTGCCGCCAGCGCGGCAAATTTATTTTGTGCCGTCACGAACGGCTTGCCGGTCAGCGACGAAATAACTGCGGCCACGCGCTCACCGAATTCGGGGTGCGTGTTAAGTCCCGTGCCCACGGCCGTTCCACCGGCGGCCAGTTCGTACAGACCGCCGAGCACAAGCTGCAAGCGAGAGAGATCGGCGTCGAGCTGAGCGACGTAGCCAGAAAATTCCTGGCCGAGCGTGAGCGGCACCGCGTCCATGAGGTGCGTGCGGCCAATCTTGACGATGCCGGCGTATTCGCGCGCCTTGACGTCCAGCGCGTCGCGTAGTCGAGTCACCGCCGGCACGAGGCGGTCCGTAATCTCGACCACGGCGGCGATATGCATCGCCGTCGGGAACGTGTCGTTGCTCGATTGGGACATATTGACGTCGTCGTTAGGATGCACGGGCTTCTTGCTGCCGAGCACGCCGCCCGCGAGTTCGATCGCGCGATTCGATATCACTTCATTGACATTCATATTGGTTTGCGTACCCGAACCGGTCTGCCATATTCGCAGTGGGAACTGATCCATTAACATTCCGTCGATCACCTCCTGAGCCGCGCGCTCGATCAACGCTGTTTTCTCGTCGTCGAGCTTTCCCAAGGCATGATTTACTTGCGCCGACGCCAACTTCAAAATCCCGAAGGCCCGCAGCACGGCAGGTGGCATGGTCTCATCGCTGATGGCAAAGAAATGCAGGCTCCGCTCGGTCTGAGCGCCCCAGTAACGATCCGAACGTACCTCAACCGTGCCCATTGAATCGGACTCCTCTCGTACGTCGCTCACAGTTCTCTCCCTATTTCTTCGTGTTCTTTTTTGCGGCCGCGCTCTTCGCGGCCGGCGGGGTCGTTGACGGTCTCGCGTACAGCTTGATCCCGGCGAGCACGACCTTCTGTGCCTTCTTCACGTCAACCGCGCGTGGACCTTCACCGGCGCCCGGCACTTCGAGCAGCAGCGGCAGGTCGCGAATCTTGGGATGACCGACAAGTGGCGCGAGGCCCTTGGTACCAATGGTGCCCTCGTCAATGTTGGCGTGACGGTCCCGATTGCCGCCCAGTTCAATCTTCGAATCGTTGAGGTGTAGGCAGCGCAGCCGCTCCAGGCCTATTCGGTCCTTGATCTCTTTGATCAATTTCTTGGTGCCCGCGACGGTCGAGTAGTCAACGCCACTAGCCCAGAGGTGCTGGGTGTCGATGCACAGCCCCAGCCGTTCGTCGCCGCCACAGGCATCGATGAGCGCCTCAATCTCTTCGAGATTGCGTCCCACCGTGCCTCCTGTTCCCGCGGCGTTTTCGATCAAGATGGGACAATCCTTCACGCCCGACGGCGACGCGTCGGCATTGTTGAGCGCGTGCACCAGCGCCCCGGCAATCTGATCGACGACTTCGTCAAAACCGGCGCCTAAGTGGCTGCCAACGTGCAAGACCACGCCCGATGCCCCCATACCGCGCCCAACGGAAAGGTTGTGCGTGAGGCAGTCGACTGACTTTCGATACAGTTCCTTGTCGCTCGACGCGAGGTTGATGAGGTACGTCGCGTGACAAAACGTCTGTTTCACGCTCGGATGCTGGGCCTGCGCGTCGCGATACGCCGACAGAATCTCCGGTGCGTACTGCGAGGGCTTCCACATCCTCGGGCTCTGGGTGAAGACCTGCACCGACGTCGCGCCGATCTCGACGCCCGCTTCGAGTGAAGGAATCAGCTTGCCTCCGCCGCGAACGTGCGCACCAATGTTCATTACAATAAAATCTAGTCTCGTCACCCCCAATCATTGACAGGAGCCGTCCATGGCCGATACCTTCACTCCCGCGACGCGGGCACTCTTCGCCAAGCAAGTACTCGCGCACGTCGCCAGCCTCGGCCCCGACGGCGAGCCGAACGTGACGCCGGTGTGGGTGGAACTCGACGGCGATGACATTGTCATCAACACCGCGCTCGGACGAGCCAAGGCCCGCAACTTAGCGAGCGACTCGCGTGTCGCCGTGTCGCTCACCGACCCCGATAACCCGCAATCCGCCGTCGCCATCCGCGGCACCGTCGTGGGCTTCACCACCGACGGCGCCGACGAGGTCATTGACCGATTGGCGAAAAAGTACATGGGTGTCGACTCGTACCCGTTCCGCCACGAGGGTGAAGTGCGCGTGACCGTGCGCATCCACCCCGACCGCATTGCCATGCAGCCCGAGTAGATCTACGCGAACGTCGTCAGCGAGATCTCGGCGAAGCGCGCGCCCGAGGACTCGATCAACTCGGTTTTTCCCCGATGCACCGTCGTGCCGTCGAAACTCCACACCGTGATTGGTTTGGGTGGCGCCGGCCGGTTATAGGCGTGAGCAATCACGGCGACGTCGTTGGTGAAGTTCACCTCATCATTGGTGAGCAACGCCTCTACCACATCGGCCTGGCTCCTGGACCTTTCGGTCGCGGCGACCACTACGTGCTCTAAGTCAATGAGCCAGCTGAGCGTGGCGACGTCGCGTGCGCAGAGCGCGGCGGAGTATCCGGAAGTGATCTCGAGCCAGACGCCGACGGGCCGGTCAAGTTCGCCGCCCAGCGTCGCCGCCGCCATCACGGTGTCGGCGTCACTGCACTCGAGAACGACCATGTTCGCATTGGCGCTGACGAGACTCGCCACATCACCCAATTTCGCGAGCGGGGCGGTGAGGCGAGTCAGCTCCATGCTCAGGGCTGCAGATCCTCTTTGGGCAGCCGCTCGATGTTGACGTCGCGGAACGTCAATATGCGCACCGACGGCACGAAGCGGGCCGATCGGTACATGTCCCAGACCCAGGCGTCGTGCAGGGTCACTTCGAGCAGGGTCGGTGTGGCCGACGCGCGCACTTCAATCGCGACGTCATTGGCGAGATAGAAACGGCGGTCCGTCTCCACGGCGTATTCGAACATACCGACGACCGCTTTGTATTCCTGGACGAGCGCCAGCTCTAACGTTGATTCGTAGTCGTCAAGCTCTTCTTCGCCCATGGAGGCGATTTACGCGCGCTCGGTAACGCGGAGTTCCTTGATCTTGGCGGCCTTCCCGCGAAGATCGCGAAGGTAGTACAACTTGGCCCGGCGGATGTCGCCGTAGGACTCGACTTCAATCTTGGCGATCGTCGGCGCGTGCACCGGAAAGGTCCGCTCCACGCCCACGCCAAAACTGATCTTGCGCACGGTGAAGGTCTCCTGCAGACCCGAACCCTGGCGACGGATCACGATGCCGAGAAATACCTGGACACGCTGACGGGTGCCCTCAACAACCTTCACGTGCACCTTGACGGTGTCGCCCGCGCGAAAATCGGGAATGTCATCACGTAGTGAGTCGTTGTCAATCAGGTCAGTCGGATTCATGAGAGCGGTCCCTTTCGGATCACTGAGGTCTAGCAAGTTTAGCCGTTTTGACCGGTCTCATCCACCGGAGCGAATTCCTCCAATATGGCGTGCTCGTCCACACTGAGACCTCCCCGACGTTCCATCAGGTCCGGACGCAGCGCCATGGTGCGCCGTAACGACTGCGCGCGACGCCAACGAAGAATGCGGGCGTGGTCACCGGAACGCAGAATCTCGGGCACGTCCCGACCGCGCAACTGCGCCGGTTTGGTGTAGTGCGGGTACTCCAAGAGTCCGTCGCTGAAGGACTCCTCGAGCGTTGATTCGTCATTGCCCAAGCCACCGGGCCTGAGCCGCACCACTGACTCAATGACGCACAACGCCGCTAGTTCTCCGCCAGCGAGCACGAAGTCGCCGAGGGACAGTTCCTCGTCGACCACCAAGTCCAACGCTCGCTGATCAATGCCTTCGTAGCGACCGCACAGCAGGGAGAAGCCGTCGAGGTGGCTGAGCTCTAACGCCACGTCGTGCGAGAACGTTCGTCCCGATGGCGTGAGCGCAATGAGCGGTCGCGCCATGTCGGGATCGGATTCGACGGTGCGCAATATTGGCTCTCCCAGAAGGACCATGCCCGCTCCCCCGCCGAAGGGCGTGTCGTCGACGGTGCGGTGCGGGTCATCCGAGGCGTCGCGAATGTCGTGCAGGTGCAGTTGCCACACGCCGCGCTCTTGTGCTCGTCCGAGTACCGACGTCGTCGCGTACTGCGACACGGCCTCGGGAAAGAGGGTGAGCACGTCAATACGCAGACTCATTCGAAGAGCCCGTCGGGTACGTCGACGTCGATGCGGCGATTGGCCTCGACGTTGGTGACGAACGTGAGCGGCACCAACACGCCACTGTCAAGCACCAGTAGGTCGCTCGCGGGATTCGCTTCGACGTCACTCACCACGCCGCGAAGTTGTCCGCTGGCGTCGTAGACCTCGGCGCCAAACAGCTGATGGATCCAGATCACGTCCTCGTCCAGGTCATCCAGGACGGGCGCCGAGAGCACGAGGCCACGCAGTCGCTCGGCGTCCTCGCGCGTCGTGACACCCTCAAAGGAAACAATGAATCGTTGCTGGTGGGCGCCCGACGCGCTCACGATCATTGGTCCACGTTCGCTGAGCAGTTGCGTGCCCGGCGCCAAGCGCTCGTGACGGTCAGTCCACAAATCGACCAGCACCTGGCCTTTAAGTCCCTGGGCCTTGATGATTCGCCCGACATCGAGCGTGGGGCGCTCGTCGGCGCTGGGCATTAGTCGACGATGTCGACGGAGGTGGTCACGCCATCGCGAGCACCGGCTGCACCCACGAGCGCGCGAATGGCCTGCGCGGTACGACCGCGGCGGCCAATGATGCGTCCCATGTCGCCGGGGCCAACGCTGAGCGACAGCACCACTTTGTCATTGCGCTCGTTGACTTGCACCGAGACCGCACTGGGGTCTTCCGCGAGTGACTTGGCTATGAAGGTCAGGGCCGCGGACGCAGTGACCGCGCGCTCCGCGTTCTCGAAACCACCTTGGTCGTCATCGATGTCGTTGACGTCGTCAACCTCATTGACCTCATCGATCTCGTCGTCTTCGTCGATGGTGTTGACGTCGCCCGCGACGTAATCGTCGTGCACGTCGCTCATTGCGTTGCCTTCGCGGCCTTCGTCGCCTCAAAGGCGTCCAGGGCGCCGCTCGACTTCAGCAATTTGGCCACGCGCTCGGTCGGCTGGGCCCCCTGCTGGAGCCAACGAACGACCTTGTCGTTGTCAATGGAATAGACCATCTCGGGGCTGGCCACTGAGACACCGCGTGGCTGGTAGGTTCCCACGATCTCGAGGAACGCTCCCGAACGGGCTCGACGGCTCTCGGCCGCCACGACGCGATAGGTCGGTTGCTTCTTTTTTCCCATGCGCACTAAACGAAGTTTCACAGCCACAACGAAGTTCCCTTCAAACCTTTTGTCCCGGTCCACCGGAACTGGGCGATATACCCGAGCGTCAAAGTTTAGCGTTGTTTGGGAGGCGTCACTCTCCCGCCCTTCTTCTTCTTGTTTTTTGCGCCGCCGCCACCCTTTGCTTGTGACCCGGCCGCCATACCAACGCCCAACGCCTCAAAGCCGGGCGGCAATTCTTCGGTGCGTGACGCGCTCGCGCGCGCGGCCAAATTCGCCATGCGTCCCATGCCCGGCACGTTGGGCGTGTTGCCGTTGCCCATCTGTTTCATCATCTTGCGCATGTCGCCAAACTGTTTGAGCAGTTGATTCACGGCGTTCACGCTGGTGCCCGAACCGCGAGCGATACGCGTGCGACGAGAGCCGTCAAGTATGGCGGGATTGCGACGTTCGTTCAGCGTCATCGAGCGAACGATTGCTTCGACCTTGTTGAGTTCGCCCTCGTCCACGTTGCTCGCGGCATTGCGCATCTCCTTGGTGACCCCGGGCATCAACTTCATGATGCCGCCGAGCGATCCCATCTTGCGCACTTGATTGAGCTGGGCCATGAAATCGTCGAGCGTGAAGGTTCCGCTCATCATGCGTCCCGCGGATTCCGCGACCACGTCCGCGTCCATCGTGCGTTCGGCCTGTTCAATCAGCGAGAGCACGTCGCCCATGCCCAAAATGCGCGACGCCATGCGCTCGGGATAGAAGAGATCGAAATCGCTGATCTTTTCGCCCGTCGAGGCAAACACCACCGGCCGGCCCACGACGCCGCGCGCCGACAGCACCGCTCCCCCGCGGGCGTCGTAATCGAGCTTGGTCACGATGATGCCCGACAGTTCCAGCGTGTCGTGGAAGGACCGGGCCGTGTGCACGGCGTCTTGTCCGGTGACGGCGTCGATGACCAGGAACGTGTAGTGCGGCGACGTGGCCTTGCTGATGGCGCGCACTTCTTTCATGAGCGCGTCGTCGATCGCCAAGCGTCCGGCGGTGTCAATGATCACGACGTCGCGTCCTAATCGGGCCGCCTCCTTGACGCCCTTGCGAGCGACGTCCACCGGATCGCTCGGCTCGCTGAACACGTCGACGCCGATCGACCGGCCCAGGACGCGCAACTGTTCGACTGCGGCGGGACGTTGCAGGTCGGCCGCAATGAGGTAGGGCTGACGACCCTGCTGCTTAAACCACGAGGCCAACTTCGCCGCGGCCGTGGTCTTACCCGCGCCCTGGAGACCGGCGAGCAGCACCACCGTGGGAGGCTTGGAGGCGTAGGTGACTTTGAGTGGCACGCCGCCGAGCACTTCAACCAGTTGTTCTTGTACGGCCTTGATGACCTGCTGGCCCGGGGTCAGGCTCTGGCTCAGGGCCTCGCCGCTAATGCGCACGCGCACGGCGTCGAGGAATGCGCGAACGACGCCGAGTTCCACGTCAGCTTCGAGCAGTGCGCCGCGTACCTCACCCAGCGCCTCATCGAGGTCCGCGTCGCTCAGTCGCCCGCGCGAGCGCAACGTCGAGCCGAGTCGGTCCAGGCGTTCACTCAGGGCGTCAAACATATTGCACGCAGGCTACCGTCAGGCGTCGAGTAACGAATCGACGAAGGCCTTGGGCTCGAAGACGATGAGATCGCCCAGTGCCTCGCCCACCCCCACGTACTTCACCGGAATGCCCAACTCGCGCTCGATGGCGACGACGATGCCGCCGCGCGCGGTGCCGTCAAGTTTCGTGAGCACGATCCCCGTCACCTCGGCGGCGGCGAGAAATTCGCGGGCCTGAGCGAGCGCGTTCTGACCGGTCGTCGCGTCGAGCACCATGAAGGTCTCGACGACCTGTCCGGGAGCACGATCAGCGACACGGCGAATCTTGCTGAGCTCGTCAAGCAGGTTGGTGCTGTTGGAGCGACGCCCGGCGGTGTCGGCCAAGACAATGTCCAGCGACCGTGCCGACGCTCGCCCCAGGGCGTCGTGCACGACCGATCCGGGATCGGCCCCCTCGGCCGCGCGCACGATGTCGGCACCGGTGCGATCGGCCCACTGTTGTAACTGCTCACTCGCTGCGGCGCGAAAGGTGTCGCCGGCGGCGAGCATCACGGTGCGCCCCTCGTTGATGTGACGTTGGGCCAGTTTGCCAATGGTGGTGGTCTTGCCGACGCCATTGACCCCCACGAACAGCCATACCGGCACGCGTCCCTCATCGGCGGTCGTCATCACGGACCGGTCGGCCGTCAGTGAGTCGAGCAACGCGTCGTGCACCGCGCGAGCCACCCCCTCGGGCGCTCCGTTGGCACGAAGCATGTCGAGCAGCGCCGCCGTCGTGACCACGCCGACGTCGCTGCGCAGCAGGACCTCTTCGACCACGCCCAGTTGCTCGTCACTGAGGGTCCCGACGCTGGTAATGGAGCGAACCCGGTCAAAAATGTTGCGCGACGAAACGAGCCGTTGGGCCAGCGCGGGCGTGGCGTCCTCGGCCAGGGTTGGTCGCTGCGTCTGGGTGGTGACCAAGACCTCGGGCATCGCGGCGCGAGGGCGTGCGACGATCTGGCGCGGGCCGCGGCGCCGTCGACGCGTGACCCACACACCAACCCCAACCAGCACGACCACCGCAACGGCGATGAGCGCAATGATCACGCCACTACGCTTTCTTCGCGTTTGACGCGCTGACTCACGACTTTGGACGACGCGCCCGGGCCCATGGTCACGCCGTAGAGCGCGTCGGCCGCTTCCATCGTGCGCTTCTGGTGCGTGACGATCAGCAACTGGGCCTCGGTGCGGAATTCGTCGACCAAGCTGAGGAACCGCTGGAGGTTGACGTCATCGAGCGCCGCTTCCACCTCGTCCATCATGTAGAAAGGCGACGGCCGCGAACGAAAGACCGCGAATAAGAACGCCAGCGCCGCCATGGAACGTTCTCCGCCCGAGAGCAGCGAGATGCGTCGCACGTTTCGTCCCATCGGCCGCACCTCGATCTCGACGCCGGTGTTGAGCGGGTCGTCGGGTTCGGTGAGAATGAGTCGGCCCTGTCCACCGGGAAAGAGCATCGCGATGAGCGTCGAGAAATGCTCGTTCACGTCGGCGACCGCGCTCGAGAACGTCTGCATGATCTCCGCGTCGACGGCGCGAATCACCTCTTGCAACTCTCGGCGCGCGTGGCGCACGTCGCTCACCTGGGCGTCGAGGGTCTTATAGCGGTCCTCGAGCTCGGCCAACTCTTCGAGGGCGAGCGGGTTGATCGGTCCCAGCGACGTGATGCGCGCCTCAAGCTCGCCGACACGCTGTTCAATGGTCATGCCCTCGGGCAGATCGACGTCGTCGGCCGGACCCATCTCCGCGGGTGCGAGTCCCAGATCTCGCCCGATCACCTCGTGAAGGTTGGCGACCTTCACCGCGAGCTCGGCCTGCTCGATCTCGCCGCGACGCATCAGTTCACCGAGATCGACCAGCCGCGCGTCGGCCGCGTTACGGGCGCGGCGAATCTCTTCGAGTCGTTCGGCCCCGGCGCGCGTGGCCTCTAACTGTTCGCGGTAGGTCGAATCCATTGCCTCTTGGGACACGCGAATCTCCTCCGCGCATCGTTCGACCAGGGCAGCCAAACGGTCCAGGACCAGCAGGTCGAACTCGAGCGACTCGCGTCGACCGGCCGCTTCCGCACGCTCGCTACTACGGCCCTCGAGACGCTGTTCAATCTCGCTGCGGCGCTGAGTGATGATGCGCCGGCGCTCACCGAACTC
>Ga0182030_10003524_pt1 | contig 33413 bp, 21 predicted proteins | sample 812S3MmetaG_FD_121299 | JGI IMG/M metagenome (GOLD analysis project Ga0182030, IMG submission 121299) | Permafrost microbial communities from Stordalen Mire, Sweden - 812S3M metaG (Illumina Assembly) | ecosystem: Environmental > Terrestrial > Soil > Wetlands > Permafrost | place: Sweden...
GTAACGCGCCACGTCCAGCCAGTATCGGCCCCAGCGTTCGCCGTAATGCGGGGATGCGAGCAGGCGGTCAACCACCTTGGCAAAGGCGTCCGGCGAATTGTCGGCCAGAAAATCATCGACCTCCTGCGTGGTGGGCGGCAGCCCGATGAGATCGAACGTCGCCCGGCGGATCAGCGTGCGTTTGTCCGCGAGACCGTTGGGCTTCATCCCGTTGGCTTCCAGCTTGGTCAGGATGAAGGCGTCAACCGGCGTCTGGACCCAGTTGGTCTCCTGCACCTCCGGCACCGGCGGGTTCTGGATGGGTTTGAAAGACCAATGATCGCGCGGCGATTTGTTCGTAACCGACACAAGCCCGATGCGGGGATCAGGTGCCCCCATCTTCACCCAGGCCTCCAGATCAGCGATCTCGGCGTCGGAAAGTTTCTGGCCCTTGGGCGGCATCTGCAAATCTTCATCGGTGTAACGCACCGCCTTGATCAGCAGGCTTTTTTCCGGATCGCCGGGCACAATGGCCGGGCCGGTGTCACCGCCCTTGGACCAGCCATCGCGGGTTTCCAGGGACAAACCACCTTTGAGTTTGGGCGCTTGCTGACTGTGACACTTGTAGCAATCGTTCACGAAAATCGGGCGGATCTTGTTTTCGAAGAAGTCCGATTGCTCGCGAGTTAATTGCTGCGCCGTTACCGGAATAGAAATCGTCAGACTGAACAGAAGCAGGGCTGCTCGCGACGCAAATTGGAAAGGCGATGACATGGCAATCTTCGGCAGATCAAGCGATGACGCCTTTCACCACTTCACCCGCAACATCGGTCAGACGGAAATCCCGGCCGTTGTAGCGATAGGTGAGCTTGGTGTGATCGAAGCCGAGCAGGGCGAGGATGGTTGCGTGCAAGTCATGGATGTGGACCCGGCCATCCACCGCCTTGGCGCCGAATTCGTCGGTGGCACCGTAAATCGTGCCGCCCTTGACGCCGCCGCCGGCCATCCACGTGCAGAAACCTTGGTTGTTATGGTCCCGGCCGGGAGTATCGCCGCCATTGCGGTCGCGGGTCGGCTTGCGGCCAAATTCACCGCCCCAGACTACGAGCGTGGTGTCCAGCAAACCGCGTTGTTTCAAATCCTTCAAGAAAGCCCCCACCGGCTGGTCAATTTCCAGAGCGCTCTTGCGCAGTTTTTCCTCAATGTCGCTGTGATGGTCCCAGCCCCCGGCCCACACCTGCACCACGCGCACGCCGCGTTCGATGAGCCGGCGCGCAATCAACATCTGTCGGCCTTGGGGCGTCTGACCATACATGTCCTTGATCGCCTGGGGTTCCTGGTTGATGTTGAACGCATCAGAAGCGGCGGTCTGCATCTTGAAGGCAATTTCCGAGGCTTCAATCCGCGCTTCAAGCAATGCGTCTTTCTGCAAATTCTGGGAATGAATTTCGTTGAGCTGGTGAATCAAATCCAGTTGCCGGCGCTGTTCCGGTAGCGGGAGGTACGGGTTCCGGATGTTCTGAATCATCACGTCAACGGCCTGGGCCTGGGTGTTGACGCTGGTGCCCTGAAAAACACCGGGCAGGAAGGCCGACTGCCAGTTTTGCGATCCTCCGGGCGGCAGGGCGCCACCGGGACGAAGGGAAACGAAACCGGGCATGTTCTGGTTCTCGGTGCCCAATCCGTACACCACCCACGAGCCGAGGCATGGCTTGGCAATCCGCAACGAACCGGTGTTCATCATCACGGTTGCAATTTCATGCGCCGGGATGTCCGTCCACATTGACCGGATGACGGCCATGTCGTCAGCATGTTCGCCGATGTATGGAAACACCTCGCTGATTTCAATGCCGGATTGGCCGCGCTTTTCGAATTTGAACGGTGATGGCATGGCGACGCCGCCCATGCCCGGGAGCGCCTGGCCGTCGTAGCGCGCCAGCGCCGGTTTCGGGTCGAAGGTGTCAATGTGGGACGGCGCCCCCTGCGCAAAAATGTGGACCACCTGCTTGGCCCGGGCGGGCAGGGGCGGCACTTTGGGCGCGAGCGAAGACAGGTCGGCCTCGGCCCGTGCGCTTTGGGGGATCAATAACTCCGGTCCCAGCAAACTGGCCAGGCCCAGGGCGCCAAAGCCCATGCCGAAACGGTGGAGAAACTGCCGGCGTGTTTGAAGATAATCTTCCGGCCGGAAATCATGGTCCTGGCACGTCTCAAACATATTAATGTCCTTTGTTAATTAATAATATCAGACGGCCTTGAAAACGCAAAAGTAACAGGATTATTTGGCTGGGGTCAGTTTGCTGGGGCAGGGATGCTGTGCTGCGGTGTCCGGGTGCGGCTTGAGACGGACCCCAGTTTCTCCATGAACCTCCTTGGTCACGGACGTTAGTGCGTGACCTGTGCTTCCGACGGAATTTGGAATTTCGCCGCCACGGCGGGCTTCGGCTTCAACATGAAGGCTTGAGGCCGGATTTCTATTGCTGCGAGGTTTGGGCGGTCTGTGCGGCGGCCGCCTGGGCAGCATCCTCGGAAATCTTGTTGCCCCAGCCGATGATCACAGTGGAACCGATAAGAAACAGAAGCATCACCACAACGAGCAATTTGGTCAGGGTCTTCGCTCCCCGCCACTCCTTGAAGAAGATTCCCCACAGTGTGCTGAAAATGATGATGCTCGCCATGTGCAGCGTCCAGCTGGAGAACTTGTAGTTGCCCATCTGGCTTTCGCCCATCTGGTAAAAAAAGAACTGGAAATACCAGAAGGTTCCGGCCAGCGCACAGAAAAACCAGTTGCCGAGCACGGGAATTTTCAGGTCGGTGGGTGTGCTGGCGGCAGTGCCGGCCGCCGGGGCGTGTTCGCTGCTGCCCAATCCGCCGTGATGCGCATGTTCTGCGCGGACGTGCGAGGCGAGGTATTGATAACCGGTGCGGTTTTTTATGTTCAACAACACACACCAGATAAAGTTCGTGGTCAAACCGCCCAGCAAAATCACCAGGATGACCGGCAGTCCCACCCAATACGGCCCGGTGCCGTGGCTGGCGGAAATTTTGGTGATGGGATCGCCGAACTGGAAGCCGTACGAGAAACATGAACTCATGACTCCGGAGAAGGTTGCGATGGCCAGTCCTTTCCACAGGCTGAATTCCGCGATGGCTGATGATTTGCCGTCATTGCCCATGTCCCGTTCCTTGCGCACACCGGCGACCCCGCCGATGGCAATGCCGACCAGACAGACAATTACACCCACAAAACAAATGTTACCGCCGTGCGTTTGCAACAGTTTGGCGGCAAATTCCCCCTTCACAATGGGCGGGACGAGCGTCCCGAAGGCAGCGCAATAACCCAGTGCGACCGCCATGCCGAGCGACATGCCAAGATAACGCATCGTCAACCCGAACGTCAGTCCGCCGAGCCCCCACAGCGCACCCATCAGATAGGTCATCCAAAAAGTGTAGGACGAGGTTTCGTGCAGAACAGCGAGGAGGTCTTTTGACAGCACGAACGCGCCAATCCACGGGCAGATGAGCCAGCTGAACATCCCGCCGGCCAGCCAAAAGGTTTCCCATGACCATTTGCGGACGCCTTTGTAGGGCACGTAAAATGTGCCGGAGGACAGGCCACCCAGCCAGTGGAAGACGACGCCAAGCAGAGGATTTGTATTCATAGCTAAAGTTGTTTAGCAGACTTTGGTCACTTCCAAGCCCAGCAATTTGCCCAGCTTGTCAATCTTTTCGGCGATGTGACCAACCCCGACCGCGCAATGATGCGCCGGGCCATGCGCGTTCCAGTCGTTGACAAAATTCCGCGCGCCAATGCTGAAACGGTAACGGCTATTCGTGTTGCCAATCTCCAAAATCGGACCGGAAACTGATTCGCCTTCGGCCACAAGGAGTTTTAGTTTTCCGTCCCTGGTTTCAACGACGGATAATAACGTCACCGGGCCATGTTTCACGGACATTTCCACCGAGAGTCCCCGGCCCACTTTGCCGTGATACACTTGCAGTGGACGCACCCTGGTTTTGCCCTCGGCGATTTTGATATGGCCGGGGCCGTCGTGTCCCATCAGCACAATGTCTTCCGTAAAATCGATGGCGTAGTATTCAGTGAACGAGCCGCCGACGCCAAACTCGTCCATGATTTTCATGGCTTGCACGTTCTTCACTTCGTATTCGCCGGCGACAGGAATGCCGCGCGCGGTGAGCAGCGAATTGCCAAGTATGGTCGAACTGATGGCGTCCTCGTTCTCCACGTTGCCGGCACCCATGTAATAATAGGCAAGTGAACCCAGGTCGTGCTCTTTGACCAACCGGTCGAGAGCAGCAGAAGTTTTCGCGGCGCGTTCGAGCTCGGCCTGCGAACAATCCGATTGCACGGCAAAAACTTTCTTGAAATGGACCACGCGGTCTTTGATTTGTCTGGCCGAAACTTCCCGACGCAAGGCGGCAAGTTCATCCACCTCCACGATTTCCATGTGGCCGCCGAACGTGATGCATTGCAGCGTTGTGTCCGAATAAATGTCCAGCATCCCGCCGTAATAATGCCCCATCAAACCGAGGCGGTTGTGAAACATCTTGTGCACCACACGCGCAGCCTCGATCCACGCGTCCACTTCGCGCCAGCAAACCGGATCATCGTCAAGCATCCCTGTGACCTGATGAAAATCAATACCCGCGCGGTTAAAGACGTTGGCGATTTCGGGAACGGGACATGCGGCGCAATACGCCAGCCATTCGCCAGTCATGGCCGTGCGATCGCCCCGCTTATTGAAGCGGGTGAAATCCATCGTCGCAGCCGGAGCGAGATTCAAAACAATGACGGGAACTTTCGCGCGTTGCACCACAGGCAGTACGGTGGACGACAGCGCATAAGTCGTGACGTGCAGGAAAATCACGTCCACGTCCGCCGCGCGAAACTGATGGCCGGCTTCGAGCGCCTTCACCGGATTGTCAATCAAGCCGAGGTTCACCACCTCCACGCCGGGACGCGCGAGTTTTTTCTCGACGGTGCGGACATACCCTTCGAGTCGCGGCTTGAGTCCCTTGAATTGCGGCCAGTAGGTGTCGAGGCCGATGCCAAACAAGCCGACGGTCAGAGGCGATCTTGACCTTGTTCTACTAGGGTAACCCATGAGAAATATTCAGTTCGAATTACGTTTGCTCAGGACAGTTTTCTCGTAGTTCCTCACTTCCGCCAGCCAGGCCTCGCCGACCGGAACATTTTTCGATTCACAGTAAAAATCCCAAACCGCGCCGAAGGGCAGCGACTTGATTTCCTCCTGCAACACCAAGCGCGTCGTGTAATCGCCGGCGCTTTCGGCGGCGCGCAGTTTCGCCGTAGGTTCGAGCAGGGCGAAGAGCAGGGCGCGGAGCATGTTGCGCGTCCCGATGGTCCACGCGGCCACGCGATTGATGCTCGCGTCGAAATAATCGAGGCCGATGTGGACGCGGTCGGTAAAACCATTCGCGACAATTTCCCGCGCGATGGCCTGCAGGTCGTCGTTCAAAATCACGACGTGGTCGCTGTCCCAGCGCACGCCGCGGCTGACGTGCAGCAGAATCTCCGGCATAAACTGCAGCACGCTGGAAATCTTGTCGGCGATGCTTTCGGTCGGGTGGTAATGCCCGGCATCGAGCGTCAGCAGTTTTTTCCGGCCAAGGGCATAACCGAGATAAAATTCGTGCGAGCCGACCACGTAACTTTCGCTGCCGATGCCGAACAGCTTCGGTTCCACGGCGTCGAGGTTCAGCTTCGGCGAAATCGGCTTCTTGAAGATGGCATCCAACGATTCGGCGAGTCGGGCGCGCGGCGCGTTGCGGTCGGCAGGCGTGTCTTTCATGCCGTCGGGGATCCAGATGTTAGTGATGCAGGTCTTGCCCAACGCCGACCCGATGGCCGCGCCGATTTCTCGGCAACGGATGCAGTGCTCGATCCAGAACCGGCGGATGTTCTTGTCCGCGTGCGAGAGCGTGAAGCCGTCGGCCGCCTTCGGATGCGAGAAACAGGTGGGATTGAAATCCATGCCGATGCCGTTTCGTTTCGCCCAGGCAATCCAGTTCTTGAAATGCGCCGGCGTGATCTGGTCGCGGTCCACCCTTTTGCCGCCGAACTCGCCGTAAAAGGCATGGAGGTTCAGGCGATGTTTGCCTGGAACGAGCAAAAATGTTTTCTCCAGGTCGGCGCGAAGCTCATCCGGTGTCCGCGCCTTGCCCGGATAATTTCCGGTGGCAACAAGCCCGCCGCCCAGCGTCCCGCCGAAATTTTCAAAGCCGCCCACGTCGTCGCCCTGCCAGCAGTGGAGCGAGACCGGGATTTTTTCCAGGAGTTTCAGCGCGCGGTCCGCGTCCACGCTCAGTCCGGCATAGCGGTCCCGGGCCAGTGAAAAAGATTTTTCAACGTTGTTTGATGAACTCATTGCAAATGAAAGTTAACAGGATTGTTTGTGTTCCAGAAACTATCCGAAAAATGCGCTGGCAAAGGCAATCACCATTTTTGATTAGGCCATCGGAGGCAACTCTTGCCACGCGAAGGAATTTGCTCCAAGGGAATTGCCTTGCCGGCGCGTTTGCGGCAAAGTCGGGTGATAATCCGGACAATCATGAGAGCCGTTTCTGTCCTGCTGCCGCTGGCGCTTTTGACCGCGCCGTTTTTGTGCGCCGCCGATGCGAACTCACCGGAATGGATTCATCAGGCCCGGGGCAATTACCAGGGCCAGACCGACCGGTCGTTGCGTTACTGGCCCGTCGGAACGGATTTTGTCATTACCAACGGCACCGAATATTTCAACCGCCCGCTTTACTGCCTGAACACCGCGTTCCGGGTGGACGGCGGCGACAAGCCGGAATTTTCCATCTACCTGCCTGGTCGTGGCGGCAACCTGCGCTTAGGCATCCAGACCGCCACCGGGGTGAAATGGTTGAACGACGCGCAGCAAATCGTCGCGCGCTACCGTCCCGGCTCCATGGTTTATGAAATCCGCGATCCATTGCTCGATACCGGCGAACTGGATCTGACTGTGTTACCGCTGAGTGATTCGAAAGGATTTATTGCCCAGGTTTCATTGCACGGCACAAAATCGTCCGTCGGATTGTTGGTATGGGCGTTCGGCGGTGTGAATGGCATGAAAGGTTCTCGCAACGGCGACATCGGCTGCGAGCAGGAACCGGTCAGCCAGTTTTTTCAGCTCCGACCGGAGCAATGCATTGGGAATGAGTTCTCCATCGGGTCGAACACGTTTGTTCTCCACAGCAAGTTTGCGACGATTGCCGGGGTTGCGCCCATCGGTGCGAAGCTGGCGCTGGCCGACGCAACCCAATGGAATGATTTGGGTGGCCTGCTCGCCTCCACCGGCGCAACGAATGGAACGCCCGTCATCGTTGGACAAGCCGCGCTGCCGCCGGGCCGGCCACTTTACCTCGCTTGGCAGCAGACCGGCCCCGACCCGCAACTCACGAGCGCCGGTGATTTGCCGAAAATGTTTGATGCGGCGGAAAGCCACCGCCGTGCCATTGCCGAGCAGGTGGTGGTGGACACGCCCGACCCTTTCATCAATGCCGCCGCCGCCGCGTTGTGTGTGGCTGGCGATGCAATTTGGGACCAGCAGCAACAGTCGTACATGCATGGCGCGGTCGCGTGGCGCGTCCGGCTCCTGGGCTGGCGCGGGCCTTACACCGGCGACGCACTGGGCTGGCACGAACGCACCGCCGCGCATTTTGCCGGTTTTGCCAAACAACAGAACACCGATCCTCTCCCGGAAAAAATCCCGGATGCCGATGCCGATTCAAATTTCTCACGCAACGAGACGGCGCTGCATTCCAACGGCGATCTTACGAAGTCGCACTATGACATGAACCTCGTGGCGGTGGATGCATTCTTCCGTCATCTGCTGTGGACGGGCGATCTGGATTATGCCCGGCGGATGTGGCCGGTGATTGAGCGTCATCTGGCCCGGGAACGCCGGCTGTTTCGCCGTGAGTTCGGCCCGGACCGGCTGCCGCTTTATGAGGCGTATGCGGCCATCTGGGCGAGCGACAACCTGCAATACAACGGCGGCGGCGTGACGCACGCGACAGCCTATAATTTTTATGAAAACAAAATGGCCGCGCGCGTTGCCGCGCTGTTGGGCCAGGACCCGGCGCCCTATGAACACGAGGCGGACTTGATTTTGCGCGCGATGGACAAATATTTATGGCTGCCCGACGAGGGTAATTTTGCCGAGTCCAAGGATTATCTCGGCCGGCAGCTCGTGCATCCCAACGCCGGACTGTGGACGTTTTATCAAACGCTGGATTCCGAGGTGCCGACGCCATTCGAAGCCTGGCAGATGTCGCGCTGGGTGGACACGAATGTCGCGCACATCCCGATCCGCGGACCGGGCGTGCCGGACGAGAACCTGTACACCTTGCCGACGACAAGCTGGATGCCGTATCTGTGGTCGCTCAACAATGTCGTCATGGCCGAGGTTGCGCACACGTCACTCGCCTATTGGCAGGCGGATCGTCCGGACGCGGCGTTTTCGGCATTCAAGGGCTGCCTGCTCGACAGCATGTATCTCGGGCTTTGCCCCGGCAACGTGGGCGCGATGACGCAGTTTGACGTGGAACGCGGCGAAGCGCAGCGCGACTTCGGCGATGCCATTGGCATCACCACGCGCGCCCTGGTTGAAGGACTTTTCGGCGTGCGGCCGGACGCGCTGGCCGGCGAATTGAAAATCTGCCCCGGCTTTCCCGCCCCATGGGATCACGCGGGCATGCGGCATCCGGATTTAAATTTTTCATTCCGCCGCGACGGTTTGACCGAAACATTTTCCGTTGAGCCGAAGTTCCGAAAATCCATGGCGTTGCGCCTGCAAATCCCGGCTTTGCGTGACGGGGTCGCGGGCGTGACGATCAATGGCCAGCCGGCAAAATGGAGCTGGATGGCAGGCGTGGTCGGTCTGCCGCGAATCGAGATTCAAGGCCCGCCGGCCACGCGATCCGAAGTCGTCGTGACGTGGAAAGGAGAAACACCAAGTTTTAATCCGCCGCTGATTTCGAGGGTCAGGACTTGGAAAAGTGATTTTAAGAATGCGGTGGAGGATTGGAAACAGCCGCTCCCGGGCTCCGTGAAACTGGAGCCTGTGGATCTTTCCAACATTTTCAACGACCGGGTCACGCAAATTTTCCGCAACGAATATCTTTCGCCGCGATCGCCGTTTTGTTCACTGTCGCTGCCGAAGCAGGGTCTCGGCGGCTGGTGCGATGACCAGGCGGAGTTTGACGTGGATGATGCCGGCTTGCGCGCGGTGGCGGCAAAATGCGGCGGCAAGCTGGTTTTGCCAAATGGCGTGCCGTTTCAAACGCCGGCGGATACGGGCGGGAAGAATATTGCGTTCACATCACAATGGGATAATTACCCGCGCGAAATTTCGGTACCGCTGTCGGGAAAATCTTCGCATGCCTATCTGTTGATGGCCGGTTCGTCCAACCCGATGGAAAGCCGTTTGGACAACGGCGAGGTGATCGTGACTTATGCCGATAGTACCACCGGGCGGCTGGCCTTGCGCAATCCGACCAATTGGTGGCCGATTGACCAGGATTATTTCATTGACGATTACGCTTTCCGGCGCGACGAACCAATTCCACCGCGCGTGGACCTCAAGACCGGCCTGGTGCGGATTCTTGACGTAAACGAATTCAAAGGGAAGGGCGGCAAGGTTCCCGGCGGTGCGGCGACGGTTTTGGATCTGCCGTTAAATCCGGACAAGGAACTCCGGTCGCTCACCGTGCGCACGCTCGCCAACGAGGTTGTCGTCGGTTTGATGGCGGTGACCTTGGCGCGTTGAGTGCCAGGAATATGAAGTTTGTGGTGTGTCGCGCCGGGCAATGTCTGAATTTGAATTAGAACGGCAACCATGCTAGAATGAATGACTCAATGAGTATAACCCGTGTTCCTCTTGCCTTTTGTGTGATTGTGTTTTGTGCGATGACGCCGCTGCAATTTCCCCTGCAAGCCGCCCAATACTATACCAACTGGGCCGCCAGTCACTTCAGCGGTAATCCGGCACTCGGCGATCCGCAGGCCGATCCGGATGCGGACGGCGAAGCGAATGTGGTTGAGTTTGCCTTTGGCACCGACCCGCTCGTGCCGGGCGGCATCACGGGCGCGGTGCAGCCGTTGAATGGCGGGGTCAGCGGGACCAATTCCGTTTTTCAGGTGGAAATCCTGGAACGGGAAAGTCATCAGCCCGGCGTGCAGATTGATCTGTATCTGTCCGCCAACCTGACGAATTGGTTTCGGCCGTGGTGGCTGAGGACAACAACCAATTCTTTACCGAACGATCCGCCCGGCTCGATCCGGGAAGTGTTCAGCACCCGACTGCCCGGAACCAATGTCTGGTTCGCCCGCCCCAGAGTAAAATTATTTGAAGGCGGTGCGGAGACGGCGAAGTATTATGTGGCCACCAACGGCAACGACAGCAATCCCGGCACGAACATCAGCCAACCCTTCCTCACCCTTGGCAACGCGGCAGGTCTCGCCACCAACGGCAATCTCGTTTACGTGCGGGGTGGAACCTATCCTGTGTCGGCGAAAATTTCACTGTCAAAAATTGCCGTGGCCGGCCAGCCCATCCGGATCCGGGCTTATCCAGGCGAAACTCCGGTGCTGGATTGTTCCGGCGAGGGCACCGGGACCGACGGCATCTCAATCAGCGGCAACTATTATTGGTTGTATGGCCTTGTGCTGACCAATGCCGGCCACAATTCCATCGTGATTTCCGGCAGCAACAACATCGTCGAGCGCTGTATCAGCCTGGGTGCCCGCAACTCCGGACTTCATATCACGGGCGGTAACGGTGGCACCGCCACTCCCAGCACCAATCTCTACCTGAACTGCGATTCAATCCGAAACTATGATGCGCCCACCCACGGCCAAAACGCCGACGGCTTCAGTGCGAAATGGAGCCTCGGCCCCGGCAACGTGTTCAGCGGTTGTCGCTCCTGGGAAAACGCCGACGATGGCTGGGATCTGTGGATGGGCTCGCAACCGGTGCTCATCACCAACTGCTGGGCGTTCCGGCAGGGCACCAATATTTTTGGTGACACGGCCTGGGAGGGCAACGGCAACGGATTCAAGCTGGGCGGCAACGGCACCGGGACGCCGCATCGGCTGGTGAATTGTTTGTCGTTTGGCAACTCAGCCTGGGGGGTTGACCAGAACAACAATGCCGACGGCCAGACAGTTGATCAAAATACGGTCTGGAACAACGGCAGCGGTGCCATTAATCTGAACCATCTCAGCACGGGCGGACCACTCCAAAGCAGCCATGTCGTGCGCAACAACGTCGCCATCGGCACCGTCACCATCGGCAGCACGGCAACGTATCCTTCCATCCAGATGTCCAACACATGGCAGGTGTTGACCAACGTAAACACCAACGACTTTCTAAGCGCCGATTACACCTGGGCCCTGGCACCGCGCCGCGATGACGGCGGCCTCCCGGAAAATCCGTTTTTGCGCCCGGTGCCGACCGGACGGCTGGTGGATCAGGGCGCCAACATCGGCAGTTCGTTTGTCGGTTCCGCGCCCGACCTTGGCGCATATGAAACGGTCACTTGGTAGTCATGATGACGGACCGGACTTTCTTTTCTTGAGTTCGCTGTCTTTCGGCAGATAAGCTCTTGCACATGTATCGCACAAGCTTGCTGGCGGTCCTGCTGCTTTCTTGTTATTCAGACATTTTTGCAGGAACTTTCCCGAAACCCGACATCATCGTCGCCGCTGATGGCAGCGGTGGTTTCAAAACCATTCAAGCTGCCGTTGCCTCCATCCCAACGACGAACACCGAACGTATGGTTGTGTTCATCAAGGACGGCACCTACCACGAAAAAATCCGCGTGGATGCATCGTTTGTGACGCTGCGCGGCCAGAGTCGCAAAGGCACCCGCATCGAATTCCCGCAACTGGACGAGGATTTTACCAAAACTCCCGATCCAATCGGCCGGGCCGTCATCAACCTGAACCAGGCGAACGATTTCGTTTTGGCAAACCTCACCGTGGAGAACACCGCCGGGGAGATCGGGCCGCACGCTTTCACCATTCTCGGCAGCGGCGACCGGGCGGTGGTGGTGGATTGCGACGTTTTGAGCCACGGGGCGGACACGGTTTCATTCTGGCGGGGCGACCGGGGCCGGTGTTATCAGGCGAACTGCCGGCTGGAAGGCTCGGTGGATTTCGTCTGTCCCCGCGGCTGGTGTTACGTCACCAATTGTTCGTTTTACGAGTGGAAGGACACCGCCGCCATCTGGCATGACGGTTCCAAGGACAAGGACATGAAATTCGTCCTGCGCGGCTGCCGGTTCGACGGAGCCGATGGCTGGAACCTCGCACGCCACCACCACGACGCGCAGTTCTATTTCCTCGATTGCCAGTTCTCCAAAACAATGGCCAACAAGCCGCCGTTCCGCGTGGTTTACCCGCTCGATGGCGGAACGCCCAGTGCGAGCGACATCCAGCGCAACAAGGATTTGGACGAATCGAATCTCTGGGGCGAGCGCTCGTATTTTTACAACTGCCATCGCGCGGGCGGCGATTACGCCTGGTTTGCCGACAATCTTTCCGCTGCGCCCGGCGCGCCCAAACCCGTCCAAATCACCGCGGCCTGGACTTTTGCCGGCAACTGGGATCCGGAAAAGAGCTCCGGCCCGGTGATTCAAAAAATCAGCACGCTGGATGGTCTGGTGACACTTGCTTTCGACGAAAACGTCACGGTGAAAGGAGAACCGCGATTGAAATTGAACGACGGGGCTTTCGCCGTTTACACGACCGGCAGCGGTACGAACACCCTCGCGTTCAATCTTCCCGAAGGTGCGACGAACGCTGTGGCTTCCGTGGATTTGAACGGCGGGGCCATCATTGCCTCGGGAGCCGGCACGACGTTACGTCTGGCGCAACTGGCATTGCAGGTGAAAAGCGCAACGAAATGAAGTTCAACTTTTGGTGATGAAAGCGTGCAGCAGTTTGGAGTTCCGCCGTCAGGCGGTCTTGGCACCGGTGTTTCTCCCGGGCCGCGTGAACGTTGGAATCAGTATCCCCGACTGCGTTTCATGGAAGCGGTTGAAGCTGCCGTCCTGATGCGGAACCCTTCTCATAAAAGGACGTTCGCAGATCAGGGCGACAGAAGTATCCGATAGAATTGTTGGACAGTTCCGCCCAGGTTGTTGGTCTGGGCGGCGGTTGGGCCATTCGCCATCATCGCCGGTGACGCATTGTTCCAATTGGAGCCACCCAGACTGTTGTTGGTCTGCACCCGGTAAGTCTCCCCGGCAAGCGAAGTCCACTTGATGATGGCTGTGCCGTTGGTGAGGCCAAACGAAAAAATCATGGGAGCCGGCGCCGATGTGACCGTCAGCGTTCCATTGTTGAAAATAAAACCGTAATTGACGTTGCTCAACGTTCCCTGCGTGATGGTGATGGGGTAACCGCCCACGGGGCTGCTTGGAACTGCGGTGGTGGCCAAGGCCGGGCTGCCATTCAACACATTGGCGTTTTCATTATTGGTGAAGCCGCTGTAACTGGCCGTCAGCACGGGATTGGTCAAGCCATACATGCGCGTCTTGTTGTCGGCACTCACGGCCAAAGCTGCCGGGATCACCGTCAATGCACCGGACTGGTAGGTGATTGTATAATTCGTCAGGTTCGCGCCGATGGCATTGGTGGCAGTGATGGCATACGGCGAACCGGCCACTCCGGCTGTTGCCGGTGCGCCACTGCTGGTCAAGGTCGCACTGCTCACCGTGTCCCCGTTCACCAGGCCACTGCCGGTAAACTCCGTTCCGGCAAATGTCACCGTCTGGCCGTACGCCTTGTTCGTGTTCTTGGCGGTCACGGTCAAAGCTGCCGGGTTCACCGTCAGGGTTCCATTCACGAAAGTGAAACCATAATTGGTTGCGCTCAACGTCCCCTGGCTGACCGAGATGGTATAATTTCCAATTGGGCTGGTGACGCCCGCGCTGGTGCTCAGTGCCGGTGCACCCGTCAGCACATTGGTTCCGTCTCCGTTGATGAAACCCGTATAGCCGACCGTCAATACAGGATTGGTGGTACTGTATGTCCGGAACAGATTGCTTGCGGTCACGGTCAGCGTCGCTGCCGAAATCACGCTGATGGTGGCCGAGGCAATGCCCAGAGAGTTCGATTTGTCACTGGCTTGAAACGTAAAGCCATCGGTCCCGGCAAAGTTGGCTGACGGCGTGTAGATGAATCCGCCGTTGGAACTGAGGTTCAAGGTGCCGTTGGTTGGTCCGCTGACTAGGACCGCGGTCAGGTTTGTGCCATAAACATCCAGGTCATTGGTCAGCACTCCGGGATTGGTCGCGGTCAACGCCGAGTTTTCTTTGACGCTATAGTAGTCATTGTCCACCAGCGGGCTGACGACGACGTTGCTGACCGACATACTGTAAGCCGTTGGCTGGGTGTACATACCGATGGAAATTCCGCCATTGGTATAGGCCGGTTTGTTGTCAAAGGTTCCCTTGTCCACCAAGCTCGTGATTTGTTTGCCGTCGAAATAAGCAAAGACGTTGCTGCCTTGGAAGGCCAGCTTGACATTGTGCCAGCCGGTGCCCACCGCACCGGGCAACTGGATAAGATTCTGAGCCGTGTAAGCCGTCCATGTCGAATACTTGGTTATCTGCAGCGAGGCGGTCCCGGAGGGTACGCCATTCATCCGGCCCCAGGGAGAATTCTCCGGATAAACCCACACGTTATATTCCGCCCCGGTGGCCGGATTCAATCGTCCGCCAATGGATCCGCCCCACGCACTGCTTGTGGAATATTGAATCTGCGCCTGCACCGAATAATTCGTCCAACTGGGTTGATTGTAGTACGCGTAACCATAATTGTTCAGGGGGCTGGTACCAACAAGCAAGCTGCTGGTTATTCCCCAGGTGCCCGATTCGTTTACCCAAGGGAAGACGGATGCGGAACCCGCCGGGCGCGCGAAGTTGTCGTAAAACCATCCGCCCGTTGGAGTGGCTGAGATTTCAACGGTTGAGACACTTGACGTGGCATGGCCATCAGTGGCCAAGTACGTAAAGCCGTCCATGCCGGTGAAATTGGAGGCCGGCGTGTAGCTGAACCCGCCGCTGTTGGTCAAGGTCAGCGTGCCATGGGAAGGTCCGCTCACCAGGATGGCGCTCAAAGACCCGATCCCTGTGTCATTGGTCAGGATTCCGGGTGGTCCCACGCTCAGGGTCGTGTTGGCTGCCACGGTGTAAAGGTCGTTGTTGGCAGCCGGTGTGTCCGTCATGGTGATCGTGACTGTCGCTACGCTGGACGTGGTCTGTCCATCCGTGCATCTGTACGTAAAACTGTCCGTGCCGGTGAAATTAGATGCCGGTGTATAACTGAACCCGCCGTTGTTGGTCAGAGTCAGACTGCCGGCGGCCGGGTTGCTGGCAAGGATGGCGGTCAAAGGCCCGTTCCCCGTGTCGTTGGCCAGCAGCCCCGGCGCGGGCACCTGCAAGGTCAGTTGATTGGTGGCAGCGTAGCTGTCATTGATGGCGATGGCGACATTGGTGCTCGTCACGACCACGTTGTCCACCGAAAACGTGTAAGGATATGAAATCAGCGTCCACAGGTTCAAACCAATGCCGCCGTTGGTATAAGCCGGATGCCCGTCAATGGAACCATTGTCCGTTACATTCGTAATCTGGATGCCGTCGAAATAGGCGGAGATCTGGCTGCCTTTGAACGTCAGTCCCACTGTATGCCAGTTGGTCCCCACGCCGGGCAATGTAATCGTATTGCCGATCAAGGTGTAATTGGTCCAGTTCATGTACTTGATCAGCAGCATTACCGCCGTCCCGTTGCGCGGTGAATACTGTTCCGTGGAGCCCTCCGGATAAATCCAGAAGGCATAATGCGCGCCGGTGGCGGAATTCAGCCGTCCCAAAATGCCCGCGCTGGCCGCGTTGCTGGCTGAAAATCGAAGCTGTGCCTGCACCGAATAGTCCGTCCAGTTGGTGTTGGGATAATAGGCGTCACCGTAACTGTTGCCCGGACTGATTCCCTGCATCAGCTGATTGGTGACGCTCCAGCTGCCCAGCACGAAATGGCCGTCGTTCGTCCCCAACCAGGGGTAGATTGCGCCATTGTTGGTCGGGCGCGCGAAATTGTCGTAAAAAAGTTCCCCCGGTGTCAGGACCATGATGACCACAGATACCACACTGGAAGTTGCTGAACCGTTGCTCGCGTGATAGGTGAAACCGTCCACGCCGCTGAAATTGTTCGTTGGGGTGTAGATGAAGGAACCGTCTGCATTTAAAGCCAGTGTGCCATTCGCCGGTCCGGTGACCAATGCCGCCGTCAGGCCGGCACCGGTGTCATTGGCCAGCACCCCCGGTGCCGCCACCGACAATGCCGTCCCCGTCGGGGTGGTATAATTGTCACTATTGGCAACCTGGCCCTTGGCCGGCTGCAAACTGCCCAGTGAACACAAAATGACGACAGCCCATGCCCTTATCCACTGCCTGCTGACCAGATGATAAACCATATTTTGTGTTCTGTTTGTGCTCCATGTTAGGATTCCTTGGGACCCTCAATCGAAGCCAACCATAGCACACAGATTAGGATTGTAAAAGGAAAGTTAACAATGTGGATAATCCCACATTGTCACGGCTGTTTCTCTCGGGCACGATGAACTCCGGGGGTGTTCGACGTGGGAATCACAGACAGCGATCTTCCCCTTCACAGCCGACTGGCCGGTAACGTTGTCGGGAAGCGGTGCTGATTTACAGGATCCGCTTCACTGCGGCCAGCCAGCCGTCGTGAAACCGTTTTGCCCTGGCGGCAGCCATTTTTGGGCGATGGATTTTCGTTTCGTGCGGCAAGGCGGCCAGTTCACCCAGTGATTGGCAGAAACCCAGGCCAAGCATTCCGCTCATCGCCGCGCCCCAGGCGGAAGCTTCGGCAATTTCAGAAACCTTCAACTCCGCGCCGGTCAGGTCGGCAGTGAACTGCATGAGAAACTGGTTTCGCGTCGGGCCGCCGTCGGCATGCAGGTTCCGCAATCTGATTTTTGAATCGGTCCGCATCATCTCCAGCACGTCGCGAATCTGGTAGGCGATGGATTCGAGCGCGGCGCGGACGACATGTTCCTTCTTCGTGAAGGCGGTCATGCCGACGATGGCGGCCCGGGCGTCCGGCGACCAGTAAGGCGCGCTCAATCCTGAAAACGCCGGCACGAAATAAACGCCGCCGTTGTCGGCAATGCTCCTCGCCAGCGCCTCGACCTCGGACGAATCCCGGATCAGGCCGAGCTGGTTCTTCAGCCACTCAATGGTGGCAGCGGAAAAATTGATGATGCCTTCAAAGGCGTAGGTGGGCTGCCCGCGCCAGACCCAGGCCAGTGCCGTGACCGCGCCTTTTTCTGACAAGCGGCATTTGTTTCCAATATTCAGCAGCACCGACGTACCGGTGCCGAACGTGGCCTTCGCCATGCCGGGCTGATAACAACCCTGCGCGAAGAGCGAGGCCTGCGAGTCGCCCATCACGCCGCAGATCGGCACGCGCTTCGGCAAAAGGCCGCCGGCATCGGTGTCGCCAAATTGCGCGGAGCTTTCACGGACCTCGGGCAAGGCCCGCAATGGCACGTTGAACAGCCGGCAAAGTTTTTCGTCCCAGCGCAGTTTGCCGATGTCAAACAGCAGGGTGCGGCTGGCGTTGGTGTAATCCGTGGCAAAAACTTTTCCGCCGGTGAGCCGGTGGACCAGATAGGCGTCCATCGTGCCGATCACGGCCTCGCCGCTCCTGAGTTTTGCGGCAATGGCCGGTTCTTCGGCGATGAGCCATTTCAATTTTGACGCGGAGAAATACGTGTCAATTTTGAGCCCGGTTTTGCTCCGGACCAAATTCTCGTGTCCCTGTTGGCGGAGTTTTTGGCAGACCGGGTCGCCCCGGCGGCATTGCCAGACGATGGCGTTGTGCAGCGGCCGGCCGGTCTTGCGATCAAACACCAAAACCGTTTCGCGCTGGTTCGTGATGCTCAGGCAGGCGAGTTGGGAAAGCTTTTTGCGGTTGCGTCCGGCAATTTTACGGATGACGGCCAGGACGTTCCGCCAGATTTCCTCCGCGTCGTGTTCCACCCAGCCGGGCTGCGGATAGATCTGACGGTGGTTGAGCGCCGCCTGGTCCACGATCCGGCCGGTCCGGTTAAACAGGATTGCCTTCGTGGCCGAGGTGCTTTGGTCAATGGCGAGAATCAGGCTCATGGAATAACTTTTTCTTCGGAGTCACTTTCCGATAGAACGCGGAAGCCGACATAAAAATTTTCAAAATCAGGCGAGTTCCGCCCCCGAAATGCGCAACGACTATGGCGCGGTCCGTAGATGAACGCTCCGCCGCGCAGCACCCGCTCCTTTCCTTCAGTCGGGCCTTGTGGATCCACAACCGGTCCGGACGGATATTCGGCAAACCAGTCGCCGCACCACTGCAAGGCATTTCCGATCATGTCATACAAACCCCAGGCATTGGGACGAAAAGTGGCCACGGGCGAAGTATAAATATAACCATCCGACCAGTTAAAGGCTGGAAACAGGCTGAACTGGCCGGCGGTGGTCTGGTCGGAGCAATTTGCCCAACCCTTGCCGTCATCAGGGTTGTTGCCCCAGGGATACGCAGTGGATCCCCCCGCGCGACAGGCATATTCCCATTCGGCTTCCGTCGGGAGACGGTATTTCCTTCCTTCCTTCGCGCTCAGCCAGTTGCAAAAGGCTGTCGCATCATGCCAAGTGACGCAGACAACAGGATGGTCGGCCCGTTGGGGAAAATCGGGGTTTTTCCAGGAACTGCCAGTCAGCTTGGTCCATTTTTTCTCGCGGTCATTCCAGGCACCGTAGGTCCAGCCTTGGTTCTCCGCCAGCGTCCGGTAACCGCTTTCGTTTTCGAAGATTGCAAACTGGCCCACGGTGACATGGGTTGAGGCCAGCCAGAATGGCTTGGTGATTTTGACCAGATGCTGCACCTCGTTGGTGGATCGTTCCGATTCGGAATCGGGGCTGCCCGCCATGAATTCGCCAGCCGGAATGCGGACGAATTTCATGTGCAGACTATTTACCCAGGTTTCCAGCGGCTTGGCCGGCAGAAGGGCGGGACAGGGGTTGGTTTGAGCACAACAGACGGAGGTAATGGCAAATCCGGTGCCCACCAAGAAACGCACCGGAGAAATGCCGCACGATTTCATTTCAACAGCCTCATCGCGGTTTCCGCCAAACCTTCCATCGAAATGCCGTAATGCCGGAAAATGTCCGCCTGCGATCCGGTGACGGTGTCCTCGTCGGGAATGCCCACGATGTGGAATGGTTTGCTCACGCCGGTTTGTAGCAACGCCGAAGCGCACGCCTCGCCAAGGCCGCCGTTCACCAGATGTTCTTCAACTGTGATAATGGCGCGACATTCGCGGCCGGCCTTCAAAATGGCATTCGTGTCGAGCGGCTTGACGGTGTGAACGGAAAGCACGCGTGCCTGGATGCCGCACTCCGCCAGTTGTCCGGCAGCGAGCAACGCGTGAACGACCGTTTCACCGGTGGCGATGAACGCAACGTCGTTGCCGTCGCGCAGTTGAATGGCCTTGCCGATTTCAAATTTGGTTTCCGGTTTGTGCAGGCCATACATCGCGGCTTTACCAAAACGGACGAACACAGGCTTCGTTGCCTTGGCGGCGGCCAGGATGGCTTGACGCGATTCAAAATTATCCGCCGGGACGATGAGGATGAGATTGCTGATCGCGCGCAGCACGGCAAGGTCGTGCAACGAATGGTGCGTCGTGCCGAGTGCGCCGTAGCTCACGCCGGAGCTGATGCCGACGAGCACAGCGGGAACGTTCGAGTAACAAACGTCGTTTTTGATCTGCTCCAGCGAGCGCGCCGTGAGGAAGCAGGATGGCGAAACCCCGAACGACTTCTTGCCGCAGGCCGCCAGGCCGGCGGTGATGCCGACAAGGTTTTGCTCGGCGATACCGACTTCGACAAGTTGCTTGGGCAATGCCTGGCCGAATGGACCGAGCTTGCCGGAGCCGCGCGAATCGCTGGTGACGGCAATGATATTGCGGTCGGCCTTGGCGAGTTCCATCAGCGTGGCGGCGAATTCGTCGAGGTTGGCGCGGCCCATCTTGAGGCCGAGCTTTTCGGCCATGGCTTTCGCGGCGGGCGAATACATTGAGGGAGCAGGGGCGCTCATGCGACCTCCTTCAGTTTTGCTTCCGCCGCATCCAGATCGCTCAAAGCCTGTTTCAATTCCGCATCGCTTGGCACGCCATGATGCCATTTGGCCACGTCCTCCATGAAACTAACGCCCCGACCTTTCACCGTGTTCGCAATGACACAGGTCGGTTTGCCGGGTTCGGCGGGTTTGCTTAACGCCTCGGTGAGTTCGGCAAAATTGTGTCCGTTCACAACCTTCACCGCCCAGCCGAACGCGCGGAATTTTTCATCAACCGGCTCGTTGCTCATCACGTCGCGCGTGCGGCCGGAAATTTGCAGCGTGTTGCGGTCAAGGATCGCAGTCAGATTATCCAGCTTGTAATGCGCGGCGGCCATGGCGGCTTCCCAGTTCGAGCCTTCCGCCAGCTCGCCATCACCGAGCAACGTGAAGACCCGGTACGGAGCGTTGTCCATTTTCCCGGCGATGGCCATGCCGACACAAATCGGCAGGCCGTGACCGAGTGCGCCAGTGTTCATCTCAATGCCGGGAATATGGCGCGTGGGATGGCCGACGAAATGGGATTTGTAGTGGCAGATCGTTTCCAATTCTTCTTCGGGAAAAAATCCGCGATCCGCCAGCACCGCGTAAAGCGCCTCGACCGAATGGCCTTTGCTCTGGACGTAACGGTCGCGGTTGGGGTCCGAAAAATTTTCCGGCGACACGTTGAGAATGCGGTTGTAAAGCACGTTTAAAATGTCGAGGCACGACAGGCTGCCGCCGGTATGGCCGGCGCCGGCTTCAAAAATCGCGGCGAGCGTTTTCTTGCGAAGCTGGACGGACTTCAACGCAAGGTCATGGTCAGAGAGCGCGGTTTTTCCCATAGTTCAATCCTGCGGCGGATTGTGATGATGCACGTCCCAGCCGAAATAATTTCCGAACGCCTCGGCCAGGATTTCCGCCGAGTGCGATTGCGTCATCACCACGTGATGTTCGAAGCCATTTTTGCAGACGTGGTTCATGAGTTTTTGGAGCCGGGGGATTTTCGCGACGGCCCGATTGCCAAAAGTGTCGAGCTTGTCGTTCGTGAGTTCACCTTCGCCGACATAGGTGCGGATGCAGCCGTCGGGATCGGCGGTGGTGATGCGGCCAAAGGTCAGCGGTCCGGCGGGGGTGCGGCCATCGAGTGCGCCGTAGGTGTTTTCGATGCCGAGCGTGCTGCCGAGAATCGGTGCGTTGGAAATTTTGATGTCGGGCAGAAAACTTTTGGCCCAGTTGCCGCAATGGAACAGGACGCATTTGTTGTCGTCGTCCGCATAATTATTGTTCCAGTCCACGAGCGCGGCGGGCGTGTTGCCGGCGAGCTGCATGGCATACATCGTGAGCACGCCGGTGACATCCACCTCGCAGGCGCTGGGCAGGAATTTTTCGCTCATCATGCTCATCAGCGTGCAGACGTTGCAGCCGTAATTTTCCTGGACCGAGGTCCAGCATTGGATGGCGGTCGCGTCCAGCACGTTCGCATCCATCCATTCGGTGAGCACCACCCCCATCTTGGCCATTTGCAGAAGTTTTTCCGACGGTACGCCCGGCGCGGGAGCATAGCCGGTGATTTCGGCCAGCTTGGCCTTCACGGCGGCGGCCTTGGCGTCGAGCTTGGTGGCCTTGCCGATGATTTCGGAAAGATCAATTGTCGTGACGCTGATGCCGTGGCGTTCGAGGAGTTTTTCCGAGTAGCGGACCGTGTTGAACGCGCCGGGCCGGGCACCGACCGCGCCGAGGCGGACACCGCGGACGCCGTTCACCACGCGGCAAACGCCAAGGAAATTCTGCAAATCCGCCGCGAAGCTGGCCGAGGTCGGCAGGGAGACGTGTTTTGATGTCTGGGAAAACTTGATTCCGGCTTGGACGAGGTTGTTGCAGACGGAAATTTTGCCGCAGAAAGAATCGCGACGACGCGCGGGCGAAAGCTGTTTCAAATCGTCAGGATAACCCTGAATCAGCACCGGTACATTGAGTTTTGACAGCTTGAGCGTGTCGGCCACGCCCTTTTCGTCGCCGAAATTGGGCAGCACGACCAGCACGCCATCAATTTCGTCGGCGTGTTGACGGAAAAGCTCGGCGCATTTGCGGGCGTCGGCGTGGGTTTCGACGCCGCCCAGCTTGGAAGCCTTTTCACCGAGCTGGATGGCGAGGATGCCGGCCTTTTCAAACAGCTGGGCGATGTCCTTCCGCGCCTCCGACACAAGCTGGTCAGGGAAAAAGTCACGGTTTCCATAGATGACGCCGAGGCACGGTTTCTTGTCAGTGGCACGTTTCATAAAGATTCAACGGTTTTTGTGTAATATATCAGCCGGTTCCCGGGCTGCTCCGCCCGGAGCGTCCAAAATCAGGAAGGCACTCCCAACAGAAACCGGTTTCGCCGGGGGGGATGCAAGTTTTTTCTGGCCCGATTCAACATGTTGTCATTTTTTACAAATCATTTGGCGGATTTCAGATGACGGATTCGAGAGGAGCGGTTATAGAATAATGTCGCAACCAGACGGATACCAATGTCGGATAAACTGCCATCATGGGAAATGCTGTTCGCCGGTCAATGGGCGAAGGGAGCGGTCGGGCGCCGTTTCCAGCAATGGCGTTGAACGGGGAACGAATACATGAGATCGCTTCGCTGGCTGGACCTGGTTGTCATTGCGATTTACTTTGCGGTGGTGGCGTTCATGGGCTTCTGGTTCGCCCGGCGGCAGACTTCGACGGAAGCGTATTTTGTGGCGCGGCGCTCAATCCCAGCATGGGCGATGGGGCTTTCGATGTTCGCAACGATCATCAGCAGCATCACGTTCATCGCCTATCCCGGCTCGGCCTATGCCGGAAATTGGAACGAGCTCGTGCCGGGTTTCATGGTGCTGGGCGTCTTGATTCTGGTGGGCGCGGTCGTCATTCCGTTTTTCCGCCATGCCGTCGGCATGAGCGCGTATGAATATTTTGAGAAACGCTTCGGCTACGGTGCGCGGGTTTACAGCTCGGTGGCGTTCATCGCCTGGCATTTCTCGAAGATGGGTTTCGTGGTGTATCTCCTCGCGTTGACCATCTGCGGGATGACGGGCTGGGACGTGTATGCAGTGATTTTGATTTCCGGACTGGTGACGGTGCTTTACACGCTGTTCGGAGGATTGGAGGCGGTGATCTGGACCCAGGTGATCCAGGGCATCGTCAAAGGCGTCGGCGTGCTGATCATCATCGGCGTCCTGCTCTGGATCATGCCGGGCGGCACCGGCGCGGCGTTTCACCTGGCGTCGGCGCAAAACAAATTCAGCCTCGGCTCGTGCGATTTGGATTTCAGCCAGAAGGGAAACATTTTTGTCATGTCGCTTTACGGTTTCTTTTTCTATCTCCAAAAATACACGGCCGACCAGACGCTGGTGCAGCGCTACCTCATCGCCAAAACCGACCGTGACGCGCTGAAAGGCGTGGCGCTGGGCGCGATTCTGTGCGTGCCGACGTGGGCGGCATTCATGCTCGTGGGCACGCTGCTGTGGGCGTATTACCAGCTTTCCGGCGAAGCGCTTCCGGCGCATCTCCATGACGCCGCCGGGAAGATCATGCCGGACAAGATTTTTCCATTTTTTCTGGCAACAAAAATTCCCGTTGGCTTCGCCGGTCTGTTCATGGCCGCGCTGCTTTCCGCCGGCATGTCCACGATGTCCTCCGACTTGAACTGCCTTTCCGCCGTCGGCGTGGAAGATTATTATCGCAAGCTGCGTCCCGGCTCGACCGATCGTCAGCGGCTGGCCGTCGGCAAAATCATTGTGGCCGTGTGCGGTTTGCTGGCCATCGGCATCGCCATGCTCATCGCGTGGAAAAGCGACCGCTCGCTGTCGCTGTATTACGCCGTGTCCTCCATCGTCGCCGCCGGGCTGGCGGGGATATTCCTGCTCGCGTTTTTCAGCCGCCGTGCAAACCGGCAGGGGCTGTGGATCGGGATTGTTGCGGCGCTGCTGTTCACCGCGTGGGCGACGCTGACGTGCGGCAAATACCAGATGCTTTCGCTGGGGTCGTGGAATTTCACCTGGCCGGAAGTGATGATCGGCGTCATCGCGCACGTGATCGTGCTGGTGGTGGGCTGGTGCGCGAGCTGGTTTTTTCCGGCGGATGCGAATGTGAAAAGCGAGTGGACCATCTGGGGCTGGCTGGAGCAACGCCAGACTTTGGGCGTTAAAAAAATGGTCGCCTCGCCGGCGTTGGAGGCGAAGCCGTGAACACCATCACCCTGCTGCAACCGCCCCGCATCGTCTTCGGCAATGGTTGTGCCGCCGGCTGTGTTGAGCTGTTCGCGCAGCGTGGCCTCCGCCGCGTGCTGCTCGTCAGCAGTTCGCCCGTACTGCCGCAGATTGGTTTCCTGATTGAAGCGTTGGCCAAGGCTGGTTGTGAAGTCATTCAAAGCCGGCCGGTGGATCGCGAGCCGACGAAGGAATTGTTCGAACAGATTCTGGCAGACGCAAAAAATGCGAAGGTTGAAGCTGTTCTCGGCGTCGGTGGCGGCAGTCCGCTGGACGTGGCCAAACTGGTCGCCGCCCTGGTGCGTGGAAAACAGGTAGTTACGGAGATTTTTGGCATCAACCTGCTTCATGGGCGGGAACTGTTCCTGGTCTGCCTGCCGACGACGGCGGGCACCGGCAGCGAGGTTTCCCCCAATGCCATTCTGCTGGACGAAGCCGACCAGTTGAAAAAAGGCGTCATCAGTCCGCATCTGGTTCCGGACGCGGCCTTCATTGATCCGCTGCTGACCTTGTCCGTGCCGGCACCGGTGACGGCGGCGACGGGTCTCGACGCGTTGACGCATTGCATCGAGGCCTACGCCAACAAATTTGCGCATCCGGTGGTGGATATTTATGCATTGCGGGGCATCCGGCTGATTTCAGGAAATCTGCTCCGCGCCGTGCGCAACGGGGCCGACGCGGAAGCGCGCGCGAATCTGGCGCTGGGCAGCCTTTATGGCGGCCTGGGTTTGGGACCGGTGAACACGGCGGCGGTGCATGCGCTGGCTTATCCGCTGGGCAGCCGGTTTCATGTGGCGCACGGGGTTTCCAACGCCGTGCTGCTGCCGAACGTCCTGCGGTTCAATTTTTCCGCAGCACCAGAGCGCTACGCGGAAGTGGCGGTCGCGCTGGGGGTGGAACGCGACGGTTCCGCGCTGGCCACGGCCGAACGCGGCGTGCAGCGGCTGGCGGAATTGTCCCGGGCTGTCGGTGTGCCGCAACGACTGGCGGAGTTTGGAATTCCGCGTGACGCGATTCCGGCCATGGCCCGGTCAGCCATGCAGGTCACGCGTCTGTTGAAAAACAATTTGCGTTCCGTCACGGAAGCGGACGCAGTGAACATTTACGAAGCAACTTATTAAAATGAAAAAGGGATTAAATTATCAGGGGACGGTGGTGCCGATGGTGACACCGGTGACAGCGACGGGGGCGCTCGATGAACCGGCGACCGCGCGACTGGTTGAATTTCTGGTCGCCGGGGGCGTGACCGGAATTTTCGTGCTTGGAACGACCGGTGAAGGCGCTTCGGTGCCGCATTCCGCCCGGCAGCGGCTGGTGGAACTTACCGTGGAACACGTGCGCCACCGTGCGCTGGTGTACGCCGGCATCAATGAGCCGCAGCCGGAGAATATCGGCACCGGCAATGATTTTCTTCGCGCCGGCGCGGATGTAATTGTTGCCCGGCCGCCGGTTTCACATCCCGTGGACCAACTGCTGCCCTGGTATCGGGCCTTGCTCGACGGGCTGGAAGGACCGTTGATCATTTACAACATTCCAACGACGACGCATGTTTCCATTCCGCTCGACGTGATCGAGTCTTTGCTGGGCCATCCGCGGCTGGCGGGCATGAAGGATTCGGAAAACAATCCGGCCCGGTTGGAGGAATTGCTGCGCCGTTTTGGCGGCCGGCCGGAGTTCTCCATTTTTGTCGGCGTGGGCGCGCTCATGGAAAAGGGATTGAAACTGGGCGCGGTCGGAATCGTGCCCAGCGTGGGGAATTTGATTCCGGACGTGTGCCAGGGCTTGTGTGCATCGGCGCAGCGTGGAGACTGGCCGGCGTCGGCAGATCAATTTTCGCGGATGAACACCGTGGCCGCGCTTTACCAGAAGGGCCGCACGCTGAACGAATCGCTGGCCGCGCTCAAAGCCGCGGTGAGCTGCCGCGGATTGTGCGCGCCCCACATGCTGCCGCCGCTGCGTCCCGTTTCGGACACCGAACTCATTTCTGTTCGCGCCCAAATGTCCGCCTTGCACCTGCTCAACGGAAAACCATGAAATCACGACCCATACTCGGCCTGACGATGGGCGACCCTGCCGGCATTGGTCCGGAGCTTTGCCTGCAGGCATTGCGCGATCCGGTCGTGCTCGGCCGGTGTGTGCCGGTGTTGTTCGGCGACGCGGGGGTGGTCAAACGGGTCCGGGCCTCGGTCTTGAAAGGATCAAGGACGAGCAAGAAGCACGAGAGCTGCCGGGTGGTTTCGCTCGCCGAATGGCAAAAAATCAGGACCGTCAACGAGCCGTTGATCGTGGATTGCGCGGCGATTGACGCGGGAAAGATCAAGCCGGGAAAAATCTCGGCGGCCTGCGGCCGGGCGGGATTCATTTTCATTGAGCAGGCGATCCAGTCGGCGCTGGCGGGGAAGATTGACGGGGTTGTCACCGCGCCGATCAACAAGGAGGCGCTGCAACTGGCGGGAGTCAACCATCCGGGACACACGGAAATTTTCACTGCGCTGACCGGTGCGAGCCGCAGTTGCATGATGTTATGCTCGGACGTTTTGACCGTCAGCATGGTCACGACCCACATCGGTTACAGCGACGTGCCGAAAAAACTCTCCGTCAAGCGCGTGCGCGATGTCATCGAACTTACGGCTGCGGCCATGCAGTTGATGCTGCGCCGCCAGCCGCGCCTGGCGGTCTGCGGTTTGAACCCGCACGCGGGCGAACACGGTTTGTTCGGCCAGCAGGAGGAGGAACGGTTTGTTGTGCCGGCAGTGGCGCAGGCAAAAAAATCGGGGATCACCGTGGAAGGTCCGTTGCCGCCGGATGCGGTGTTCACATCGGGCCAGCGGAAAAAATACGATGCGATTGTCACGCTTTACCACGATCAGGGACATATTCCGTTCAAGATGCTGGCGTTTGACACGGGGGTGAATATCACGCTTGGTTTGCCGATCATCCGCACATCCGTGGACCACGGCACGGCGTTTGACATTGCGTGGAAAGGCATTGCCGACCCGCAAAGTCTTTACGCGGCCATCCGGGTCGCCGCCGGCATGGCGGCCGGCAGAAAGGCAGGGATTTCCCGGGTATGATTGGGGTCATTGCCGACGATTTGACCGGCGCCGCCGAACTGGCCGCCGTGGGCCTGCGTTACGGGTTGCGTACGGAAATTCTGGTGAAAGGCGCGCCCAGCGGCGAGGCGGACCTGGTTTGCGTGGACACCGATTCCCGCTCCTGTGTTGCCGAGGAGGCGGGACGGCGCGCGGCATCTGCGGCGAAATTATTGCGCACAGCCAAGGCGCGCTGGATTTACAAAAAAGTGGATTCCGTTTTGCGCGGACAGGTGACGGCCGAGGTGGAATCGGTCATGAAGCAGCTCCGGTTCAAGCGTGCGTTTCTGCTGCCGGCAAACCCTTCCCTGGGCCGGAAGATTCAGGACGGGCGGTATTTTGTCCGGGGCCGGCTGATCAACAAAACGGAATTTGCGCGCGATCCGGAACATCCCCGCAACTCATCCCAGGTGCTTCGGCTGCTGAACCATCCGCAGCATAATCCGATTTGCGTGAGCAACCTGCGCGAGGCGTTGCCGGTCCGGGGCATTGTGATCGGTGAGGCGGCGACTTCCCAGGACGTTCGGCGCTGGGCGTTGCTGCGGGATTCCCGAACGCTGTCGGCGGGCGGTTCGGAATTCTTTGGCGCGCTGTTGACGGCTGAAAACACCAAAACCTCCATGTCGTCCGCCGGTTTGTCACCCAACGGGATGGTTCACCGGGAATTGTTCGTCTGCGGCACCTCCTCCCAGTCATCGCGCAAATTTGTGAAGCTGGAGCGGGAACAGGGAACGCCGGTTTTTTCGCTGCCAATGGAATTGATGTGGAGCGCCGAGTTCACGCCCGGCGCCGCGGAGGCCATCAGCCAGCGGGTCGTTTCCGCGTTCCAATCGCATTCGCGGGTCATTCTGAACGTGGGGCTGTCGCCGGTGCGCGAGATTTCGGTGGCCCGGCGGCTGGCGGATCATCTGGTGCAAATTGCCGGTTTGGTGCTCCGGCAGGTGGGAGTCGGGCATATTTATGCGGAGGGCGGCGCCACCGCGGCGGAACTGGTGCGGCACATGGGGTGGGCACGCTTGAGTGTGTTGCGGGAACCGGCGCCGGGCGTGGCGACGCTGGCGATTGAAGGCAACTCGTCCCAGTTGCTGACGGTCAAGCCCGGTACCTATGCCTGGCCGGCGAAATGGACATGATGACTGGAAAATGATAGCCTGAATTAACAACCAGCATGGCTAAACCGCAAGAAACCTCGGACAAATTGACCTTCGTAGATCCGTCACCGGTTGCCCGGCGGCTGCTGTGGCATTTGTTTTCCATCGGGTCCCGCCGGCTGGTGCAGCCCGACCATCATCAACGTTTTGAAAAACCGGGCGCGCATCTCTTCTGGGTGCAATCCGGGGAGGGCGAGCTGGAGCATGAGATCGGGCGGTTTGCCTTGCGGCAGGCCAAAAAGGTCTGGCTGGTGGACATGGGCAAGCCGCGGACGTACATCCCGGTGCCGGGCCGGCATCTGACCATCACCGGTTTTCGTTTTGGCGGCCCCGGTTTGGAGTTCTGGCACGAGGAAATCCGCGGTGATGGGAACGCGGAATTCATGCTCGACGACTTCGGCTTTGTCAAACAGTCCTTCAACGAATTGATCCGGCTGGTGCGCCGCCGTCCGACCGGCTGGGAATGGCAGGTCCATGTGGTGATCACCAACATGCTCGGAAAGCTGCTCATGTCCCGGCATTTTCTGGATTCGCCGCACGCCGAACTGCCCGAGCCGGTCGTCCGCGTCCTCAACGCCATCTCCGCCAATCCGCTGCGCGACTGGAAGGCGCGGGAGCTGGCGGCGGTGGGCAAGGTCAGCTATTCCGGACTGCGCGCGCTGTTCCAGAAATCCGGCCAGGGAACAGTCCACGAGCACATCCAGCGCGCGCGGCTGGACCAGGCGCGGCTGCTGCTCGCGGACAAACGGCTCTCGGTCAAGGACGTCGCGGCGCAGCTGAGTTTTTCGAGCGAGTTTTATTTCAGCCACTTTTTCCGCCATCACACCGGCATGACGCCGACTGAATTCAGGCAGCACTTGAAAGGGTGAGGGGAAAATGACGAATAACTAAATCCTAATGACGAAAGAATGACGAATGACCAAATGCCAAATCCAGCACCCGGTGAGCGTCAGTTTGGTCATTCGAGCTTGGTTATTCTTTGGTCATTCGTCATTAGGTCTTAGTCATTTTCCCGCGGTGTTGTTGCTTGCGTTGTTGTTTGTTCTCCCAGCGAATGCCCAGGAAACCCAGCGCCAGTATCTTTCCGGCCACGACAAAGATGATGCCGTGCCGTGGAAATTTTTCTGCACCACCGGCGGGCAGTCGGGCTATTGGACAAACCTGGTGGTGCCCTCGAACTGGGAATTGCACGGGTTTGGCACCATCAACTATCATAGGGACGCCACCAATCCGCCGCCGGAGCAGGGGCGGTACGAGCACGATTTCAAGGTGCCCGCCGGCTGGTCCAAACGCCGTATTTTCCTCGTGTTTGAAGGCGTGATGACGGACACGAGCGCCAAACTCAACGGCCAGTCCGTCGGGCCGGTGCATCAGGGCGGATATTACCGTTTCAAATACGAGGTGACCCGACTGCTCAAGTTCGGCGCGACCAACCGGCTGGAGGTGGTCGTGGACAAGCACTCGCAAAATGCCTCCGTCAACCGGGCGGAACGCACCGGCGATTACTGGATGTACGGCGGCATTTACCGGCCGGTTTACCTTGAGGCTGTTCCGCAGCAGTTCATCGAGCGCACTGCGATTGACGCTCGCGCCGATGGCGCCTTCACACTGGACGTTTTTACGGTCGGGGTGAAAAAGGCTGACACGCTTGAAGCTCAAATCACGACGCTGGCCGGCAAAAAAATCGGCCCGGCCTTTTCCGCAAAAATCGCCGGTGAAAAGACTGCGCTCAAAGCCCAAATTGATTCGCCGGAGCAATGGACGGCCGAGACGCCGAATCTTTATCGCGTCGAGGTCCGGCTCAAGCAAAAGCACAAGGTCGTTCACCAGGTCGAACAGCGATTCGGCTTCCACACGTTTGAGGTCCGGGAAGGTGACGGCCTTTACCTCAACGGCCGGCGCGTGGTCCTGAAAGGCTGCTGCCGGCATTCGTTCTGGCCCGACTCCGGCCGCTGCTTGAGCGAAGCGGTGCACCGGCTGGACATCGAGACGATGAAGGACATGAACATGAACGCCGTCCGCATGTCGCATTATCCGCCCGACTCTGAATTCCTGGATTTATGCGACGAACTCGGCCTGTACGTGCTGGATGAACTGGGCGGCTGGCACCGGTATTATGACACGGACGTCGGCACCAACCTGGTCCGCGAAATGGTCACGCGCGACGTAAATCACCCGTCCATTTTGTTCTGGGACAACGGCAACGAAGGCGGTTTCAACACCAACTTCGACAAACTTTTTTCCGGGTACGACCCACAGCAACGCCGCGTGCTGCATCCCTGGATTCCGTTCAACGGCGTGGATACGATCCATTATCCGACCTATGATTTCGTGAAGATCGCCTGCGAAGGCCATCCCGTTTATTTCCGCAAAAATGCCTACTACACCAACACGAATGATCCCGCCAAATATGTCTACATGCCGACGGAATTCCTGCACGGCCTCTACGACGGCGGTGCCGGCGCCGGATTGGAGGACGTGTGGGCGCTGATGCAAAGCAGCCCGTATCTCGGAGGCGGTTTCATCTGGGCGTTTCTGGACGAGGGCATTCACCGCGCCGACAACGGGCAGATTGACGTCGCCGGCAATGAAGCGCCCGACGGCATCGTTGGTCCGTATCGCCAGCGCGAAGCCAGCTTTTACACGATCAAGGAAATCTGGTCGCCCATCCAGGTGACGCGCGAAACGAACGGCACGCTCACGGTGGAAAACCATTACAGCTTCACCGACGCGGACCGGTGCAAATTCACCTGGCAGCTCCGCCAGTTCACGTGGCCGTCTGACCGGGCGGATCAGACCAGTGCCGGCTTCAAGATTTTGGCCGAGGGACAAGTCGCGGTGCCGGGCATTCCGCCCGGCGGCCGGGGCACGCTGCAAATCAACCTGCCGGACAATCCAGTGCGGGATGAAGCCGACGCGCTCGCGCTCCGGGTGGACGATCCCGATGGCCGGGAGTTGTGGACGTACGTCTGGCCGCTGCCGCGAATGGAAACACTTGCGCAAATGCCCGATAATTCCCCGCCGCAGGCCCGTTTTGCGGGCGAGATGGAGGACAAAATTAAATTGCAAAGCGGGGATGTGACCGTGAGCATCAGCAAACTGACCGGCCTGCTGGCGGGGGTGGAACACGGCGGAAACTTTTCATTCACGAACGGTCCGCGTCCGGTCGTCGGCGGGGCAAAGCTGACCGGCATCGAAACCAACACCGTCGGCGGTGATGCCGTTGTGACGGCAACCTTTGACGGGGCGTTGAAGCAGGTCGTCTGGCGATTGCGGAGCGATGGCTGGCTGCAATGCGATTACACCTACACCGCCGAGGGCACGAATAATTTCTTCGGGGTCGCCTTTGATTATCCGGAAAACCTGGTGAAGGGAAAAAAGTGGCTGGGCGATGGTCCTTATCGCGTCTGGAAAAACCGGCTGCGCGGCGCTGCGCTGGGCGTCTGGGAAAACAAGTACAACAACACCATCACCGGCTGGCGCGACTGGATTTATCCCGAATTCAAGGGCTGTTTTGCGAATGTATACTGGCTGCAACTGGACACGCAGGAAGGGGACATCATCGTCGTGCCCGATCACGTTCCCTACGTGCAGGTGCTGACGCCGGAATTTCCGCCGGCCGACCTGGCGAAGGACACGACTCCGTCGGTGCCCCACTGCGGTCTCGGGTTTTTGGACGCCATTCCGCCGATTGGCAGCACCGGCCAGACGGCGGACGCCGTCAGCCCGCAGGGGCAGCTCGCCGTGGCGCACGGCGAATACCACGGCTCGGTCAATTTCTATTTCGGCAAACTGCCCTGAGCGGGTGCCGGTGTTTGGCTGCCCGCCGCTGGTTCGTTGAAGCTGAACCTTGAACTCCCGGGCACCGGCCTCCCTGCCATTTTGTCCGATCTCGGTCTGCGGAAGACCGTTCTCCCTTGTCCGAACAGCCTGGACGCTATCCGGGGAACCGTCGTCCATGCTCAAAGCATCAGGAACGATGTTCCGAGGGTCGTGGACGCACCTTTTGGTTGAATCCACGCACCAAAAAGCATCGTGAACGATGTTCCAAGTATCGTGAGCCGTGTTCGTAACGTGCTCATTTTCAATGGATTAACCGAAATTATTGCTTTTTGACCACGTTTCCAGACAAAAACCCCGTTCCCGAAAGGATGAGGGGAACGGGGCTTGGGGCTGGCAACGGGACAAACCAGGTTTAAGCCTTCTGGGTGGTGGTTTTTTTGGCGGCGGCATTGGCGGCCTTGGTGGCCACGGCCTGTTGGAACAACTGGCCCAACTGGTCGGCCACCGGCTTGAGGCCGGGCGTGTTCTTGACGGCGGCTTTGACGTAGTTGTAAACGTCGCTGGCCTCGTTCATCGCCTCGCTGCCCGCCGCCAGGCGCGTGTCATCAATCTTGGAGGCCACCTGCGCCACGATGGTGTTGATCTCCGTCAAGGCCGCGAAAAGTTCCACGTCCGACTCGAATTCCGCGGCGTCGAAGCTCTTGGGCAGGATGTCGGGATTGTCCTGCGAGGCGGTCAGGGCGTTTTGCACAAAGGAGAGGCGCTTGGGCCCGGCCTTGAACAACGCCTTGCGTTCGTCGTCGGTGAGGGTGATGAGGAAAGGCAGGTTGCTTTCGATGGCGCTGAGGGCGTCTTTGACCGCCTGCATGGCCTTGTCGGAAACCTGCGCCGATATGTTTTGGTAGGGCATAATGTTGACTTTCTATTTTATGGTTTATCTGGTTCTGGATGGCCGGAA
>Ga0182030_10003525_pt1 | contig 33410 bp, 23 predicted proteins | sample 812S3MmetaG_FD_121299 | JGI IMG/M metagenome (GOLD analysis project Ga0182030, IMG submission 121299) | Permafrost microbial communities from Stordalen Mire, Sweden - 812S3M metaG (Illumina Assembly) | ecosystem: Environmental > Terrestrial > Soil > Wetlands > Permafrost | place: Sweden...
GACTGGGCCACGAACACCCCGAGCATTCATACGCCTCTATTCGCTGCGCACTATTCCACAATGTCCACCCGTGCTTTCCTCCTACCAAATGCAAAGATCCAAAACTCACGGCCGATATTGCAGCTCTGCAATTCCATCCTGCGCTCGAAGCAGCGCTCCATATCCAGAATCATGATTTGGTATCAGCGCATTTTTTGGTTAGGCATATGCAGGGACCACCTGCGTTTGAGGGTATGTTGTTGCATGGGGTGTTGCATCGATTGGAGGGGGATTTCGATAATGCAAGGGCGTGGTATAGTGATGCGAAGGAGAGTGATGTCTATCGCAAGGTACATGGTAGATATGGGATTACTTGGAAACAATATAAGGAGTGGGAGAGGAAGAAAGAGGAGAGGAAGGTCGAGAAAGCAGATGCGGAAAGGAAGGCGGAGAAGAGCAAAGTGAAAGAAGAGGAAAGCGGCGATTCGGACTCTGACGAGGAATCTTCAGATGATGAACTGCAACAGTATTTTACTTACAGACAGAATTATTCATGGGACGAAGAACCAGACCTAGATCAGGGTCAAATATTCTTGAATCAGATGCAAAAGTATGTGGAGAGTGGTGGGAAAGAGGGAGAGGAAAAGGCATTGTGGGATCAAAATTTCAAGGAGATTGAGGCAATATTGAGCTTCTGTGCCAGAAAATTTGGGACCCGGAGGATAATGGATGCGAGTGGGGCTTGGGTTGAACCTCCCAAAGAGGTCCGGCAGATGGGACAGGATCAAGTTAGCGGCAATTCTGGATTCAGGAGATTCTTCAGCCATTTTAGGAGGAGGTCATAGATTAGAAATCCATTGACGTTAGCAACTAGAGCGGTCGTTCAAGGCATAATAACCCATCTCAATCGATCAAAGGACACCCGCGCAACCAAACATAGTGACTGAGTTAAAAAAGGAAAGAGAAAATGTTCCTTGGATCACATTATCGTGCGTCGAATTTGTGACCACCCATGCTCCCGCCTTGACAACTTGTTATAGACGCCACGCCATGTATCAACCATCAACCCAATATGTCCTCGTGCCCAACACCACGTTGTAAGAAACCTAGCAACATTTTCCGCCCTTAGCTGCGCCATCATCTGCAGGTTTGCTAAGTGAAATGTTCGTGCCAGCGCCAATATTGGCTTGTGCAGAGTCGCCATTGTCGAGAGCTTTTTGGGAGACGATTCGGTAGATTTCTGAGAGGCGTGATGATCAGCGCCGGACACAGATAGTGCTGAAACCCAAGTTCTAGAGATAACTTACCTGTGAGGATGTTTTGGAATGCAAGCTCAACGTTGCTGGCGTCAAGGGCTGAAGTTTCAATAAAAGAAAGGTTGTTCTCGCCTGCGCCACAGAAGTCAGCATTGTATCAACATTCCAGGCGTACTGTGTCCCATACTCGCAAACTGTTTAGCCTCTTCCGTAGGCACCGCTCTCAAGTGTCTCAAATCGCTCTTGTTTCCTACCAACATGATGACGATGTTCGAGTCTGCATGATCCCTCAACTCTTTCAACCACCTCGTCACATTCTCATAGGTTTGGTGTTTGCTGATATCGTAGACGAGTAGAGCCCCGACCGCTCCTCTGTAGTAGGCTGATGTGATAGCGCGATATCTTTCTTGTCCTGCCGTATCCCAAATCTGTGCCTTGATCGTCTTGGCATCTACTTGGATGCTTCGGGTCGCAAACTCTACACCGATGGTTGACTTGGAGTCTAGGTTGAATTCATTGCGTGTGAATCGACTCAAGAGGTTGGATTTACCAACGCCAGAGTCTCCGATCAGTACGACTGCGAGGTGTAGATGTTAGCATCAGGGGCGCGGTGGAAAGTTGCACCAGGCAGATCAGCGGTGGGGTTTCGAAGTCCTTACCCTTGAAAAGGAACTGTACACGAGACCTGTTAGCACAGAATGGTAGAGGGAGCATGGGCGGCCATCACTTACGTCGTATTCGTCGTTCGCCATGGTTAGTTGGTGGAGAAGGAGAAGTTGTGAAATGTAGTCAGGTTTATGATCAGATGTGTCGGAGGGTAAGGTTCACAAAGCGGGCGGCCTATAATTTGGCGAGGCGGTAATAAAGTAGGCGCGATGCGATAAAAAAAAGTGACAAGGGGGAATGCTAAGACGAGGCGGAGTAATGTTCCTTACACAAATTCCAATCCTTGCAAAGGAGTATTGGAAAAGGAAGAATCCGAATCTGGTTGATCTGTGTGTGGCTGATGCAAGAGGCTGAGGATCCTATTTTGGGTGCGATTCTATTGATGGAATTCTTCGCTTTCTTGTCTTGTTCTTCTCACTCTCAAAGGAGTGCGTGCTTAAGGGGGATCCCGTTTCGAAACAGAAACGTGTAGGAGGTCTGGGCTCAACTCGAAAGAGGACAAAGTCACGTGCGATCAACGAAACGACATACAAACCGCAGTGGAAACACTCCAGGTCGATTGACAGCGCTTTAGTAAAGCCTATTGTTTCCAGCTACTTGGTATCAAAGGCGTTCGTGTACATGGGCAGGAGTTCATGAGAAAAGAGCCAACCACGCGAGTCTCTGATTTATTCTTTCCAGAACCAAACCACAAGGTCAAAGCTTTCGGATCATTCACCTGAACGTGTATTCTCTGTTGATACAATAATGAAGTTTCCTTCCAGTACTATGAGATAGCAAAGGATCAACAAAGTCTCATCAATCCTTCACGAGTCCATTATGGCTGAAAGGAAGGCGGCGAAACAAACGCGCCCAGCGCTCGACGAAGATGCAATCTCCATTCATTCTACTGAAAGCGAAGCATACTCTTCGGATCAAGAGTTTCCTGTGGAGTGCATTTTAGCTGAGAAAAAGGAAGCGCACAACAGACTTTACTATCTCATTTCATGGGCTGGGTACCCAGAAGAAAAGTCAACATGGGAACCCCGCAACAACATCCAGGATCCTGCCATATTGAAGGTGTGGAAGGAGACCAAAAATTTAGAGGCCGAGGGCAAAAAGCAACCATTTGACTTAGCAGGATTCAAGGCGAGATTGGAGGAGCTGAAGAAGGCTAAGCAAGAGCGCCATAGACTTCGAAAGATCAAGCGGAAACGTCTAAAGATACCTGTATCAGCTTCAGGGTCCGAAGCCGAGCCCGAGAGGGAGCAAGATGTCAAGGACAGTGATTCCGCAGAGGATATGGAAGTGGACGAAGATCCGGGAGAGAGCTCTAGTAAGAAGACAAAGAAAAAGCTAGCCGTGGTACCGAAGGAGGTACCGCCCCTAGACCAGCGCCCAGCCGAGAGTCCTCGCCCACTGCCCGAGCGGCGATCATCAAGAATATCTCTCGAGGATGGTGAGGACGAGAGTAGCAGTGACAGTTCTGACAGCGAAGGTCTGACTAATCATCCATATCTTGGTGATAAAAAGAAGGCTACGAAGAAGGCTCTACAAGCTATCAAAGACAAGAGGGTCCAGAGGGCTTCAACGAATTCGGAAGAGAGAGGGACTGCACCGAGTACAAAGAAGATTGAAGCTGTAAAGGTATAGGCTTCAAATTTATTTTAGTTATGAGGGATCTACGTTAACGACTAGACAGAAGACAGGACGCTTTTCAGATTCATCTGTTGAAGCTCCATTATCCGCGCAGCAACAACGACTTGAACAGCGCGTCCCAACTCCGCCAACGCCACAAGCCAAACAACGCCCCCAGGTTCGAGTCACGACAAAACCACTCTCAGCAAATGATAGCTCCATCTCTCCAGTTCAAACACCAACGAGCGCAGACTCGCCACCAACTCGTGGGCTCCCTGCTACTCGAGGCGGTACTGGCAGAGGACAAAGCGCGAAACGAGGAGGAGCAGCTATCATCACTAATGTGTTTAAGCAAGGCACTACGCGGAAGAAGAAACCGTCTCTCCTTCAAAGCGCAGCAAATGCTACCAAAGCGCCGAAACCATTCGCAAATATGCATGTACAATGGAAAGCTCAAAAAGCTGGCCGAGAGCTTGCAGATGCTGCACCTGATCTTGAAGCTATAGGTGGGCTTTACACGCCTGGGCAACCTTTTAACATGCAATCGGTCAAATCTTCGACTTTGCGGAAGTCGTCTTCGAATGCCGTTCCAGAAGATTCTGATATCCAATGGCAGTCGGTGGAAATGGAGGTATCGACTTCAAGACGAGACTCGGTGGATCACGAAATTTCTCCCTTCACTATCAACCAACCTGAGTTCTCAAGTACATCCGATCCGCCTCGACGGCCGTCGGGCAAGCTCATATGTTACTTCTGGGCAAATAATCAAGATCACTATTGCCCTTTTGGTTACCTCTGCAGATACCTACACGAAGAGAGACCCGGCTGTGCAGTTGCCCCAGCTCCTGGATCTTTTGACCGGCCATGTATACATTGGATGAGAGGATACTGCATTCGAGGAGATAAATGTCCCTTTTCCCATCCTCCCAAACCATCCGATAATGCGGGTACATCTCAAAACAATACAGAAACAGCTCGCACCTCCCTCCCAAACGCTAGCATTGAACCAACATTATTTGTGGAAAACTCTGACTTTGATGACTCAATTGCTACGCTCGACGAGCCTAACTCGGGCCCTCAACCAACTCCTTCCATCGTGCAACCAGAATCATCGGCTCCCGCCAAACCGCCTGTACCACCTTGGCGTCGCGAACCTGCTGCGGCCAGTGAATCCAGGCAAAATCAGGTCGGACCACCTAATTCGGATCCATCCCTATCGGATCTACAATGGGGCCCATCGATGACGAATCACGAATCGTCAACTTCTAATACTGCATCAAACAATTCAGAAAGACCACCTTACAATCCACAAAACAAGTACGATGCAATATGCCATTACTTCTACACACCTGGACTTCATTGTTTCCGTGGATCGAGTTGCCTCTTTTTACATACAATGGATGAAACTCTGCCCGTAGCTCCTGGACCATATAAACCTAGAGTTCCTTGTAGATATTACATGGAGGGCTACTGCCGCCGAGGGAGTGAATGCACTTTTGTCCACTCTTCGAGGCCAGGAGAGTCCACGAGTCTTGCCGAAGACGAGCAAATACCATTTGTGGACGAGCCCGAACGTTTGGCGTCGAATATCAACCCGGCCGATGCCCAAAAGCTAATCGTGTTTGGAATTGGCCAGCCCGTGAGTCCATTTAATCAACCACAATCTTCGTCAGACTCCCTCCCGCCTTGGACGCCTACTGGACCTGCAAACAATGCCAATTCTCCTGAGATCGATGATCAAAATCACAGTAGAACCACGCGATCTAGCACAATCTGTCATTACTGGGCGGAAAAGGGTTTCTGTTGGAATTCGCGATGCAAATATAAGCATTACAATGACGAAAGTCATGTAGTGAATCCGGAAATCTCAACAACAATTGGGAATACGCTCTCAGATCAATCACCTGATCAAGCCTCTACACCTAATACGCAAGCACCAGCCGACACATTTCAAATTCATCCACAGAGAGCTTCTTCAGATACTAACTTTTCAATCAATAATATTCTAGTCGATCTGGAGCGTGATCAGGCGCTTACTCCAACACCGCCACTACCTGACCCCCCTGCCACTACCACAAAGAAAAACGCAACCAAGATGACGATAGGCGATCATCGTCGGAAGGCCGCGTCCAAAGCCTTTGGAGCGAGAGGTAAAGAAGTGCTTTTCGGAAGCGACGCCACTCGATCTATTGCCGTTGACTTTGGAGACTTTGGAGAATCGCTACAGCAATCTTGGGGTGTCTCATTCTCGTCTATCCCCACAATCAAATTCGACCAAATGTGCACAGCGCAGGATTTTGAGGCGCAGCACCAATCTCTTGAGCGGCGAATCTGTTGGCGGGGCTCTTTGAGCGCTGATCCAGCAGATCGGGCGGCTATTAGTGAACTGGATAGAATTTGGGAACAATTGAGACTTCTTCCTGGAGGTCTTATCTCTGTTTGTCCAGAATTTGTTGTTCTCCTGTACCCAGCCTCTGAAGAATGGAAATTCACAGAGCCATCCTCGAACCTTGCTACTAGTACTGGACTCAAGTATGTTATCTTCGAAACCCGGGAAAACTTACTTCCAGATTTGAAAGTTGTTGAAAAGGACAAATCTACAGACTATAGGAAGGACTTGGTCAGGAGTCTACAGGGGCTCAGCTTCAAGAAGCTTCTCCCGAAAGCGATCAGGGGCCAGATATATCACTTTTATTTGTTGTTCCCTCCATCCGCAGACGAAACAGCAGCTTTCTTTACCTCTTGGCTCGAGGCTGCCTGGCCCTATACGAAAATCTATAGCAGCAATACCGAGGGCTCGTGGAATTTCTTTGCGCGCAGCTCTATGGTTGATTTTGGAATCATCTTGATTCATGAATCAGCCGTTGCGCATGTTGCCGAGTTGCCGTCACTGCTGAGACTAATCAACCCAGACTCGGACAGCAAAGGATTCACATTCTGGTGTATCGGAGATTCAAGCGCCCCTTATCCGGTCTTCTCGCCACTCCGAAGTGCTAGCTTGGGACAAATGACTGTCACCAGGTTGTTTCCCCACGGACAGGCAGTCTTGCTCACTCCGAGCTTTCTAATTGCGCATCCGGAGCGTGCTCTTCAGCTTTTAGCATGGTTCCGAGAAAAACTTCGTACATCAACCACGGTTGGTACAAATAAGCTTGTTTGCTGCCACAACATCGGTGATTATTTACTCGAGCTTGCCTGCAATAAATCATTAGAGCGCGAACAGTTTCGTGCAAAGCATCGGGACGATCCTAGAGCCGATGCAATGGAAGAGAGAACTGGATTAAGCTGGAAAACCTGCGAATTAAGATTTGCATGTCATTCTTCTATGTCCGAAATGCTCTCAGTCGACGTCAGCGATGCATGCACCGACTTTTACAATTCAGGTCATCTTGATGAAGCAGTAAACCCTATTGTCTTTGCTGACGAATCAATTAACCCAGACGACGAGCAGGCCTTGGTAAACTGGTTTGCTGGATGGTCTATGACAAAACTCGATCAATTCCGCAAGTTCGTCGTTGTAGGCTCTACTCCGAGCAGTAAAGAGAGAGCCTGTCGTATGAAAGAAGTCTTAGTCGGTGATGATTTCACCTCGGTGTCCATGCCGGATCCGGTCTCAAAAAACAGTAATGACAACATGCCTGAGAATGGATTTACACGACGCGCGTCTGACAACCCACCTTTGAGCGCCGCGAAGTCGAAAGCACTCGCAGTTGCAGCACGACTTGCCGCTTCTGCTCCAACGACACCACTATCCTCGACTCGGACTTTGGAACGGGATCCATTCAGTGAACTCAAAAAGTCGTCGCCTAGTCCAATCCATTCGAAAGCGCCAGCAAACAAAATGATGTCCTCTCTGAGTAATAACGGGGAAAGTTCTGCATCTAAGGGTCAAGCTACAAAGAAGTCTAGATGGTTATCCGCTTTCAGTCCTGTCAGTCCGGCACAACAGTCATTAACGAAGCCTTTCTCCACGCACAATGGCCGTGCTGGCACAGATATGAAGTCCGATGTTCCGTCATCCAAACACGGAATCGATGATGAAGCGCCCACAGATATTCTCCACTTTGTGGCCATGACCGGCAGTGACGCACCAACTGCCGAGCAATTCCTCTCCCAAGCAAACGACAACGTCCAACAAGCCGTAGATCTGTACAATAAAGCACATAGTACCGATGCTCAAATCGAAGAGCTCATCGCCAGCGAGACTTTCAGACACCTCCCACGCCTAGCAATAGCGGACGCACAACGGGCAGCCGAGATGTACTCCTCACCCCACACCGCTCAAGTTGCACCACTTCGATCTGCAGCCACGGATGAGTACTCCCCGCGCCTTCAAAATGGGTCCCAGTACTCCCCCCAACTTGGCCCCTCAGACTCGCGCCCTCAGTCCTCTGGCTCAGCAACCAGTAATAATTCTATCGGATCTGGTGCTGTGGTCCGCGAGAACGGCAGTCGCTTCATCCCCAGGAGTTTACGGCCGAACGGAACTATTAGACGGGAAATTACGGTCAAATCTGGGTACGTTGCTCCTGAGGATGTACAACGATATCGAGTTCCTGGTAGAGGGTTTGATGATGTAGGCGCTGATTCGCGTAGAGGGTCTAATGCTTCTTTCGAGGCTCAGAACTCTGCGGCTGCGGTGTCCCTTGCTAGCGACGCAATGGATGTTGACTTGGCGGAGCCTCAGCACAACTCTGTGGGATCTGTTAGGAACCTTGATACATTCAGTCAACGTCATGTGCAAATTCCAAATGACAGAGAGATGTCCGACATCACCCATGCAAGTGATATCTCGAATGAATTGGAGCCATCAGAGTCCACAGGCGAAACCATACGCAAAGAAATCCGCTTCGAGCCAACGACGGAATGGTACGGGTGCATACAAGCTGAAGGGAAGGGATGGGAGCATATCTATGTTGGTGGATGGGAGATGTGTTGGAGCTACTACCTGCGTATTAAGAAATGATTGCGTTGGTGAGGTGGGTTGAGAGAGTGATTGTAATGTATAATTAGAAGCGCTTATATAAAGTGGGAAGAATTGTTCATAGAGGCGTTCGCGATGCATTCATCATACGCACGCGAACTTGCTAAGAACATAAGATAGTGATAATGAACATAATGCATTCAATTGTTTCTCATACGTGATGAAATCATTAGATCTTGAATAAATCGACGATTGATGTCTCGATGAAGAAGCTCATATTGCTAGTAATATGTCCCCATCCTTCAAAACTCTTCACCTTAGATTGCCGCTGTAGATTCCCCACACTGTCACACAGCCCCAGATCTTCGACATGCAACAAACGCTCTTCTCTTCAATCAATCCTAATTTCGAATTACACCGGCTTATCGAGCGGGAAGGAGGAATTCGAAGGATCACGTGCAGAATCCTTGTTCCTGCTGAGCCCCACTCGTACCCCCTGACACCCCTGTCCTACGATCCTTGTGCACCCCACAGCCTCAACGCCATCGTAAGGATATCCGTACCCAGGTGAAAAGGAACGCAGAAGGAGGGGTGTAAAAATAGAGAGGATTGAGCGATGTGCAACAAATCCCTCCTTGTTCTACCTATGTTGTATACGAACCAGGGCTTTGGGGGAGGGGCGCTGGAAATCCCACAGTAAGGAGGTATGTGATGATGAACAACATGCAGAGGATGAGATCTAAGCCATGCTCGATCACCACCAACGCAATGTGTGGAAGGAAACAGAATCTAGAACAATGTCGATGAGAGCTGCTCCGAGCAAGCCGTTTTATGACTTGGTTCTAAGTTCTAGTGGGCACCCGCTCAACTAGATAGTGATATGAATAGATGAGGGTGAGTTGGTTCTTTCATAGCCGCTTCTGTCATCCTTCCCGCGTGGTATTACCCCTAGTCAGCCCTCTAATTTAAACTTTGTCTATTTCATAATTCGAATTACCTTAAGGATCCAAGTTTGTGTTACATTTCTTTAAGTGTTTCAAAAGATCTGTATTTGGGTCTTAGGATCTTCTACTGTATCTGTGCATCTGACAAGGGCGTTGATAAAATGTATATACCACTGTTGCGCGACCCCCGCACCCCACACTCCGCACCTTGAATCGTCTATATAGGAACCTAATCTCCATGTTGGGCTTTCTATAGATATCGAGACCTCACTGAGAAGTCCTTGCAGCTAAATCTTAGCGCCATCATTTAACAGGCTCGAGCGCAATTTCGTAGCTCCCCACGCCCCAAAGTTGACGGATGAACTCACGCCATTCATGGAAGAGTACTACTGGCGCGTCGACAATGGGTCCCCGCCTGATCTATTCAGGGCCATGTTCATACCCGACGCACTAGCATTTATTACAACAATTGCCAAAAACTGATCATTCACAGTTATAGGGAGGCCGAGAAATTTGAAAAGAAACCTGCGGGGAAATTGTGGATGAAGCAATAAATGGATAAGATGGCCATCCTACCAACATTCGATGAGAAAGATCCGGGTCTCGTGCATGTGCTAAAGAGTCATTAGCATGGGCCTAAGATCACCACAAGCAGAGAGGAGCAGGAGAAGTTGAAGGCAGAGCCGGCTGTTATGAAGTTCTCGCAGACCTTTGAGATTGTCAGATATGAGGGCTTGTGGAAGATGAATCGCATAATTCTATGTATGCATGATGATATTATTGGGATGCTGGCTACGATGACCCTGGAACTAACATTTGAAGTGCTGTGTACGAAGGCCGACGGTTTTGAAATTCGAAAAATCGTTTTTTTAAGTTGGCTCGCTACAAAATTGCTGATGCGACAAATTAAATTACGACCTTAAAAAAGAAAAATATTATTTAATTAATACATAAAAAGATATATATCTCTTTGAACTTTATTAATATTTTAAAATTATATGATTTTATTAAAATTCGACTGAAAAATATAATATTTAGTAGTGGGTCTTCCCGAAGTTTTGGTGTTCCTGTCTCTCGCTTAAAATTGGTTGGATTTCAAAACCGCCGGCCTTCGTATAGTACCCCAGAACCCCGCCCCCACATTTCCGTTTTGAATGATTAAGATAGGTAGGAGGAAGAGAACTGATTGCTTCATAGTTCCATGGAAGATTCTCTTGTATGTTTCGGGGACACAGGAATAAGATTCGAGCTGCCAGAAAAGGATGACCGATTACTTAAGTGCTCTTGAGTCTTGAATATAGACAGATCATCATTCTTATGTGATTAGTGCTAGCAGATTTGTAGCGCCTCATAAAGCACCAAAATACCTGCACCCGCTAGAAACTGTTATAAATTACTTCTTTGCAGGGGAGGGTTGCACAATCAAAGCGTGTTGCGTTTAGGTAATTGCTCAATATAAATTCTACAATGCCATCTATAAACGGAGTATGTGAGATTGAAACGCCTTTGAATTGGAAAAGAAAGAAGAAGAAACGGGAAAGCAGAATGCAAATTTGGGGAGAGGAAGGAAAAGTATCAAGGTCGCTTAGGTGGGAGTTGGGACCTGATTAGGCCTTATCTTCCTCTGCAAGAGAAAGCATAGTCATAATACCATATTTATTATTGTGCAAGCCCGCAGGCATATTATATCTTTACATTGAGCAATTGCCCAAAACTAACACACTTTATTGTGCTTCCCGTCCCCGCACATTATCCGTCCCCTCCCCTACTCCATCCTTCCACCATGATAGCAGCAAAGTAACGCCCCCGTCCATTTTATCACCCTAAGCTAATCAACAAGAACAACTCAACGCACCACACAAAATGCATGCAGGCAAAAGCATGGAGGCAAAAGCAAGCAAGAAAGCAGAGCAAAGCAATTGTCCAACCATAACTGAAGCAATGCTAATTCATCTGGGTATCTTTGTCGAGCCGTAACGAAAATGAGAATTGTAGTTTTCGGTAGGAGAGGAAAGGAATAGTGACTCTATACAAAGTTGCGCTAAGCATTTTGGTATTGCTGAAGAGGTGGATTGACGTAGTAATGTCGAAGACCAATGAACCGAGATGTAAAACGCGGGCGTCTAGTCCTCCTCGTCATCAGCTGAAAGTTTCGGTTGTTTCGGTTCGAAGTCCGCATCTGAGGAATTATCACTGATGATGTTGTCTGTAGAGTATCTGCGACGTCGCTTCTTAGCTGGCGTTCCATTTTGGCCCTTGCTACCGTTCGAAGAGACTGAGCCATTCAAGTTCTTCCGCTTATGTTGGCTCTTCTCAGCTGATGCTTGACGTTGCTGGACACCACTTGATTTGGTGGGCCCGAAACCGTTGGATATCGCACGAACAGGGGATGTCGCAGAATTTCTGCTTGCTGCTCTGGATTGAGGAGGGTTGGTAATAGGAAGTGCAGGTTGTTTGGCTTTCTGCTCTTTTATCTCTTTCTTGAGATCCTCAATATCAACGTGACTTCGTGCGAACTCGGAAGCAATGTCAGATTGATATCTATCATGTTTAGCTTTCAGGTCAACTACACTCTCTTTAGCAGTATTGGCAGTTGTCTGGATCTTAGATAGTTTCTTGACGATATCATCGACCTCGGCTCTGATCGAGGCAAATGCCTTGGTTTCGGATGGCGTGCTGCCTCGAGACTCAAGAGATTTGATCTGAGATTTGGTCGCATTGATGTCAAGAACCAAATTGTCAATTTTGGCTTTCGTAGTGTTGATAAAGACAGTTTGCTGCGCTAACGTATCTTGGAAATTCCGAAGGTCTGGATATTGCGATTCTAGTTGGCTGAGAATGAAAAGACCCATGTCTTTGGTGCTTATATTATCGAGGCGCTTTGAAATGTTTGATGCTACGAATTCGCTCGAGTCGACACGATCGTTGAGTTCTTTTCTCATGGGATCCACCACTGCCTTCAAATGCTGAACCACACTATTGAATACACGCTGGTCGATTTGCAAGAAATCAGGCTCATTGCGAATCTTTTCGACGACGTGTGAAGCCACAAAAGTGTTGGCATTCTTCAGCTCTTCCTGTTGTTGTATCACTCCCGAATTGAATGCACTTTGCGATTTTTTGAATTCTTGAAAAGAGGCAGGGAGGTCAGAAATTGAAGCGTAATTGGCCTCCACGTCCGACACATTCTTCTCCAGAGTATCGCACCTGGCCTTTACGGCTTTCATGTCTTTCTGAAGCGACTCGACGGGTGCCGTAATCGCATCAAGCATAGCATCCTGGCTTTGATGAAGAATCTCCAATAACTCCGTCTTGACTTTATCTTGATCAATTGCTGGCAGAGGAGCGTTAGCTTCAATAGCCGAAGGTCGCTTTTCCGTCAACGTTTGCTCAATCTTCAACATACGATGACCTAATGGAAGAAGCTTTTTATCCATATGCTCGATCCACTCAGTAGTTCGTACGGCCTTGATTTGTCCTTCGAGCTGCTCTAACTTTGCCTGAACCGAGGTCATAACTCTAGCTTCAAAATCTGTAGTCTCTGACAATGGTCGAGGTCTTGCTGCTGCAGTCGACATATTCTTCAACGAAGGTATATCAAGACTGCCCAAGATTTCTGCAGTCCTTTTCTCCTTGTCCTGCAAAGTAACAACACACTTGGTTGAAGCATCCATGCTTTGACGAAATTCCTTGCGTATATCGTCGAGCATTTGCGATGTGACAACTCTTTCCTCCAATGAAAAAATATCTGCCATCTTGATCTCGATTTGTTCGACTCTAGATTGAACAGCGGCAAGAACTTCGTGGTCATTAGGACCCGTATGTCCTCTATTGATGTTTTCAAGTTTGTCAACTCTGGACGCAAGAGCAGAGACTAGGCCTGGCCCTTGCGTGTTTAGTTGGGCCTCTAATATACGTAGTTTCTCCTCCAACTGTGATTGACCAGCCGTAAGCTCCTCCAAGGCGTTCACCTTGGTTCTTAGCGAATCAACAGCAGACAATTTGCTCTCGGCATCGTTGAGCCTGTTTTCGAGTAGCTTCGGATTAGGTAGTGCCTCAATGGCGTTGACTTTGGCGCCCAAAGAAGAGATGCTAGTATCTATCTCTTTGACACTCTTCTTCAAGTCTCCCCGAATTGCTTTCTGCTCCTTGACTAGTTGAATGACCTCTTTCGCAAGACCTGCGTTTCTATTAGGACCATGGATAGTGGCCTCCAGATTTGATACCCTCGAAGAATTTTCCAAAGAGCTCTTGGAGTGTTCAAGTAGAGCTTTGCTGGTTTTGGCGCACTCTTCCATAAGTTTCTTCAGATCATCCTTGATAGTGTTGAGAGAATCAACTCGGCTTGTTAACTCGTCCACTTGAGTCATCTTCTGCTTTACGTCTTTCGGTACGTCTGGTATCTTTTGGCTAGCTTCCTCAATTTCTTTTCTCAAGGCTAAGATGTCAGCATTTGTAGTCGCTTTGGTTTGAAGAGCTTCTGTAACCTGGGGTTTGAGAGCTGAGATATCGGACGACAAGCTGGTATAACCATCCTTAATGTTGTCAAAAGCCTTTTTATCTCGTTCGCGAGCCTTTTTCTCCTCATCGAGGCCTCTCTTCAGCTCCTCAGTGAAGCTTTGCTGATCTAGCAATTTATTTTGCAGATTGTTGACAGTTTCTTCTAGCTCTTTCATACGAGCATCATTTTGAGACTTGTCTGCATCACTACCTCCACTGCTTAGTAAGCCCGGGAGAAAACGATAGGTGCCTTGGAGGATAAACTCTTTCAAGACAACATCTTTTCTTTGTAATTTCTCATTAAGAGCTTTCTGAGCCTTCTCTGCCTTCTCTCTGCCTTTTCTTTGTGTTTCTTCGGTAGCAGGGAACTTTTCGTGAAATTGCTGGGCTTTTTTGTACTCTGCGTCCTTTCTCTCGAATTCCTTATCAGCTTGAGATTTTTGGATTTTCAGTACAGCGAAATCAGTTGCTTCTCCGATGATCTGTTGTAAGAGTACACCGAGTCCTTTAATAGTCTCGTCGCGGGTAGCTTCGTCAACAAGCTTTGCCGCTGCTAGCGGAGTACGGGGTGACTCTTGTCTAGATGGTCGGTCACCTAGGTCTTTTCTCGGTAGGGAAAATTGATCGGACTGGGGACTCCCTGAAAAGGAAGCACTAGATCCTGTCACCTTCATGTTAGCTAGATCATGAAGGTTTGATTCTGTAAATTCTAGAGTTGTAATGTCTGGGAAGTTAACAGTATAGACGCGATAGATGCGAGCATAAATATAAACATCGCTAAGCAAATTAAAGTAGATAACTGGACTTACTGCTAGCGTGTTCGAATGGCTGTTTCGGCGGCGAGGGCTCATATTGTGCAGGCCGATGGGTACTAGAAGCATATGCGGGACGATAGGTGTTATCATTGCTGTCATGTCGACCTTTTATGTATTTATCTCCTCTCTCTGGGGACGTCCTCGAGTTTCGCCGACGTACAAGATCAGATGTAAACCTAAACTCAGTCGAACGTTCTTCCCGTCTGTCCCTCGAGGCTCCTCGAGGTGGGGAGCGACCTCTGTAATTGCCGGACATTGAAGAGGTCGAGTTTGGAAGTGGTTTGTCTCGAGAAAAAGAATTGGTCTGTTCTGTGGTTCGGCTATGGAGAAATTCGGCGGTAGTGGGTTGTTTTCTCTTTTTCGACCCTTTGTAAGGACTATGTTTCTGAGTCATTTAGATGGTCCTGCAAAGGAGAAATAGTCAGCATCTACCTAGAAAATTTGTGCAAGGTCGAAGGAGTAGACGTAATGCTCAACATAGGACAAATTGTGCTGCGTTCATTTGAATAATAGACGCTCGACGCCCATGTAAGTGCTCAGAGGAAATATTCACATAAGGTTGGTGCATGAAGAGCAAAGTTCAATTTCCTTCCACAGAGGGAAACAAAAAACTTTGTGCAAGAAAAGGGAGGTACTTTGGGTCGATTCTTCAAGAACCTAGGTAGCACCCACTAGATTGGGAACTCACGTCTACTCTCCGCCAAACACTGGCCCAATTCTGTCCCGTCTCGGCCGTAGAGTTCGCATCATCAGGGAAAGCAATCACAGGATGGTAGTCAAACGGGGATCGGTTTGCATCTCGTAATTTGTGGTGGTTTACTAGGTGGGGTTGAAGATAGCAAGGATCTTGCTGGCAATGAACCAAGGATGAATATATTCTGCTTGATTGAGCAGTTCGTAGTTCTCAGTATAATGAACAGTATCCTGACTTCACTTGGTTGTAAGGGAATCGAGGGTGTCGCATGTGAGGGGTTCAAGAGAGTACAGAGTGAAGTATGTTGTGCACGCGTAGATTTAGTTTTAGAATCTTCTGCAGAGAAACTTAATATAAATAAAGAAGCTAAAATAATACACGGACCACTTCCTTATAAGGCATAGGTAGTCAGAACTTAAAATCTTAGCGTGGATAATTTCTATGGTAAGTCCCGAGAAGGATCAACATCAGACTGAAAGTCTGCGTGTGCTTCACCACATCTTCAAATATCCTCAATATGGCTGCGGTATGTACAATAACTAAACATGGTCTTCTGCATCTGCGCTGACAATACTCAAGGCAATTCAAACGGTTGGCGAAGGGAAGGACCTTCGAGGTCTGAACTTGATTGCAGCGCATTCCCATATTCGAGGCTTAGGGGTCCACCCAGATACCCTGGAACCACGAGCTTCATCCGAAGGTTTAGTTGGACAGGAGAAGGCGCGCAAAGCAGCTGCGATTATATTGCAAATGGTGAAGGAGGGCAAGATAGCAGGTAGAGCTATATTGATTGCTGGTCCTCCTAGGTAGGTCAAAATAAACCTATGCAAGGCTGATGCTGACAACATAGCAGCACTGGGAAGACTGCCATTGCCATGGGCATGTCCCAGTCACTGGGCACCGATGTACCTTTTACTATGCTTGCCTCGTCCGAAATCTTTTCCCTCGAAATGTCCAAGACAGAAGCTCTCACACAAGCCTTCCGGAAATCCATAGGAGTACGGATAAAAGAAGAAAGCGAGATGATTGAAGGAGAAGTAGTAGAAATACAAATCGATAGAAGTGTGACGGGAGGGACGAAGCAAGGAAAACTCACGATTAAGACTACGGACATGGAGTCGGTCTACGACATGGGAGCCAAGATGATTGATGCTATGACGAAGGAACGCGTTATGGCAGGAGATATTATATCAATCGATAAGTCATCCGGGAAGATTAGCAAGCTCGGGAGATCATTCGCCAAATCACGCGACTACGATGCGATGGGTGTAGATACTAAGTTTCTCCAATGTCCAGATGGAGATCTGCAAAAGAGAAGAGAGACGGTCCACACGGTCAGCCTACACGAAATCGATGTCATCAACTCAAGAACACAAGGATTCTTAGCATTATTCTCTGGAGATACCGGCGAGATTAGAAGCGAAGTTCGAGATCAAATTAACACCAAAGTCGCGGAATGGAAAGAAGAAGGAAAAGCAGAAATCGTCCCGGGAGTTCTCTTCATCGACGAAGTTCACATGCTTGATATCGAATGCTTCTCCTACATCAACCGTGCCCTCGAAGACGAGCTCGCACCAATCGTCATCATGGCCAGTAACCGCGGCAACTCACGTATCCGAGGAACCAACTACCGCAGTCCCCACGGTCTGCCCCTCGATTTCCTCGACCGAGTGGTGATCGTCAGCACCCACGCCTACCAGAAAGATGAAATCCAACAAATCCTCTCTATCCGTGCCCAAGAAGAGGAAGTAGACGTCACACCCGACGCTCTCGCACTCCTGACCAAAATTGGCCAAGAAGCCGGTCTCCGATACGCAAGCAACCTCATCACAACCTCGCAACTCATCGCCGCGAAGCGAAAAGCAAAACAAATCGGCATCGAAGACGTGCAAAGAAGCTTCGCTCTCTTCTACGACGCAGGCCGGAGCGTGAAGTTCGTTGCTGAGTTTGAGAAGCGCTTGATTGGGGATGCCGGGGCTGTGAATTTGTTTGTCACGAATGGACATGGTGGGGATGCGATGGAGATTTCTTGATTTTGGGGGTGATGTTGGCGTTGGGATATCATGGAGGTGATAAAAGCAAATTTGTATGAATAGGAAAACGGCGCATGAGCGGTAGATTGAGCGAATATATGTTTGCAGTACGAAGAGGCTCCGGGACCTGGTATCGTCAATCTCGTACTTTAAACTCATTTTAGATTACAACCTATGATTTCTAACTTCGCTGGGGTATCCTTTTCTCTTTCCTCCCCATTCGAGGTTAAAGATGCCATAATAAAATCCCTTGAGCTATTGAATTATATTCCTACAATTTTACACACTATATCAAGACATTCCCTATTCCTCACTGCATAAATGCCGGCCCTCAAATCCGGTCAAGCACATCCATATCTGAGTGAATCCTCAGCACTCAAAAGTTTTGTTGCACATCGCAATCAATGTCTGAGTACAATTCAGACATTGAGATGGACCTGGGATACAAATTGTGCTTGGAATAGATGTGGAATGATGGCAAAAAAGGATGAGTTTTGGGTGAATTAAAGTATAAGGGAGGGGAGTTTTGTTGCGCATCGCGAATGTGTGGGAACAATCCAGACATTGTGATGGATCCTGATCCCGATATCAAAATCTCACGAGTGCCGGAAGACTTCGAACACCCGAAGGCAAATTGTTTTGGAGATAAAACGCAGCGTAAACTCGTATTCAACACGTGCTTCCATTTTGGGTATCATTCCTTATTACTCATACAAAATCCACCACCCTACTCCAACCCCCCTCCTCACCCACCCTCTTAAACTCAACCCCCTCACCAAAATACCCCGCATCCTGCCATGCCACCATCGTAGCCCCATCAAACGGCCCCTGTTTCGCAGCGCCATCCCTCCCATCGGTCCATCTATACTCCCACATTTTAACCGGTCTCTCACCATCAACAGCCTCCTCTGCAATCTCCTCCACCGGCGGCTCAACCCAATCCTCGCCTGTCTCGCGTCGATATTGACGGATTAACATCTCTCGTTCTTGCTCATAGATTTCAGTTTGGCCACGAGTGAGGAGTTGGTCTGCTGCTCCCGTAATGGCGTTGATCGCATCCTTGATCTTAACTTGTTCTGGATCTTCAACTTTCCTTTCAGTATCGACATCCATCTCATCACTACCGCCCTTCTGCTTCTTCAGTTTCCATTTCGGGACTTTCTTCGTTTTTGTTTGGCCTTTGCCTAGCCTCGCCAACGCTTCTAATACTGTCTCCCCTTTCTCCAACCGTAGGATTAATGTTCGTAATAAGTCGGGGAGGAGTAGAGAATCATCCTCTAATCTCTTCTGTCTCCTTTCCGCCTCACGTTTTTCATGCGCTTCAGCCGCCCTCTTCATATCCTTTTTACTAACCCCCTCAAGCCACGAATCATGCACCGCATCCGGATCCGCAGCTTTACGGACAAAATTCCCCGCATCATCGAAACGGCCTTCTTCTTGCTCAGCTTTCATGTTGAAGGCGTCAACTTTTGGTGCATTGCGCTTCAGACCACCAGCGCCGATCTCTTCATCGATATCTTCTTCTTGGGCCGCTAATGCGGCGTCTTCTTCGTCGTCGCTGCTTTCTTGGTCGTCCATTGCGTGAGTGGAGAGTTTGCCTTTTGGATCAAGAGCAAAATTTCCGGATACGTGACCCCCACTTTTGCTGCTCATTACTTGACCTTCGATTTCTTGTTCTTCTAGGAATCGTACGGCTTTGCCTTTCTTGCCTTTGACTTGCCCCTCGTCTTCATCCTCGTCTTTGTTTTCTTCATCGAGATCTGCGAACATATCTGCATCCTCTTCCATATCGGTCTTCTCGCCCTTCCCATTGCTCTTTTCTTTGCCATATCCATCCAACGCATCTGCCAAACTTACATCTCCCTTTTTGCCCTTCGCACGCTCCTCTGCCCGTCCGTCGAACCCCTCATTATCGGAATCGCTGTCATATCCATCCAAATTCACAGCACCGCGCTTTGTGCCAGCTCCAGAACCTCCAATGACATCTGCTTCCAACACAACATCTTCCTCAGGCGCATCGGGAGCAAGAGCAGAAGGATTGCGGATATCGAATTTAGGCTTTTTGGAGGGGCCAGCCTCGTCATCTTGGCGATGCGTACGAGCGAATTGTTCGCCGGCACGTTTCGGCCGCGCTGCTGAATAACGTGAGGACATGATTCGAAATAATCAGTGAACTTTGGATCATTCACGCGAACCAGAAAAGCGTTGTGAATGGTTGTGGTTGGAGTCAAGAATTCGGAGTTTAGAATGGGATTTTAGGCGAGGCTGTTCCTGCGTCATCTGGCAGCCGCCTTGAAGCTTGGAGCTTTCTCAGACATACATTTCCTGAAGTATATTTGGACATAACCCCTTACCTCGCTACTTCCCTAATAAATATCTCTTCACTGCCAAATATTCCGAAATGGTAAAGCTTAAATTATACCCCATACAACCTTCAGTTACTTACAAACCATCCAGTTCAACCCAAACTTCTACCAAGGCGATGATCCAGCCGAATTCCTAGCCATGATGCAGAATAGGAGAATGGGAGGCGGTCCCGCCAAAAGGTTCGATGAACATTACAGATGTTATCCTACTGTTATGCTTCAGGGTCCTGATAGAGATCATGTCAACTTTGGTGGCAAGATTGTGATGCCTCCGTCTGCGCTGGAGAAGCTCGCCCGCCTTCACATCGAATACCCTATGATGTTCGAGCTTATTAATGGGAATGCGGGAAAGACGACTCATGCTGGTGTCTTGGAGTTTGTTGCTGAGGAGGGAAAGGTTTATCTACCACAATGGGTATGGGCAAATCCTCCTATCTTACAGGAATCCCCCACTGATAGTGCAATAGATGATGGAGAGCCTACTCGTCGATGCTGGCGATATCCTACAACTCAAATCCACCAGCTTGGCACCCGCATCTCTTGTCAAACTCCAACCGCAATCTACCTCCTTCCTCGATATCTCCGACCCCAAAGCCGTACTTGAACGTGCATTCCGTGATTTTGCAACACTCACCCAAGGCGATATCTTCAAATTCAAATACAATGACATCGTCTACGAGGTTGCTGTTTTGGAAGTAAAGCCCACAAGTGAAAAAATGGGTGTCAGTATGCTCGAGACAGATGTAGAGGTCGACTTCGCCCCTCCTGTCGGATACGTCGAACCCTCCTCGAACCGTGGTAGCGGAACTAGTACCCCACGAAGCGTGGCCGGTCTCCCTGCCGGCGGAACACTCCATAATCAAGGAAACATGGCCCAATCTATCAACTACGATGCTATCAAGCCCTCCTCCATATCCGCAGCTCTGGGCGCTAAAGCCGTATCCTCGAACTTCCTCCTCGGTGGTCAGAAATTAAACTCCAAGAAAGGCGCCAAGGCACCAACACCAAAGGCATCCACCCCCGTGTCAGGAACCTCTACAAACCCCCCAGTTCAATCATTGAAAAGAACAAATGGTCCTCAACCCCTGAGGTTAGCACCCAACAAGCTATTCTTCGGATATGATATCAAGCCACTCAAGACGCAAGCCGATAAGGACAAAGAGAATGCTGATGCAAAGCAACCGCATTTTGCAGGGCAGGGGCAGACTTTGAGAGGAGGTGTAAAGAGAAAGGGGGAGGGAGAGAAGGGGAAGCCGGCTGAGGAGAAGAAGAAGCCTGAGCCGAGTGTGGGGAGAAGACTTGATGGTCGTAAGGTCACATGAGTGATGCGGTTATCTTGATGATGTTTAGATGGCATGGCGTTTGGATGGATGGGCGGATATGGGCAGATTGTTTTGCGGGATTCTAGGTATGGAAAGCATACAGAGTGAAAGACCAATTCATGGACTTCCAAATAGGTTTGCTTGTTTGCTTGATTCCGATGTTGCATTCATGTTCGCTGTCCACTCTTTTTTGGAGATCGAAGTCCCAGACCAACAAAAAGTGGTAAGTTATCCTCATAAGTAACAACAATTTAAGACATGCTGCATCAAACTGTTAATCTAAAAGGGCGCTTTGCTCACCCACTTGTCATTCACGCATTCCAGTGCTAGACACGTTCCCAAACCCCTGTTCTACCCTTCCTCAGTATAAACCAAGATTCACCTAACGTCCGTCGTTCGATATCGCGTGATATCGCTTGTTGGTCGCTCCCAGAGTAGTATATAAAAAACCGTTCGTTCCCTCGACCCGACAATCTTTTCCTTGAGAAGTACCAATCTTTCTTAAGACGTCCTGTTCTGCGACTTAATCTTTCACCAAACAAAGTCTCAGTAGCTATCCTACTACTACCTTCCGCCTTCTACTCTACCTACTTCAAGCACTCAAGATGCCTGCACTTCTCCAAAAGGAGTTCACTCTCTCGAACGGTCGCGCCGACGCTCTCGAAACCGTGGTCGCACTTCTCCGTAAGCACAAGAATAAGGAGTACTTCGCTTACGAGCGTGGTGACTTCTGGCACATCGGCATTGGCAGTTTCGCAACTCTCGTCGTCGACTCCAAGGGCGAGACAGCCAAGACTTACTTGAAGGATGTTGAGCAACAGTCTGACCATATCACTAAGTCCCTTTCTGCTGTTGCTCGCGAGTTTGTTGAGCAGCATGCCTACCATCCTGGCAAGATGTATGGTTTCGTTGGCTTCAATTATGCTGCGCATGTTCGTGGTCTAAAGTTTAAGGCTGGTGAATGGCCATTGCTTACTATCATGGTCCCGGCTACTCAGGTCACTATCCTACAAAACTGCAGGTACGTGATTCTAGTCCTCATTTTCAGATAACCTGATCGCGTGAATGATTGCTGACTCTAAATTTCATATAGCCATATCAAGATCACCGGATACGATTCTGAGGAGATCGCCACCGACCTCGCTACCATCCTCAACGCAATTCCCATCTCCCTCACTGGCAAGTCCTTGAAGGTCGATATGCACCAAAACGCCAGCGACTACGTTGGTAAGACCCCTTAAGTTTATACTTCATTCTTCTCCAACACATAATTAATCAAGCAAGAACTAACTCTAATCTGTCTTCAGCCAACGTTACCACAGCCCTCAAGGAAGTCGACAACGGTCTCTACACCAAAGTTATTCTCTCTCGCACCATTGATCTCAATGAAGAGATCGACATGCAGTCATTCCTCCTCTCTGGTCGCAAGGGCAACACTCCTGCTCGCAGGTACGCTTCCTGAAGCAAGACTTCTCAAGTCTTAATGTCCCACTTGTAATTGAGCAGTCGCTGACTCGAAATTTCACAGCTTCGCTTTCAATCATGGAGGCCTCCAAGCCACCGGATTCAGTCCAGAGTTGGTGATGTTGATGGAGAACGGAAAGGTCTCAACTGAACCTGTTGCCGGCACTCGAGCTCGCACCGGTTCCGCCGCTGAGATTTTGAGAAACAAGCTTGAATTGCTTAGGTCTGTCTTTTGCCACACATTTCTTACCCAAAAAAAAGCTCGAGTGCTAACTTGAGATCCTCTACAGCGATACCAAGGAAATTGTTGAGCACGTTCTCTCGGTCAAGGCTGCCATGGATGAGCTCACTGAAGTCTGCGAACACGATACTGTTTGCACGGAGGATTTGATGTCGATTCGTGAGCGTGGTATGTGATCTCTCAACTCTCTCCCACCCTTCGCTGTCCTCTTTCTTTTTCTTCTTTCCGCCTCCCCCAGTCTGCATCAGCCTGTGGCAAATTCTCCTTTCAGGCCTTACCGATCACTAACTTCATACACAGGTCCAGTTCAGCACCTTGGCTCTAGTGTCGCTGGTCATCTCGCGAAGGGCAAGGATGCTTGGGATGCATTCGATGTTGTTTTCCCATCCATCACCGCTTCAGGCAGTAAGTACATCCATTCTACAGCACATTCAAAAGCAATGACTGATCCACTCATTAGTTCCAAAGACCCCCGCCATCGATGCAATTCTTCGTCTCGAGGATCGACCCCGTGAGCTTTACTCCGGTGCCGTTTTGATGATTGAGGGTACCAATTTCTTGGAGGCTGCCTTGGTCTTGCGTACTGTTTTTGAAGTAAGTTTTACATTTTTAAGTTCCCACCAGATCTAAATCTGCTGAATCTTTTCCATACATTTGGCAACTAACTTCAACTCCCACAGGACCAACACCGTCACTGGATCCAAGCCGGTGCCGGCATTATTGGTCAATCCTTTCCCGGCCGCGAGCTCACTGAGACCTGCGAGAAGCTAGCCAGTGTTGCTCCCTTCCTCGTCGGTAAGGCCCCAGAGACGGTCGCAAAGGTTTTTAATTCCACTGCTTAGGTATCCCGAGACTCGTCTCGTTTTGCCCTCGGGAGGATTCGCTAACCTTTAATTCTAGAATGAGGCAACGCAAATTTGAGGGACAATCTTTGGAGTTCGGGAATACCATGAAGGTTCTTTTCATACTAGAAGGGTGGCATTGCATCTTTCCATTTGAGACTCTGTATAGAGGTTCTCGATAGACGTGATACTTTGTACTTTTCATCTCGCTGGTCTCTGTGGATGGCATTCCTAGAGATATGCATGGTATGGGCGGGTTCACTCACGGAAAATTACTTGCTTGCTGCTACATTAAGAGCTTAGCTCTGTCAGAAATGAATACTTGCTTTCTTTAACTTCTTCTTGATGGGATTCTTCTTTGAAGCGTGAGCCGCTACAATATAACCTATCTGTCGTTTCGCATCCCGATTTTTGGCCTTCCTTTCTGTTCGTTCTTTTTCGAAGCCGTTTAGTTGTACGAAGATTACCGCAAAAAGTTAGTTGCATCGCTAAAGTGCCCTATAAGAAGCCAGTAGCCTTTGAAACCTGAATACGCTGTAGAGCTTAGGTATAATTACAGGGTCTATAAGCGCTAATCAGGTCAGTTTTAGTGCTTATAATTAGCGGCTTTACGCTATGACTATAGGGCTTTTTTGTGTAAATAGTATCTCGTCTAAAATTACAGGGTACACTAATAGGTTTTCATATAGGACTAGATTCCGCAATTGAACAGGCCTTTTTTTAGTAATACCTAATAGTATTTAGATTACTAAAATATAGGTTAATAATAGCGAGATTTCAATTTTATAGGGCAACTTTTGCGGTAACCTTCGTACCTGTGCAGCCCTGATTGATTTATAAATTCAAGCTCCTGTGACATTGTTTCCTGGTCAAATTCACAAGCCACATGGGTTCACTAACACTCTTGAAGAGTCTATAGAAAGTCTTCTGAAGAGTAATAAGTCACTCTTCCTGCAGATATTAGGAACGCGTTGTGAGAAACTCAGGGATTCACAATTTGCGTCATCTGATCCGGCCACCTTCTGGGAACTGAAAGTGAAGATCTGAGCTGCATGCATCTTGGGTTCCGTTTGGTAAATTGTGGCCTCGCATCTATCTCTGGGTCCAGGAAGATTGACCTCTACCGGCACTCAAGTATGCATTGACATTTAATACAGATTCTTCAAAAACTTCCTGGTCATTGTCTGAAAATCTTTGACACATTGGGGTTATACCCATAGAGTTCTTAGACAGCTTTCTCAACAGATATCGAGGGCTGGTGTATTCAAAAACTGAAACTTTGTATATTTTATTGATCTATCGGCTTCTAGGAACGAATTTCATCTCTAAATGCCCCATCTTTACCCAATAGTGATCCTTCCACTGCTCCAAAAACACCCTTTCATGATACCCCTCCCCAAAGACCAAATTAAACTCCTTCACCACCTTTGCAACTACTATACGCATCTCTTTTAAAGCCAACTATTTAACAACACAAGAATACGCTCCCCATCCAAATGGTACAAACGCCTTCCTATCCCTTGGCAACTTCTGCCCCTCCTCCAATTACCTTTCAAGAATCAACCCCAGTCCACTTGGAAAATCCCTCTCATCCATCACCATCAACAGCCAATGCGGAACCTACGCCTATGGATTTGCCAGAGTATACGTGCCATTAATCTCCATCCCCGCCAGCGGAGTCGTAGCTTGAATCCCACTCGCAACAAGGTTTCACAACCGCAAAGCCTTATTAACCACAACTCCCAAATAAACACATCCATCCCTCTCCTTAAGCCTTATTACCCCCTCAACTCCATTCAATTCCTCCTGCGATCTCTGCAGAATCTTTTGATTCTTAGATAGCTCCCGGAAGATGTTTTTGTGAATCGTGCCTAGATTTTGGCGACGGGTGCGGGATAAGGAGATGCCAAAATCCTATTGCTTGACCCATGTTGCTCACTTATTACGCGGGATCATTGAATGAGACCCCTACAAATGACTAGAAGTTTTTCGTGGCCGAGATGACTTCCCAATGGCCGTGAAATCTTACAGTAGAAGACAGCAGGGAGGCATGAATTCTTGATGATTCTCGAGGCATTTTTGGTCGATGACCAGCTGGTAGTCGTGCATTTGCACCCATATTCTTCAAAGCGTCTCAACATGAGACAGAACCCAGCCATAGTCCTCCACAATCTGACTTGCTCTTTTGCTTGCCCATCCCATGAAAGGATCATCGCTGCAGCCAGACTTCTGAACCTCGCTATGTATGATTGTGCTCCCAGTGCGCTGATCTGTTAGAATAAATGGCTCTGAGACTTGAAAGTGTTCGAGTAATGAATCAGCAGGTTGCTGATGAGTCGAATGGCCCGAATTTGGAAGCATAGTTCTGCACTCCGCCCCCGGTCCCAGATTCTTCGTCGCGAGAAATGAAAATTCATCTTTACTTAATAGATTATTGTGAAATGAATCGACGCTCTGGTTCTCAAAAGACGTGTCAGGGTCAAGAGGCAATCCTGGAGCACCAGAGCCGTTATCGAATGAATTCCACATAGATGGATCAGCATATGTGCTGTTCGTCCAAGCATCGGGATCATCAGGGATTGGGAATGGACCCTGAACTTGAGAGTGCATGGCTATTTGGTTCTCTGCATTCCAGAGAGTGACCACATCTGCCGGAAGAGACGGAAAGGGCATTGTGTCCTGGACAGGGTCTTGACCTGCGGCTTCCATGAATCTGATACCAAAATTAGTCACCTTCCGGACGAGGAAGAGGGGATAATGACCCTGGTTTCTGCTCATCAATGTTTGGCATTACGCTCTTTGCACCCGTATCAGCCAAGAGTTGGGCCCTTTGCGAATGTCCATCTGCGCCGCCAGCAGTGATCTCCTTCAACTCGGCGGTGGCAACTGCTTTCTGGTAGAGCTTATTGTCAGGACAGGTGTCAGGGTCGCACTAGAACAGTCAGCTTATTAAACCACTTGCTATCTGGCACTCGCTCATGACATACTGCTGTTTTTGCTGCTCGATGTCGTTCGCAAGCGTTACCCCTGTTCTCGGCCACTTTCCGACGCTTTACTGGGTCATACGGCTGCCGCCTCCTCTTCTCGACCTCTTGACCATTAGACAGAATCCAAGTAGTCATCGACCCAGCGTCACTAGCTTCCATCAATGATTCCGAGTACTGAAGTGGGGTCTCTGCACGCGAAGATGCTCTCGACGGAGCTCGCGACGATGCTCGTGAAGTCGATCGTGAGGAATTCCGTGAGGGTCTCGATAATTTCCAATTCCTCAATCCTGCCTTCCCTGGTAACGTCGAAGGAATTGTCGGTTCTTTCGTCTTTGCAAGACTGTTTTGCAACTCATTCGCTGGGATCTCAAAGACAAATTTGCTTCCACGCTCGGAATCAAAGAATTGTCTCAATGCTGCTTGCATGAGCTGCAATTCGGTTTCTAGGGTTGGAAAGCTATATATCAGAGCATCCTTAAGGGCTTGGGTTCCCCTCTTGGGTTCGAATTGAGGGATTCCATGCTTGTCCCGGAATATCCTGTAGGTTGGAACTGCGTTTGCCTCGTCTTCCATGATGGCCGGTTGAAGCTGAATTCAAGAGTAATAACATCAATCGGTTATGAGTGATATGGGATCGATTGAGAGGAAAGATTAGAACCATCTTCAAGGTTCAACCTCTCTCAATTTGTTCGGTGAGGCGGAGCATTTCCTGTACGTAGGGCTGAATCGGATGCCTAAAGAGGAAGGATGATCTAGTCCCAAAGAGGTGGCCGAATTTCGTCACGTGAAATATGGTCCTCGCTAAACTTTCAGGGGCAGATAAATGGCAACACGCGATGAGTGAAACAAGGTTTTCGGGCGGTTACCGAGCTTCTTTTGCTCACTTGATAAGGTGCTCAGGGGTAAGGAAGCGCCTCTATTTCAGTTTACTAGACCAAGCATGCCAGCTCACTGTCTTTTACCAGCTAACACCTTGTTAACTGTGCATATTGAATTGACTCCAAAATGAAGGCGGGGGCCGGGCGGGGGATTCACTTCGTGACAACAAGAGCCGCGTTCCTAATCGCCGAAAAGTTTGCACTTGATCTTACGATCCATTACCATATATCTAGGACTCTCTTCCGTCGACACCCCTCCTAAAACTTCAACCTTTGCGAACCCACCATTTTGCCAATACACACCGCACAATTTTAACCCAAAGATGTCTTACCAAAGATCCATCAACGAGTAAGTAGACCCTATAGCGTACCAACAGACCTGATTGTTCTGCAGGCTCTTACGCTTTGGAAATCTGGTCAAAGTAATGGTCGGTCCAAACAAACAGTCATGGATGCTCCACGAGGATCTTTTGTGTGATCGAGTCGACTTTTTTAGGAAAGCATTTCAAGGAGGCTTTAGGGAAGCAACTACCAAGGAAATACATCTATAGGAAGACGACCCTGCTGCATTTGGGCTTTTCGTTGAGTGGGTATACGGAAGTACTATCTTAATGATCGAAAGCCGTGTCAACGACACTTATATGGATGCATATCGGGATCCTAATCGGACCACAGATAACGAAACCAGGTGGTCGCATCTTGAGGTGTGGTGTCGATTATACATTTTCGCTGGCAAATTAGGACTGAAAGAAATTCAAGACGAGATTATTAATATCTACGACGGTAATGGCGACGAATGGGACCTTGATGTCACAGAAGTTCAGTTTGTTTTTGAGAATATGGTGGATTCTGGAGAAAGGTACTCCAGATACATCGGGGACAATCTCGTGAAAATTCAGGTCACTAAGTTCTTAACCAAAGGTTTCGACAGCTTCGAGGACTGGGCAAAGGTCAACGCTTGCAATTTGGATTTTGGGAAGGCAGTGGCTGGGGCTCTTAACGATCATCACCTGCTTCCAAGGTGGCTTTGTAGTTTGTCGGACTGCACAGTACATTCACCACATGTAGGATGAATGGCTAGATTAATTTTCTCAACTATGCCATGATTTGATTGGACATCCTTCGAGAATTGGATAGACTAAATACCACATATCTAATCCGCTTTCTGGTATTCCCGAGATGATAAACTATTCTGCATGAACATCGCAAATTGTCCAGTTGCAGTCTTCATTCTTCATGATCAAATGCTCTTTCAATCCCACCCCGATTTTCCTCCTCCAACTATATCTCTCTGTTCGTACTATCCTCGAATTTTTTTTATGCCACGCGAAGTTAAACCATTCGGTCGCAAAGGATGTCTTCGGGGAGGACTCATAGAGCACTTCTAGGTCCGACGTAGACTTTGACTATGGGCATGGTTTGGATTCTGAAGTGTCTATTACTGTTCAGTGTAAGTGGATGAAACCGTTAGAAGAAATCATGCTCGTTCATAGGTTGGAGTTGTGTCATTGTTCCTCTTAGCCCTAGCAACATCCTGTCCAAATTTCATGATTATGAGCTGTCTTTGAGTTCGTACAACTTGTGAAGTGCTTCAAGATTGACTTGGTTTGGACAGGCAATTATTCATCTGGCTACCTTTAAGGAGTAAATGATGCGTGATATGCTCCATCCAGGAAATTCACCTCGCCCCAAGGTAGGCGATGGCCCCCGCCCTAAAAAGAAAGTCCGCGACGCTAGCGGAATATTTTAATGCCTCGCAATTATCTAGCTGGAGGAGGGAATTTCAAAGGTCTATACTTCATTCAAAAAAACACCTTCGAAAGAGCGTTTGCGCGCAACAAGCAATTGCAATGTTAACGCCTGATACTATCAATGGCAGCCGGCCTTTCAATGAGTTAGTTCGCTCGCTAGCCACAATACATGGCACTAATATTTGATAGATATTTCAGGGAAAGAGTGACCCTTGTCAAGGTATACGTCGGACCGGATCGAGAAAACTGCTGGATCTTACCTGAAGACTTCCTCTGCGAAAGACTTGACTTCTTCAGAGCGGCCTTTAAGAGCAATTTTAAAGAGGGAAGAGAAAAGATCATGTATCTCGAGGAAGATTCTCCAGCTGCGTTTGCATTGCTAGTGGACTGGCTCAGCGTTTTCGACGAAATTCTTCCCTGTACTACTTGCCAAATTGGACCATCCCACAAACTTGACGATTGCCCGGATCAATTAAAGTGGAGTCAACTCTACGAATTAGCCGATAAAGTTGGGGCAGAGATTGTGCAGAGGGGCGCGCTTTATGTGCACCGGAAGTGTGCTGAGTGGGAGGACACAGTCAAGACCCAGACTCAAGGCGCCATCGATTTCGCGTACCAAAGAGGACATAAAGCTCTTCAAGAGAATTTGGTCGAGAATGCTCTCCGATACTTCTTTACCAAGACTAAGTTAACCATGGAGGATTGGACGGTCATTGTGGGCTACCATCCATTGTTTCACGTTGAAGTAATGATTGCAATCGAGCGCCACGTCACCTCTGAGGAACTACGGGGAAAGAGAATGTGTGACATCTTTCTTTGCAAGGTTCATGAACCGAACGCATGATTATTTGCCATTCGCGAGAATATCGTGCTCGTAAGGAAATTATTGGTTAGGGATATTCTGGAGGGATGGGCTACCAGTCACAGTCTCGAGACATTAGAATATCTTCAAATAATACCCTCTGTAGCCACATCCACGTGACCCAAGTGTTCTTGATTATCAGATTTCCGAGTCATCCCATAGGGGGTGGGTTTGACATATGCCCGAAACTCGCACTCCTCTTTGCTCAGTTTGAACTACTCCTTGGGTCCGCCTAATATTTCTAGATTGAATTTAGGGTTGCATCTTGTTGCCTCTGCTCATGGTGCTGCGTTATCAGGGAATTTACTGGGGAGAGATTTGAAGTATTGGTGCGTGATGTATTTTCATACTTGTAGGTTATAGCAACTTGATACACGCAGTTTAAACAGTCTTTGTGAACCTGTTTGAATACCGTCCAGGCAGAAACTCTGAGAGGGTACATGTAACTTGCAGAGCTCTAACTTATATTATTCTCACCGCTCCTTTATTTTTTTTATTTTTTTTATGTTTCATCAAACCAGCGTGTAACTTTATAATTTGCGCCAAAGGTCTGATCGACAAGCCGGCAGAAGGTATCGGGATCCTTTTCCTCCAGATACCACTCTTTCTCAATGCCCTCCTTGAGATTTCTTTTGAAAGCCGTACAAAGACATTCAACCTTATCGCAAATGATGGCCTCAGGAAGGATCCATAGAACTTATTTTTGACCGACGTAGATGTTTAACATGGAGTGGGGCGTTGGTTCGAAGTATCTAGAACTTATGTTTTTGGTTTTGTAGGAGTTTTTGAGGAGTCCACTTGCGTGGTACATTTTCCTGGGGCTTCTGACTTCCGGTGATGAAGTGGTTGTATAAGTCGTTATCGCACGAAATGCGGGGTAGTCTGATTTGTAGGGGTTGCAAAACTTTCAGGAGTCTTCGATAGTAGGAAGGTTTGAATCGATCGTCTCTGTTGAGGTTTCGAGTTTCAGTGCTGGATGAAGAAGGGCTCGATTTTATTGTCCAAGTGAATCTCGCTAGAAGGTATCAAAATGGGCTGAAGATTGCTCAAGATTCACCTCTGACTTTTTGGCCACGACACCCTTGGCCTTGGATTATTTGAACGAAGCCTTTCTTCACAACACGCCATGCCTGGTAGAGCAAAACCAAAGTCTGAAATCAACAAGCACATTTGCATGCAATATGGCAGACAGCTTGGAATTCATCATCGGCCGCTTCAGCCAGTAAGTAGGATTCTCATTACAGTTGTCCAAAGCTAACTCGTACTTGAAAAGATATTTCAGGAAGGGCTCTATTTTTGTGAAAGTTTACGTCGGACCAAGTCGCGAGCATTACTGGACACTTCCCGAGGACATGCTTTGCGATAAACTCGAATTTTTCAGAGCAGCCTTCAAAGGTCCGTTCAAGGAAGGAGAGGACAAAGAAATCCACCTCGAAGATGATGATCCTGCCGTTTTTGAAAAGTTGGTTGACTGGCTCTGCACGAGTGGGGACTCCTATAATCCAATTATTTGCCCTTGCGAGGATACTTGGCCAACTTGTTGTTCCAACCAGATGGCCTTATTCAAACTTTATGAACTTGCGGATAAGGTTGGTGCGGCAGATCTGGTACGGGAAGTGCTTCTAACGCATAAGCTATGTAACAAATGGGAAGGTGACGGCGAAGAAACGATCAAGGTCATCAACATAGCAGATGCATTGGGCCACGGACGCTTTCAGCTCAACATGATCAAGGATGCAGTGGCTCATTTCATGAATGAGAAGAAGACACTGGACAACTGGGCTGTTATTATAAAGCACAACGCAGCATTTCACCTTCAACTCATGGCTGCTATTCGTAAGCACAATAACTTACGTCTAACCCAATGTAATGTTGATTACTGCACCGTTCACGTAACTGGAGAGTTTGTGGATCCTGATGAATAGAGCTGTTCTATTTCGGAGGAAGGATCGCCGCAGTATTTTCCCTCTAAATTTTCTGGGGAAAGCTGTGCAATGGAAAATATTGTGTGCATTAAGATGTAGGCAGAAGATTACCTGAATGGAACAATTTGCCCCCATCTACATGATCGATCCGTTCGGCTCACTGGGTTGAGTAAATAAAGTGAAGATGCTAGAAGGATGCGTTTGTATCGCAACATACAGCCCCAACTTCCACACAAAGCAACGGTGATTATGTAGAGTGCTGAGAGATCACAAGAATTCGTAGAATCGCATTGGGGAAGTTATTTCTCTAGCCTAGGTGGTGTCAGTGACCCAATTATTGTTATTGCAATGGACGTGAAGAAACAATTAACTTGGCTTCATCTTGCAAATCTGGAACTACTTTCTAAACATCTTATATTTCGAACCATGTTCCACGCCAGGAACTTCACGACCTCATACAATCTATCTACTAATAGCCTGCTTGCACAAACTATGTCCTCTTGCACAATCTTCATTGCTTCGAGCCTGGATAAAACTCACGTGACGAAGATATCTCAAAACAGAAGTTCTCCTAAAATTCAATTTAACCTTTTGTATTTAAGCCTACAGCCTAAAAAAAATTCATTCGGAGTATTCAAAAACAACTTTTGAGCCAACACAGACGCTTCGGACAAAAACTGCCGCAGGATCTCTTGAAATTGCAAAGGCCAATCAGCCTACAGTCATGGTGCTGGATCCACTCAGCGGTATTCGTCCTCTGAACGAGTAAGCGTCAGTCCATCAAACTCGGGAGCTTATGACTAATTCCAAGCAGATATTTCAAGGAAGGTACCGTTTTCATCAAGCTCTTCGTCGGGACAGATTAAAAACATCATTGGACTCTCCCTGAGGACCTCATCTACGGGAAATTTGAGTTCTTTAGAGCCGCATTCAATGAGGGAGGAGATAAGGTACTTAGTTTACTCGAGGAAGACCCGGAATCATCCCCTAAATTCTTAGACTGGCTCACCCTGGGCGCCCAATACTTCCTCATGTGCGACGAATACGAGGATCCCTACGTTGAAACAGGATGCAAGAAGCATATGGTCTGGTGCAAGCTCTTTGGATTTGCCAACAAAGTCTGCGCGCAAAATTTAGTAACTCAAGCTGTGGAGAGATTAGCCAGTAGTGCTCAATGGGTTGGTGATGGTGAGGGAACCAAGAAGGCTTTTGATTTTGCATACAATTCTGGCTACGAATATCTTTAATGCAGTCTAGTCAAAGGCGCTACTGAGCACTTTTTGAGCAGATTGACGATAAATGTGGGTGACTGGGTGGCAATTATCAAGGATCGTGCGGACTTCC
>Ga0182030_10003526_pt1 | contig 33407 bp, 30 predicted proteins | sample 812S3MmetaG_FD_121299 | JGI IMG/M metagenome (GOLD analysis project Ga0182030, IMG submission 121299) | Permafrost microbial communities from Stordalen Mire, Sweden - 812S3M metaG (Illumina Assembly) | ecosystem: Environmental > Terrestrial > Soil > Wetlands > Permafrost | place: Sweden...
GCGTTCTGAATATCCGCGTTGACGTTGACGCCGGTGTCAACGAGGCACATCGCGTCTACGCCGCCGGCAGGCGGTGGCGCGTAGGCCAGGAACGCGGCGTTCGCCTCCTGCGCCTGAGCGCTCACCGTCGGAACGGTCGTGAAGCTGGGATCGACCGAGCCGGCGAACGCCGGCGCGGCAACAACGAGGCTGGCGATCGCCGAAGCGACCGCCAGCCCACCAACACCTATCAACCGGTGGATCACAGGACGACGGCCTTGTGTACGCCCGACTTCGCTGCGAGCCAGTCGCCTGTCGCCGGCGTCGTCGCCCGGAACTGGAACGCACGCCCAGCGAGCAGCGGCGACGTCTGGTAGCGCAGCGTGTAAGCGCCCTTGGCGTTCACGCGGACCTCCGTACCGATCGTCTGCCACTGCCCGTCCTCCTTGGCTTGAATCAACACGAGAGGCCGAGGCGACACGAGTGGCGAGATCCCGAGCTTGCCGGTGAACACCAGCCGCTCGCCCGCGTTCGACTTGACCTTGAGCGACAGCGTCGGCGTCACCGTCTCCGTCAAGCTGACGACGCTCGCCGAGCCGGTCGGCGAGGCGCTACTGCCGGCGACGACCCGTAGTTCGCGCGAGCTGCCCTCCGGGGCGTTCAGTGACCAGCGGCCGGCGCCATCGGTCGTCGTCGTCGCGAGCTGCTGCCAGTCCTCGCTCGAGCCCTCAGCGGCCCACACGCTCACCGTCACGGCGGGCGCGACAGTCCCGCCCGTCGTCAACGTGCCCGAGAACGTCAGGCCCGACTTTGGGTAGGTGCGCTGCACCGCGGTCCCGAGCGCCGTCGTCGCCGAGTTCAGGACGAATCCGTAGACCGGTGGCTGCGCAACCGACGAGGCAGCGCTCGGGATCGCTGGCGGCGTGGGAGCTAGCGACGACTGCGCGTGGTTCAGCGTCGAGATCGTGCTGTCGTACACCGTCGAGCTGTTGCCGGCCGCATCCGTGACAACGATCTTCAGCCCGTGGCTGCCATCAGTCAGCTCCGTCGTATCGACAGGAATGTCAACCGACTCTGACGCCGGACACGGCTGGAACGATGTGAAGATCGGATCGCCTCCCGCCGTTCCAGACGCAACGCAAAGACCGCCATTGGTATTCGGCGTGCCGCGGTAGACCGAGCTGCCATCGATCAGCACCTGCACCGTGTAGACGCCGGGCCCGTTCGGGTCGGTCGCCGTGAACAGCACGTTCTGCGTGCCGGCGGCGTCAGCCTGTAGCAAGCCGCCCGTGAAACTGGACCCTGCGGGGACCGCCGTGTTGTTGGTGATCCAGAACGAGGCGGAGCTGATCGACAGATCGGCAATCCCGCCGGTCGGGGCATTGCCGTTCGCCGGGCAGCCGTTGCCGTAGCCACCGTCACTGCACGACACCTCTGCCGTCACACTGCCCGTGTTCAAGCCGGTCGCGTCGATACTGACCGGCACGTCACCACTGCTCTGCGTATCCGGGCCGTCAGGCGAGATCGTGACGCGCCCGACACCACAAACGTCGTACTGGTTGCCGCCGACATAGCAGCTCGGATAGTCGCTGCCAGCGAAGCCACTACCGGTCATCGTGTACGCAGAGATGTAGTCCGGCGAGGGCGCCGAGAACACCCACGACGCGCTGCTGCTCAGCGAGAACACGATGCCGTTGCCGCTGTACTGGTCGGGACCCAGCCCGAGGTTGTAGCCGCTGCAACCGCCGTTCACGGCGGAATACTCCGGGCCGTTGTTGCCGCTCCAACCGGTGCCGTCAGGGCACGACTGAATGACGAAGGTACCCGCGGTGGCGACAGCCGGGGCGAGCACCGCGCCACCACCGACGAGCGCGACCGCGCTAGCCAGCAGCATCACCGCGCGCGCGCGCCAGGGAGCGACCCTCGCGGGCCGCTCGCGCCAGGGAGCGACCCTCGCGGGCCGCTCCCTTACATCTGCGGGCTCACCGCGACGCGCTGAGCCCTCAAGCGCCCGCCAGGGCGCGAAACGAACACGCATGCCTGCCTTCCTTTCACGATCAGCGATCCACTCGAGGGCCAGCTGGCGGTGTTTTCTCACTGGACGACCGCCGTGTGCGCGGTCGATCGGCCGCCCAGCCAGTCGCTGGTGGCGGCAGTCACGGCCCGGAACGCGAACGATCGGCCGGTGAGTAGCGGGGACGTCTGGTAGTCCAGACGGAACGCTCCGGTCTTGCGCACGCGCACCTGCTGGCCGATCGTCTGCCAATGACCGTCCTCCTTCGCCTCGATCAGCACGATCGGCGGCGGCGAGCCGATCGGCGAGATCCCCAGCTTGCCGGTGAAGACCAAGCGCTCTCCACTCAGCGAGCGAATCTTCAGCGACAGCGTTGGCGTAACCGTCTCAGTCAGGCTGACAACGCTCGAGGAGCTCGTCGAGGACGCGCTGCTACCCGCGACGACCCGCAGACCGCGCGTGCTGCCTTGCGGCGCCGTCAGCGACCAGCGGCCCGCGCCATCGGTCGTCGTTGACGCGAGCTGCTGCCAGTAGTCGCTGGAGCCCGCAGCGGCCCACAGGCTCACGGTGACGCCAGGCGCCACCGTGCCGCCCCCCGTCAGCGTCCCGGAGAACGTCAGACTCGACTTCGGGTAGGTCCGATGCAGCGCGCTCCCCAGCGCCGTCGTCGCCGAACTCAGGACGAACCCATAGACCGGCGCTGGCGCGGCCGAAGAGGCGGCGCTCGACGCCGGCGGCGACGGCGGCAGCGACGACTGCGCATGATTCAGCGTCGAGATCGTGCCGTCATAGACCGTCGAGCTGTTGCCCGCCGCATCCGTCACGACGATCTTCAGGGTGTGGCTGCCGTCCGTCAGCTGCGTCGTAGCGACAGGAATGTCGACGTTCACGCTTGTCGGGCACGGCTGGGCGTAGTCGAACATCCACGCGCCCGAGTACGTCCCAACCGAAACGCAGTCGCCGCCGTTGGTGTTCGGCGCCGCGCTATATACCGCGGTGCCGTCGATCGTGGCTATCACCTTGTAAACGCCAGGGCCGTCCGAGTCCGTGGCCGTAAACAGCACGTCCTGCGTGCCACCCGCGTTCGCCGACAGGAGGCCGCCAGTGAAGCCTGACCCTGCCGGTGACGCATCGCTACTGAGCAATAGATCGGCCCAGTAGAGATCCGCCTCGGCCCACGCACCGTTCACGGCGTCAGCGGCGCAGTCGTTGCCGTTAGCCGGTCCGCAGTCCGCCTGCACGTACACGTCGCCGCCCTGATCGGACGGCAACGTCACGGTGCCGGTGTAGAGCGCCGAGCCGCCTGGGCTGCCGCACTCACCAAGACTCTGCGCGCAGAAAGGAGTCAGCGGCGGCCACTGGCTCGTCGGCGATTCGACGGAAGCGATGCCCGTCTCGCTGTACCCGCTGCCCGAACCGTTCAGGTACACGTCGACGGTGCCACCAGCGAGCGTCGAGTTGGCCGGCGGCGCGTACTGCAACAGCATCGAAGCACCCCCAGGCACCGGCGCGTCGCTGCTCAAGATCGCCTGCATCGGCGAACCCGGCGAGCAGCTGTCCGTGACCTGCGAGCCTGATCCGCCCTCGCCCGCAACCTCCGACCATCCCTGATTGTTTGAGGCGGACCCGTCCGGGTTCTGGCACGAGACCTGCACCCACTGACCCGCGTACGCGCCAGCCGGCGCGACCACCGCGGCACCACCGACGAGCGCGATCGCGGTCGCCAGCAGCGTCACCGTGCGTGCGCGCCAGGATGCGCGAGACCGGTTCAACTCCGCCCTCGCGGCCGTGTCCCGTACAGCCTCGAGCTCACCGCGACGCGCTGAGCCCTCAAGCGCCCGCCCGGGCGCGAAACGAACACGCATGCTCCCCTTCCTTTCACGATCAGCGATGCACTCGAGGGATAGCTGGTGGCATTCGCTCACTGGACGACCGCCGTGCGTGCGGTAGAGCTCGCGCCCAGCCAGTTGCTGGTGGCTACTGTGACCGCGCGGAACGCAAACGAGCGGCCGGTGAGAAGCGGGGACGTCTGGTAGCTGAGACGGAACGTGCCCGTCTTGCGCACACGCACCTGCTTGCCGATCGTCTGCCACTGACCGTCCTCCTTCGCCTCGATCAGGACGATCGGCGGCGGCGAGCCGAGCGGGGAGATCCCCAGCTTGCCTGTGAAGACCAGGCGCTCACCGGTTAGCGAGCGGATCTTCAGCGACAGCGTTGGCGTAACCGTTTCGGTCAGCGTGACGACGCTCGAGGAGCTCGTCGAGGACGCGCTGCTACCCGCGACGACCCGCAGAGCGCGCGTGCTGCCTTGCGGCGCCGTCAGCGACCAGCGGCCCGCGCCATCCGTCGTCGTCGAGGTGAGCTCGCCGAACTGGCCGCTCAAGCCCTGGGCGCTCCACAGGCTCACGGTGACGCCCGGCGCCACCGTGCCGCCCGTCGTCAGCGTCCCGGAGAACGTCAGACTCGACTTCGGGTAGCTGCGATGCACCGCGCTTCCCAGCGCCGTCGTCGCCGAGTTCAGCACGAATCCGTAGACCGGTGGCTGCGCAACCGATGAGGCGGCGCTCGGCGTTGGCGGTGGCGTCGGCGGTAGCGATGACTGCGCGTGGTTCAGCGTCGTGATCGTGTTGTCGTAGACCGTCGAGCTGTTGCCCGCCGCATCCGTCACGACGATCTTCAGCTGATGGCTGCCATCGGTCAGCTGCGTCGTGTCGACGGGAATGTCGACGTTCTCCGTCTGCAGGCACGGCTGCGGGGCGTCAAACATCCACGCACCCGACGAGGAGTCCGTGCCAACCGACGCGCACGCGCCAGCGTTCGCGTTCGGGGTCGCGTCATACACGACCTTCCCGTCGATCTTCGCGGTCACGTTGTAAACGCCAGGGCCGCCGGGGTCAGTCGCGGTGAGCAGCACGTCCTGCGTGCCGGCGGCATTCGCCTGCAGCAAGCCACCAGTGAAGCCGGTGCCCGTCGGCGTCGAGGTGTTCGCAAGGAGAATGTCAGCCCAGTTCACCTGGACCTCGGAGTAGGCCGCGCCGCCGTTAGCACCACACCAGGCCGACCCGCCACAGGAAGCAATCGCGTAGATGTCCCCCGGAGAAGTGCTATCGGGGATCCCCGCCGTCCCCGACCAGGCACCGCAACCGCCGGCATAACCGGAGTCACACCAGTTGCCGAACCAGTCAGCGCCCGCCATGCTCGGCGAACTGAAGTAGGCGACGGCCGGCATGACGCCCGTGTCGATCGTACTAATCGAGCCGTTGAGCGAACCGCCGGCAATCGTCGATGTCGAAGGCGGCTGATACTCGAGCCACTCCATCGAGCCCGTGTTCAGCTGGTAGTAGCCACCCAGATAGGCAACCATCGGCGAGCCCGGCGCGCACGCCGCCGACGCGTCCGAGCTCCAGATCTCGCCGGCGGGAAGATTGTTAGCCGAGGACCACCCCGCGTCAGTAGCCACCTGCGGTCCCGTATACGACGGCGGGTTCATGCACGACACCTGCATCCAAAGCCCTTGCGCTGAGGCCTGCGCGGCACCGCCAGCGAACGCGCCAAGGGCGACCGCCGCCAGCAACACACCGCGCAGCGCACAGCGACGCCGCAGGCGCGCCGCAGCTCCTATCGGGTCGGGCTCACCGCGAGACGCCGAGCCCTCAAGCGCCCGCCAGGGCGCGAAGCGAACATGCATGTTCCTTTTCCTTTCACACGGGTTACGCAGTCACTCGAGGGCTCACGGTCCGGGTACGTCTACGACCACCGGTTCGGCGATCGAGCTGGCGGGCCGGTACCAACGCCAGCGAAAGTTGGGCAAGCGCCATCGCGCTCAGCAGCCGAGCTGGCCGGGAGCAGTACACGCACTCGCCGGCGAGATCGACGAGACGGGCGAGCTCGCCGGCACAGGCGCGGCGGCGGGCGGCACGTTCGGGGTCACGCTCGCGTGAGTCCGCGCAGCCGCGGAACGCTTTGCCGCAGCCTTGCGCGCGGCAGCCTTGCGCGCGGCAGCCTGGCGCGCAGCCGCCTGGCGCGCAGCCACCTGCAGCGCAGCGCGGCGCGCGGCCGCAGCTGCCGCGGCGCGACTCGCCGCAAGCTGTCGCGAGGAGCTTGACGCGAACAGCGACCCGCTGTCATGACGGACTGCCGTAACCGGATGCTTACGGTGCCCGCCGCCGAACACGACCAGCACCAACACCACAACCACAGCCGCGACCGTCAGTCCGCCGCCCAACAGACGCCACGGCGAACGCGACCGCGGCTCGGGCGCGAGGCGGGTTATCCGTGCGCTGTCCGTCGTCGAGCTCGCAGACGTGGCCGTGACGTCACCGTCGCCGGTTAGCGTTGGTGGCTTGGTCCAGAACTCCTCGCTCGGGCGCGCGGCGCGCTCGCTGCGGCCAATCGGAACGACGACCGCTACGAGCTCCGGATCGTCTGTCGGTGGAGATGTCACGGTGCCGGGCACGCCGGTAGCATACACTGCCAACAGTAGCCAAACGAAGGCAAACAACCCATGGACGAAAACACCGCCCTCACCGTCGCCCAAGTCGCAGAACGCTTCGGCGTGAACGTGCCGACAGTCCGCCGCTGGATCAAACGCAAGCAGCTGAACGCCGCACGCCCAGGCGGCAAGACGTGGATCATCCTCGAGCGCGACGTGCAAGCCATGCTCGACGCCGGCGACCCAGGATTCGCCGGATTCACGCCAAACGGCGAACTATTCGGAGGAAGCCCACCCGCGCTCGAAACCGCGCTCGAAACCGAGCCGGCGACAGACATGTGGGAGGACCCGGACGGCGCGCCAACACTCTCGAGCAACGCCAATAGCTGATGAGCGCAAGCCTCGCGACCAATCAGCATCGACAGACCTTAGCCCGCGGCGCGCGAACGCGGCGAAACCACTGGACACGCAACCAACAGGTAACAACTCATGGACATTGAAGACATTCGCGCTGAGTTCGCCACCATCCAAAAGCGCTGGCTCGACGCACTCACAGGACACCGCATGGCACCCCCGGACGCTGGCTTCGCTCAACGCCTCGCGACTCTCGCCGGCGTCCTACACGACGAAGCACTCATCTGCCAGCGCGCCGCCGCCTACGGCCTCGCCTGGTCGCCACGCAGAACCGACGCCGGTCCCCCCTATGAACTGCGACCCAACACCGGGCGCCGCGGACCAGCGAGCCTGTGGCAGCGCTTCGACAACGCGCTCGCCGAGCTCAACAGCGCGGCAGCTGGCACAGACCTCACAACCGTCGGAGACGCTTTCAGACAGCTCGCTGAGATCACCACAGAGCTCGCCGTCGCGGTCGAAAAAGAAGACCACGCCGCTGGCGCCGGTAATGCTGTACCCGGCCGCCGCTCGGCCTAGACGTGGCGACAGCGCCGTGCGCGCCAGCCAACCGGCCTAACGCACTACAACGCGCGGCGCGGCGGCCGCGGCGGAGGCGGCGCCGGCGGGGGCGGCTTAGGCGGCGGCGGAAGCGGGCGGCGCGTCAACCGCCCTCATTCGCAGCAGGGGTCTCGAGTCCGCTGCCAGCATCAGCAGCCAGCTCATACAACGACGTCGGCGTCGGCTGCAGCGCGTCACGGTAAGCAGCCAACATACTGAGCAGCTGCGGCAAACCATCGCGCTCCACGTGAGCCCAGACCAACGCGCTCAGCAGCGTCTTTGCTGAAGCGTCCCGGCGCGTACGCCGCAGCGCCAGGGCCGCGCCGTCCAGCCTGTACTTGAGCGAGAACGGCAAATGAGCGCCGATCTTGACTTCCGCCGGCACTTCCGCGAGGTCCGTCGCAAAGTAGGCGTCCAGCGTCTCCCCCAGCTCCTGCAAACGCTGAGGATCATCGGGATCGACGTAGCGCCACACAAGCGCACCAAGAATCGTCTTCTGGTGGCGCAGCTTGCGGTGCTCGGCCGCCAGCAGGTGAGACACATCAGCAAGGCGCTCCTGCAACTCGCCAGCGACCATGATCTGCACGAACGTCGTTGGCTCGTCGCTGAGCGCACCGACAGACGCGATCGCCCGCGCACCCTCAAGGGGCGAGCGCGACGCGCGAGGCGAGCGCCTCGATGCGCGGCGCTGAGGTGGCGCGCTAGCGACTGCTACCGCCGGCGCGTCCTGGGCGCCCAGCGCGGAGGCGGGCGCGAGATCAGTTGCGTCCGCCAGGCCAAGCGTCGAAACGGGTCGCAGCGCCATCGCTTACGCCGCCTCGCGCACCGCCAGCTGGCGGCGCGCTGGCATCTCACTCGAATACGGGAAGTCGACCTCCGGCCACAGCTCGTGGGCCAGGTGCCACACATCCGCCTGCGCCTCCCTGGTACCACGGTCGCTCTCGGCTAGCAAGATCAGCGGCACATCCTGGGTAACGGCCTTGCGCCACGCCGCGCGGGCGCGCAGCTCGGTCCTCGCAACCGGCAGCTCGAGGCGTGCAGCGAGCGCGTCAAGAGCCGTGCTGTTGAGTCGGCAGCTGACCTGCGTGTCATCGCAGGCCAGACGCGCGAGCGCCTTGAACCGCACCGAAGCGCCGCGCTGATTCAGCTTGTGCACGGTCTGGGTCAGGCGGCTGAGGCCGCGCAGGGCGTTCGTGTCGCCCATGTTCACCGGGCAGATGATCTCCTCCGCACTCAGCAGCGCCGACACCGTCAGCTCGCCGACGTTCGGCGGGCAATCCATGAAGACCCGGTCATACCGCGAAAGCAGGCCGGCGAGGGCTTCCTTCAGGCGGTACACGCCCATCGGCTCGGAACGCAGCTGCGTGTCCAAGGCCTCCGCGCGCTCATCGCATGGCAGCAGGTCAAGCCCTGGAATGCCATGGACATCGGCGAGGATGGCGTCCGCCGCGGGAACGGCATTGCGCGGAGCGAGGACGTCAACGATCGTCGCGTCCAGTGCTGTCGGGTCGACGCCGTAGGCGTAGGTGAGGTTCGCCTGCTGGTCAAGATCGATCAGCAGCGTGCGAACGCCGGCGTAGGCCCAAAGCGGGCCGAGGCTACCGGCGATCGCTGTCTTGCCTGTCCCCCCCTTCTGTGCGGCGATCGCGGTTACGACTGCAGACGGCATGGCGGCTCCCACGGGTTGGCATCCACGTGTTGACGATCGTCCCAACGAAGCGTCCGACGAGATAAACCGACAACAGTCCTAACGACACGATAGCACAACGACGCACGCACCACCCAGACAACGGACGGACCACCGTAATAACACAACGACGCACGCACCGCCCAGATAACCCACGGTCCAACAAGATAACGAGATAACCTTACTCGATGGCAGCGACGAGCCGGCTAGCTCGTCGCAAACGCCCGCCGCACCACTCGCCACAGACCACGCACCAGCCGGCGCAGCGGATGATGCTCGTCCTCGTGGCAATCACGACAGAGCACGTGCAGGTCGCCGTCGCGCTCGCGACCCAGACGCTTGTACGTTGCGTGATGAACGTCCAGGCGCCCGGCCCGTCCACAGCGCTCACAACGACTGCCGGCAAGCGCCAGCGCACGAGCTCGACGTGCGCGCCAATGGGGGGAACGCAAATACCTGTCGCGATACCAGGACCGCGAGCCGCCGCGGCCGCGCGGCCCCTGGAGCGCCCTGACTACCACCGCCACGAGCACGAGCACCACAGCCCAGGTGAACAGTTCGCCGCCAGAGTGCTTACCGGCCGTCGCGGCGAACGCCCCGACGGCTTGTACCAACACGCTCAACTGATCGGCAGCCATCGACTCACAACCCAGCCGCCAGGCTCATGCGTGACCTCGGCGAGCGTCACGTGCGGACCGGGGGGAAGGCCCGCATAGGGGCCTGCGCCGGTCGTGTGCTCCTGCGTGACGACGACCCACTCGCCCGCGTCGCCGCCTTGGCCAGGCGCAATGGCGATCACTTGCCCGGAGTTCACCACGTGGTTTGCCGCGAGCGCGGCCGCGGCACCACCGCCCGCAGCCGTCTGCTGCGCGACCAGGCGGGCCGCGCCGATTGACATGCGGGCGAGCTGCTGCTCGTGCTCTGGGAGCTGCGCAGCGCGCCAGTTGACGTACACGAGCGCGTAGCGCTCGAGCGCGAGCTGCGGCGTCGCTGCGAGCAGCGCCGCCCCAACAGACTGCTGCGCGGCCAGTGCGGCGGGGGGGACCGTGCCGCCACGCTCACTCGGCGGATCCCCGGCCGGCGCCGGCGTCGACGCGGAGCGACCAAGGGCGTGTTGCGAGCTCGCCGCGATCGGGCGACCCAACGGCGTCACCGGCGAACGCTGCCCGGTAGCGCATCCGCCCAGCGCAACTGCGGCGAGCAAACCCGGCAGCAAGGATGCGAGACGCTTCATAGGCCGGGCGGGTGACGCACGACATACTGCTCGCCGTCCTCGAGGTTCGCGAGCGGATCGACCCGCCAGCGCGGACCGCTACCCGCCGGCACCGGGGCGCCACCGTACTCCGCGGTGTCAAGCGCGATTCCGGCGACAACGATCCAGACGTGGGTGCTGTTGGCGTACAGGCTGATCCAACGCCCCGGCCCGGGCAGGCCGTAGGTCTCAAAGTCCGCTGCGACCCCTGCGCTCGGGCCCAGCAGCCCCGCCTCATATAGCACGAACGACGTCGCGCCCGAGCAGTCATACGCCGGCCACATTTGCGCCAGCGACCCGTAGTGGACGTCCGGCACCGGGTACGGATACGTGTGGATCGCGTTGCCGGCCGCGATCGCCTGCTGGACAGCAGCGGGCGCCGAGGCCGGCGCGAGCGCGCTGCCATCCGGCTCGATCTGCGCGGTCTGCGCGGCGCTCAAGCCGACCGTCGCATCAACACAAGCCGGAGCGGCGGCCGGCGTCGCCGACGCGTCGCTGATCGGGACGTCGCCCAGCAGGTTGCCCGCGCCCGGCGTTGGCGCCGGCGTCACCGTCACCTGCCGCGTGCCCCACGCGTCCTGGTCCGCGCGACCACGCCAGTCGTAGATGTCGACGTGATCGCCCTTGATCGCGCCGCCCGTGTCACCGGCATAGAAGGCGCTGGTCGTGCCAAACGGGTTCGGCTGCACGTACACGTAGCTGCCTAGCGCGATCACGCTCGGATCCACCGCAACCTCATACATCGCAGGGCCCGCCGTCAGGTTGATCCCGGTCGCCGTCACACCATCCCCCTGGATACCGCCCCACGGCGGGCCGTAGGCCGTCGCCAACCAGCTACCGCTCGAACCCGTCGCGCCGGTAGCCAGGCCGGACGGAGCGGCGCACAACGCCGACGCACTACTCGCGCCGGCTACAGCGACGACCAGCACGACAACGACGGCAAACAAGCCGAGGGCACCGACAAGCAGGGCCTTGAAGGGCACGCGCGCATGCTAGTAAACAATGGGTAGCGGCGCCAAACGGCGGCAAACGTCGCGAAAGGGTGCTACGTTTCGGCCTCCACCCAACCACGAAGGAGGTGCCCGCACCCATGCGACGCCTACTCACCAGCACCCGCGCACGCATCACACTCGCCACGACGAGCCTGCTGCTGACACTGCCAACCCCGGCACTCGCGGCAGCCGGAGCGACCGGATCGACCGGCACCAGCGCCACGGCCAGCGGGTCCTTCCCGTTCACAGTCACGCCCAACCTGTCCGGCGCGCCCGGACAGACGGGAATCCAAAACGGCATCAACGTCCTCGCCAGCTACGTCCTTGACGCGGTCGTCGCCGGCTTCCTGATCAGCCTCGCGATGTGGGCGATCGGCCGACAAATCGGCAACGACTACACCGCGAGCGGAGCCAAGAGCGGGGCGATCATCTGCATCGCCGTCGCCTTCCTGCTCGGCTCCTCAACAGCGTTCCTCGGCTGGTCCTACCACCTCGGAGGGTGAGCGTCAGCCGATGACCGCCCAGGCTCGCACCGTAGCGTTCGCCACCGCCGCGATTCTCGCGGTCCTTCTGCTCGGCGCCGGTGTCCTGATCGGCCGTGGCAGCGTCTCATCAGCGCAACGCAGCAGCACCACCAACCCGATCGCGCTCGTCAACGGGGTGCCGGTCGGCGTCGCCGACACCCCGGCGGGCGCGATTGCCGCGAACGACAACTACCTCGCGACCGAGGCACAGACCGACGAGCAAGACCCAAAGGTGTTCGCGACGCTCGTCGCGACCGTCTTCACCCCCGCCACGGGCCAGCTGTCACTCCAAGAGGCGGCCCAACTTCGCAGCAGCGACACAACGCTCACGAGCGCCTACGCCGCTGGTGCTAGGGCACTAGCAGTCGTCGGTGCGCGGCGCCTGGACAGCTACAGCCGCCAGCGCGCGACGCTCACCACATGGGTCGGCGCGTTCCTTTGGGGACCAACGCTCGCACCCGAGCAAACCTGGAACCTCATCAACAGCACGCTCGTTTGGCGCGACGGCCGCTGGCTGCTCGCGCAGCTTCACATCGACACGACAGCGGCGCCAGTGCCGTCGATCGTCTACGTCGACGGCGACAACAACACCGCCGCGGCGTTCAACGCGCTCAACGGCATGACAGCGCCGTTCTACGGGACCGCCGGATGAAGCGAACACTCGCCGCGCTGCTCGCCGGCGCGCTCATCGCCAGCCCGCTCGCACCAACCGCCAGCGCCGCGATCACCGCCGCCGGCATCCAGCACGGCAGCGCAACACAAGTCGCGACTGTCGCGCACAAGACGCACAAGAGCGGCGGCGGCAGCTCGCTCTGCAGCACCTTCGACGTCATCGTCACGATCGGCATCAGCTGCGGTATCGACCAGCTCGTCGACACCGGCGCGAACGCCGCCGGCAGCCTGCTCAGCAGCGCCGGCACCAGCATCCTCGACACCGTCGCAACCTGGGTCATCACTGCCGCGACCGCGATCACCGCCTTCATCGCGAAGGAGATGACCGCTACCAGCACGCCGCAGCTCACGAGCAGCTGGTACAGCGCGCAGTTCGCACCAATGGCCGCGCTCGGCGGCGGCCTCGCACTACTCGTGACAATGATCGCGCTCGCGTCCGCCGCGCTGCGCCGCAACGCCGAGGAACTCGCGCGCACAGTAACGGGGATCGTCCGCGCCGGCCTCGGCACCGCCGTGGTCGTCGCGTTGACGATGATCGCATTGCGGATCGCGGACGGGATCAGCTCGCAGATCCTCGCGAACTCCCAGACCGCGTTTTGGACTGAGCTCAACAAAGCGTGGGGGCATAGTCAGTTCGCTGGGTTCGGCTCATCAATGCTCGCCGCGCTTATCGCCCTGCTCGAAGTGCTCGGGGCGCTTGCCGTGTGGCTCGAGCTGATCGTTCGCAACGGCGTGATCTACATCGCGGTCCTGTTCTTCCCGGTCGCGCTCGCAGCCGCGATCTGGCGGCCACTGTCGGGCTGGCCCGGACGGCTCGCGAAGGTGCTGTTCCTGGCGATCATCCTCAAGCCCGTCGCGCTGATCGTGCTGTCACTCGCCGGCAACGCCGCGGCCGCGGGGATCTCCGGCAGCCAAGGCGCCAGCACCTCGATTGGCACGATCCTCGCCGGGGTCGTGATCTTCGCGCTCGCCGCGTTCGCCCCCTGGACGCTGATGTTTCTGCTCGCCGCCGACACCGAAACGGCATGGCAGGCCAACGCGCTACGGATGGGCCTGCCCAGCACCAAGGAGATGGGCAGCACCGCACGCGGGGCCGCAGGCTCCGTTGGTGCTGCTGTCGGCGGCGGAATCGGCAGCCTACGCTCGCGCTTCAGCGGCGGCGGCAGCGGCGGCAGCGGCGGCGGCGGCGGAGCGGGGAGTCGCGGCGGCGGCAGCGGCAAGGGCAGCGGCGGGCCAGGGAGCAAGGGCAGCGGCGGGGGAGGGAGTAACGGCAGCGGCGGGGGAGGGGGCAAGGGCAGCCGCGGAGGCACACATGGGGGAGGCTCCGGAGCACGCCTCGGAGGCGCTGCTCCCAGCGCAGGCAGCGCAGTCAGCGCGCAAGGCGCCGTCGCGGCCGGCGCCGTCAGTGGAGGCGCCCTCGCCGTAGCCGCCGGCATCAAGGGTGGCGCCGATGCGTTTGGGCAGCGCGCTACACACGGCGCTGAAGCCGCCGGCGCGTTCGGGGGCGCCAGTGGCGGCGCGGGCGGGGGAGGCAGAGCCCGCTCGCCTCACCCCACTGCGCGACCTGGCGATCGCACACCGACCAAGCCCGCGAGCGGTGGGCGACCGCCCCGAGCAGCCGGCCGGCCTGCGTCTGGCAGCCCGCGGGGCGGAAGTGTCACGCCGCGGCGACCTAAGTCGGCGTGATGACGGGTACTGCCGCAGAGACCACGTATCGCTTTGCTCCACACCCCGGGGGTGGCTTTCTGCTCGGGTTGCGGATCGGCCAGGTAGGGGTAGTACTCGCCGCCGGCGCGCTAGCCCTGAGCGCCCTGAACAGCGCCGGCGCTGGAGGCGTCGCTCTCGCACTACTACTGCTCGTCGCCGGCATCGCGGTGGCAATCCTCCCGGTCCGCGGCCAGACCCTTGAACAGTGGGCTCCGATCATGCTGCGCTTCGCGCTCGCGCGTGTTGACGGGACCGCCAGGTTCCGCAGCCAGCGCGCACAACTCGGGCACGTCGTCGGCCTACCCGGCGGCCAACTCAGCCCGCAACCCGCCGCTGCGCCTGAAGCGCGCCCGGCCGAGCTCGCCGAGCTCGAGCTGCTCGAGGTAACACTCGCGCGCTACGAGGACGCGCCGCTCGGCGTCGTCAAAGACCGCCACGCACGCACCTACACAGCAACACTACGCGTCAGCGGCCGTGCGTTCGCACTACTCGCACCCCACGAACGCGAAACACGCCTCGAAGAGTACGGGGCGGTCCTCGCGGCGCTCGCGCGCGACGACTCGCCCGTCCGGCGGGTCAGCTGGATTGAGCGGACGCTGCCCGCCGACGCTGACGCGCTCGGCACCTATCTCCTCGAGGCCAAGCGCGTCGACGCGCCACTGGATCACCCGCCTGACGAGCTGGCGTCCTACCTGCAGCTGATCGGCCGCGCCGGCGACGTCGCCGAAGAACACGAGCTGCTGTTCAGCCTGCAGATCGACGCGCACCGACCATCCGCGAGGCGCGCGATCGCGCGCTGCGGCGGCGGGGACCTCGGCGCGCTCGCCGTCATCGCCGGCGAAGTCGGGCAGCTCGTTGAACTGCTCGACGAGGCCGGCATCACAGTCACCGGACTCTTGACACGCGCCGGGCTTGCCGCGGCGATCCGCGGCGGCTACGACCCGTGGGGCGCACGCGCCCGCCAACGCCAACTCGACCACACGCCCGACACCGACCCGGGCATCGCGAGACACACCGCAACACCCGGCGCGCGCCAGGAGCACTGGGGCTACATCCAAGCTGACGGCGCACTGCACTGCACGCTGTGGGCGGCGGAATGGCCGCGCTTTGACGTTCGCGCCCTGTTCCTGCAGCCGCTACTGATGGACACCCGGTGCGTCTGCTCGGTCGCGATGGTGATGGAGCTCGTCGGGCCCGCACGTGCCGCGCGCCTCGCAGAACGCGCGGCAACCGAAGTCGCGACCGAGCAAACGCTACGCGGACGTATCGGGCAGCGCACCAGCCAACGCCAAGCCCAACGCGACAGCGCCGCCGAGCAGCGCGAGCTCGAGCTCGCTCACGGCCACGCCGCCGTCCGCTACGCCGCATACGTCACCGTCAGCGTCCGCGACACCGGAGACAGCGCGCTCGATGACCTTGAGAGCGCAGTCACGCGCGTCGAGCTGGAAGCCAAACGCGCGCCGTTGCGTCTCGAGCGGATGTGGGCACAGCAAGCCGAGGCGCTCACCTACACGCTGCCGCTCGGCAGGGGCCTGCGATGAGCGCCCGCTCCGAACAACGCCGCGACCAGCGGGCCGCGCACGCCGAGGCCCGCGCCAGGCAACGAACGCTCAGCCACCGCGAGCACTCGCAGGCCCCGACGCTGCGCGCAACACGCCTACGCCGACCCGCTGAACGCACGGCGCATCAAGTGTCAACCGCGCACTTCCAGGCCGCGTACCCCGCCGTCGCCGAGCCCGGTCTCGGCTCGCGCGGCGTGTACATCGGCCGTGACATGCACGGCGGATCGTTCGTCTACGACCCCTGGGTTCTCTACGCCGCGAACCTGCTCAACGACGCGAACATGCTCGTGATCGGCCGGCCCGGCTACGGCAAAAGCGCGCTCCTGAAAACGTGGATGTACCGCAGCCGCGTGTTCGGGCGGACCTGCGAGCTGATTGATCCCAAGGGCGAGTACCGCCAACTCGTCGAGGCGCTCGGCGGCGAGGTCCTCACGTTCACCCCCGGTGGCCAGACGCGGCTGAACCCGCTCACGCGGATCGGCAGCCGCGAAATGCGCGAAGGGCTGCTCGAGGCGATCGCCCGCGCGATGCTCGACCGGCAGCTCACACAGGCCGAAGCGCTCGGCCTGTCCGCGGCACTAGCCGCCGCCGACGAGCACGCCGACAGCCGCGACGTCTGCATCCCCGACGTCGCCGTGCAGCTGCGCGAACCGACCCGGGCAATGGCCGACCAGCTCGCCTGCACCACGGGGGAAGCGCAGGCCGACCTACGCGAGTGCGCGCTGGCACTACAGCGCCTCACGCACGGCCCGTTGCGCGGCATGTTCGACCAGCCAACGAAAGCCAGCGAACACGTGTGGAACGCCCCGGCGGTCTGTCTGGACCTGTCAAACGTCGGTGTCGGGCAAGGACAAAGCAACCTTGCCGTCGCGATCGTCATGGTCTGCGCCTCGGCGTTCCTTGACGCGAAACGCCGCGACCGGGCTAACGCCGCCCGGGCAGCCGGACGGGCGCCCGACAAGACGACCCGCGGCAACGACGAGTGCTGGCGAGCGCTGCCGATCGCCGGTCTCGCCGATTACTACCAGTCCGCGTTCAAGCTCTCGCGTGACAGCGGCGTGCAGCACATCCTCGCGCTGCACCGCCTGTCAGACCTGCGCAGCGCCGGCGACGACGGCTCCCGACAGCAGCGCCTCGCGCAAGGCCTGCTCGCCGAGGCGTCGACGACCGTCGTCTACCGCCAGCACGCCCAGGAAGTCCCCGACACCGCGGACCAGCTCGGCCTCTCCAGCACTGCGCGCGACCGGATCGCGCACCTGCCGCCCGGCGTCGCCTTGTGGTGCGTCGGCGGCCGCACGTTCGAGGTCCGCCACGTCCTCTCCGACCTCGAATGGGCACTCATCGACACCGACCAAGCGATGGGCAGCCGCTACGCCGAGGAGCCCGCGACCGACGTCGACGACGACGACGTACAGCTTCCCGCAGGAGTACCGGTATGAGCGCGCGCGAACGGCACGGCATGGACCTGGTCTTGGCGATCGTCGCGATCGCGGCGCTCGCGCCGCCGACGATCATCTGGCTCGCCAGCCTGACCGGCGGCTTTGTCGCGACCGGACGCCCCGTCAGCCTCACCCTCGCCGGCGCCCTCGCCGTCGTCGTCAATCTGCCCGCACACCTCGCTAGTCCGGCCCTCGCCTGGCCGGCGGGCGTCCGGCATGATCTGCCGGACGCGATCGTGCTCGACGCGGTCGTAGTGGTGTGCGGGGCGGTGGTGCTGGGAGGCGTCGCCCTAGCCGTCGCGTTTGTGGCGCGCCACCTGCACCGCGACGACCCGCACCGCAGCGCACAGTGGGCCGACCGCGACGAGCTCACACCGCTACACACGCTCGCGCCGCAGGCAGGAAGGATCACCCTCGGTGAATACAACGGGACGCTGATCAGCGCCCAGGCACGCACATCCGTGCTCGTCGTCGGGCCCTCACAGTCAGGCAAGACGACAGGCCTCGTCGTCCCAGCGATCCTCGAATGGCAAGGCCCCGTCGTATCGACGTCGGTCAAAGCCGACGTCGTGCGCGACACGCACCTCGCGCGTGCCGCGCTCGGCGACGTCCTCGTCTTTGACCCGACCGCGTGCTGCAAGACCCTTGAGCACACGCCGTGGTCGCCGATAGCGGCCGCGCGCAGCTGGGAGGGCGCGCGTCGGACAGCCGCCAACCTGCTCGGCGTCGGCGATCCCAGCCACGCTCACAATCCCGACGAAACGTTCTGGCGGCCCGCCGCGGCGCGCTATCTCGCGCCGCTGCTGCTCGCCGCGCAGCACGGCAACAACACGATGAGCGAGCTGCTCAGCTGGGTCGCGCGCGTCGACCAGGACGAGCCCAAGCTACTGCTGCGCGACTGCCCGACCGACGGTGCGGAGGCTGGTCTAGAAGCGCTCCAGTCAGTCTGGAAGGGCGACTCGAAGTTTCTGTCTAACTTGACGCAGACCGTCGCCACCGCGCTTGATGCGTGGCAAGAACCGCTGATCGCCAAGGCGACCGCCGGTGACAGCCAGATCAGTGCGGAGCGCCTGCTCGAAAGAGCGCACACGCTCTACCTGATCGCGCCGGCGCACGAGCAGCGCCGGCTCCGCGGCCTCTTCACGGCGCTCGTCGCGGACGTGACCGCCGCCGCGTTCGAGCGATCCGCTTCCACCGGCAAGGCCATCAACCCGCCGCTGCTCCTGGCACTCGACGAGGTCGCAAACATCGCGCCGCTCCCGAACCTCGACGAGATCGCATCCACCGGGCCCGGCCAGGGGGTGCAACTACTCACCGTCATCCAGAACATCAGCCAGGCCGCCGACCGCTGGGGACGCGACCGCGCGGAGACGATCATCGCCAACCACCGCGCACGGCTGTTCTGCTCGGGCATCGGCGACCGCGCGACGCTCGACTACCTCGCGCACACGCTCGGCGACGAGGAGCTCGGCCGCGTCTCGACAACGCGCGACACCGCCCTTGAGAGCGGCTCGCACACCTACAGCACCGACTTCCGGCCACTAGCCGCACCGCACCGCGTGCGCCAGGCCGACACCAGCAGCGCGCTACTCGTGTACGGAAACCTTGCGCCGGCGTGGCTCGCGCTGCGCCCGTGGTACGCCAACGCGCAGCTCAACGAGCTCGTCACGATCGGCATTGCCACGCCGCCCGCGCCACCGCTGAGCAGTCGACTAGCCGCGGCCGCACTCGGCCTAACCCATGCCAAGCGAGCCACACCAGCCGCCGGCGCTGAGCCAGTCGCTACGTCCGAGATCTCCTACGAACCGGCCGTCGATGAGACGGCCTCATGACCTCCCGGTGGCCGGCTGTGATCTGTCTTGCCTTCAGTTTCGCCACGTGCCGGCCTGGGCTTCGAGACCCGGCCACGCCGGGCCTTCCCCTCGCCTACGGCTCGGCTCCGCCGGCCGGACCCGCGGCCCTATCGGCTGCGTCAGACACAGCAAACCACCGAAAGGAACGGACATGAACACCAGCAGCGTCATTGGTCGCCTCACGCAAGACCCGGAACTCCGCGAACTGCCAAGCGGCACCAGCGTCTGCAAACTGCGCCTCGCAGTCAAGGGCATGGGTCGCGGCGGCCCGAAGGAAGTCGGCTACATCAACGTCAGCACGTTCGGCGACGGTGCCCTAGCCGCCGCCAAGCGCCTCACGCAAGGCTGGCTCGTCGCGGTCAGCGGCCGCCTCGAGTGGCACGAGTGGGACGCCGACGACGGCACCCGCCGTCACGACTACGAGCTGATCGGCCAGGTCCAGTTCCTCAGCGCACCGCGTGGCGACGACGAGGAGCCCGAGACAGTCGACGCCGACGTCGAGGAAGGCGAGCCGGTCGCCTTCTAAGCACGGCCGCGGCCGCGCCCCAACGGGCGCGGCCGCCTCGGCCGCCACCACCGCGCTGCCAGCTCAAGCGGCGCACACCGCGGAACGGGCGCGGTGGTGACGAGCGGGACCCACGGCCCGACCCGACCAGGAGACAAACATGCCCAGCACAGCAACAGACCACGCCACCGAGCTCGCGCGCTACCTAGCGATGCTCGGTGCCAGCGAGCCGGCCGGCGGTCTGCTCGAGCTGCGCTACCGCAACCCCAGCCAGCCCGGCACGATGCGCCAACGCTTCCATCACGTCGGCAACACGACGCGGATGGCGCGCGAGATCACACTGCTCGCTGCGCACAGCGACGTCTACGTCGGCGTCGCGCCACGGCGCACACACAGCGGCGGCCGCCACGCCGTCAGCCGCAGCTGGGTCCTGTGGGCCGACATCGACCAGGCGCCCGACGACAGCCGCACCGCGGCGCTGCCCGTCGATCCCGGTGTCGTCATCGCCTCCGGCACACCAGGCCACCAACACCTCTACTGGCCGCTGCGCGAACCGCTCGCGCCGGACGAGCTCGAGCAGGCGAACGCAACACTCGCACGCGCGCTCGGCGCCGACCAGGGTCCCGTGCTCGGCGCCGCCACGATCCTGCGCCCGCCACACACGCTCAACCACAAACACCACCCGCCGACGCGCGTCACACTCGAGCGCTTCGACCTGCGCCCGCACACCGCGACCGAGATCCTCACCGGCCTGCCGGCCGCACCGGCGCCGCCGGCGCGGCCGGAGGCGCGCGTGCACACGAACGGCAGCGACCCGTTGCTAACGATCGCGCCGGCGCGCTACATCGAGGTGCTCACCGGCCAGACGGTCGGACGCGACCACAAGATCAGCTGCCCGTTCCACGACGACAGCACGCCCTCACTGCACGTCTACGACGACCCGGCGAAAGGCTGGTGCTGCTACGGCGGATGCCGACGCGGCGGCACGATCTACGACCTCGCCGGCGCCGTCTGGCAACTCGACACGCGAGGGGCAGACTTCATCGAGATCCGGCGACGACTCAGCCGTCTGTTCAGGACAAGCGACGAAGGACAGGCCGTGCCGGCAGAGCGGTGAACCGCCGGACATTTTCGCACAGCTGCGCTGTGCGTCCGGCGGGCATGTTCACCGCCCCCAGCCGACAGGAGAAGCCCATGCAGCCGACGAGGAAGCAGCTCAACTACTTGCGCTCGCTCGCGCAGCGCACCGGCCAGACGTTCACGACACCGCGAACCAGCGCCGAGGCATCCAGGGAGATCCAACGCATGCGGGGCACCCCGCGCAGCAGCACCGAGGAGGTCGTCGCCGAGCGGCGCGCCATCCGCAGCGCGCTCGCGACCGGCAACGGCAGCCGCGCAGCGATCCGCGAGGACGAGATCACCGGCTACGGCTCGACCGCCACCTGGCGCTAGGAAGGAGGAACCACAGCCATGGCGATCACACCACAGCCAACGCTCACGCACCTCACGCGCATCGAGAAGCGAGTCCTCGCATGCCTGCGCGACATCGAGGACCGCGTCAGCGTCTCCCAGCTCGCCTACTACGGTCAGCTTGACGCCACATCGGTCAATGACGCGCTCTGCGAGCTCGAAAGCCTCGACCTTGCCGAGCCGTGCGCGTGGACACTCGGCCCCGAAGTGCCGCTCGCGGTGATCCAGCGCACCACCGAGCTCGAGCAGCTCGACCAGCTCGGCGACCTTGAGCGGCGCATCTTCCAGCTGCTGCGCAAGATCGGCGGCGGCGCGACCGTCGACGAGCTGGCCTACCACACGAAGCTCCCGAGCACAGACATCATCGACACGCTCAGCGAGCTCGAGGACCGCGGCCTGGTGACACCCTGGGCGTGGCGCGCGCAACGGGTGTCGCCATGAGCGTGCGCGACGAGCTCTTCACGGACGAGGGCGACAGGTTCTGGCTCCTCGCCGAGGGCCGCTCAGCCGACGAGGCGGTGCGCCTGGTCGCGCAGGCAGCGGGCCCGTTCGAGGACTACATCGATATCGAGCTGGTTCGCGGGCACGTGACGCACACATCGCACGGGCCGTATCTGGCCGTCACCGACGACGTCGAGCACGACCTCGAGTTCTGGCAGGTCGATGCGGCGTGAGCAGTCCCGCGCTCGACACAGACCAAGCGAGGAGTGGGCGAGCGCACCGGCCGCGTGCGGCTCCCGCCCCCGCCCAGGATCGCACCCTGCGGGTGCGTGGGGCGGGGGAGCGGGGCCGCACCCGGCGGCCCCGGTTATCCAAGGAGAACAGCATGAGTACCACCACACAGCCCGTCGCGACACTGACCGTACCGCTCGAGCAGATCCACGTCCCGGAGAACGTGCGGCAGCTGGACGGCGGTCACGTCGACGCGCTCGCCGGCTCGATCCGCCTACAAGGACTGATCGTGCCGCTCGTCGTGCGCACCAACGGTGAGGGCTACGAGCTCGTCGCCGGGTTTCACCGCATCGCCGCAGCACGCCAGCTCGGCCTCGCCGAGGTGCCGGTCGTTGTGCGTGACGGCGACAGCGAGGACGCGGATCGTGCCGTCGAGAACATCACACGGCTCCAGCTGAACCCCTACGAGGAAGCCAAGGCGGTCCACGCGATGCTCGAGCGCGGACTCAGCGAGGACGGCGCCGCGCAGGCGCTCGGCTGGGCACGCCAACGCGTGACAGCGCGCGTGAAGCTGCTCGCGCTGCCGGAGCGCGCGCAGCAGATGATCGGGACCGGCCAGCTGCCGTTGGCCGCCCTCGACACGCTGATCACGATCGGCGAGACCTCGCGGCCGACGCTGGAAGCTGTCGTGGCGTACCTCGACAGCGAGCACGGTGCCGGCGAGGGCGGACGGTTGGTCAGCAGCCCGACGTGGGTGATCGCGAGAGCGCTGCACGAGAGCAAGCCGCGCGTGTTCGCGGCCTACCTGGGCAGCGTCAACGCGCACGACATCGAGGGCCTGCGCCTAGGGAAGAAGGCGGAGGCGGAGCTGGCCGAGGCGGAGAAGCTGCACCGCAAGGTCGACAGCTACGCGTACGGTCCGCCGAGCATCCGCTTCAGCGAGGCGCACGTCGACCAGGCGCGCGCCGCCGGCGCCCTGCTCGAGTTCCCCGCCGACACCAGCGCGCCGCTGATCGTCGACGCGCGTGACCTCTACCGCGAGCTCGCGCGCGACGCGATCACCAAGACGGTCGAGCAGCTGCGCGCCAAGGCCGAGCAGCACGCCGCGACCGCCAAGCAGTCACGTCGTAGCGACACGCCCGAGAACGCCGAGACGGTTGCGCGCCGCGAACGCGACGCGCAGCTGCGCGAGCTCGCCGACCAGGCGCACGGCATCAACCACGACCTCGGCGTCAAGCTCGTCAACGAGCTCGCCACCGTAGACCCCAGCGACATAACCGTCGCGCGGTTCTTCGTCTACGCGCTGTTGGACTCGCACGCCTACGGCGGCGGCGACGAGCACGCCCAGCGGATCGCGCAGGGCGGCGTCCGCCTCGTCGTCGGCGACCTGCGCCACGACGTGACCAAGACGCGCAAGGACGGCAGCCGCGGCCGCCTGCGCATCGACTACGACAGCGGCGACCCGATCAAGTGGCTGTGGCGGTTCATCGACGGCGCCACCACCGCGAGCGAGCTGTACGGTCGCGCGCTCGTCGTGATCGCCGCCGAGCAATACGCGTCACGCATCGTCCTGCCCGCCAGCAAGCGCCCGCAGACGACGCAGTGGCACTCGCACGGCGACAAGGCAGCGAAGGCGCTCGCCAAGCTCGCCGGCCCGCACCTGCCCGGCTCGCTCGCCAAGCTCGAGCAAGCCGTCAAGCGCGCCGAGCGCACCTACCACGCGACCGCCTGGCCGAAGGCCCCGGCGACGGCACAGGACGACGAAGGCCTCGACGCGGACCTCGCCGACGAGGACCTCGCCGACGATGACGCGGCCGTCGAGGTCGACGGGCTCGAGGAGGACACGAATCTCGACGTCGACGAGGACGGCGAGCTGCAGGAGCAGTAGCCGGTAGCGCGATGGCCCGGCCGTGCAGTCCGGCGGCCGGGCCGTGCGCGACACGTCTCGGGAGCGGGGGAGAGGGGCGGCATCAGTCTCCCCACTGGCGGCAGGTCGGTCAGCCCGCTCACTGTGGCTTGCTCCTTGGTCCGGTCAAGGTCGCCCCTGCGGGGCCGCCTGCGGCGGGGCCTGACGGCCCTCTCTTGACCGTCCCTGCGTCGCTTCGCCTGGTGGCGGGCATGCCCAACAGCCACCAGCAGAAGGAGAACACGATGAGCACCAACACCGTCCGCCGTCCCGTCGGCGAGCGCGTCGAGCTGGCCCGGTACACCGTCAGCGCCGGCGAGCGCATCCTGATCGGGCAGCGCGTCAACGGCATCGTCCGGATCTCTGACGTGCCCGTCACGCGCGGGCGTTCCTACCTCGTCGAGCGCGAGCTCGAGCAGGACGGCTACAGCGCCCTGCAGGCCCTGGTCGCCGACTACCTGCAGCAGTCGCGGCTGCGCGACGAGCCGGCGATCCTGGTCGGCTAAGCGAACTGGGCGCCGGGCCCGCGCCCGGCGCCCACCCTCACGCAATCGTGTCGTTGCGGTCGCACTTTTGTGACGCCATCGGGTGGCACACTCCGCGGCGTGAGCCCCAGCGATGACTGGCTCGAGGACCTGCTCTCAGAGCGCCCGCTAACGGTTGCGCTCGAGCTGACCATCGAACGGCGAATCCGCTTGTACGCGGACCGCCTTGCCCGCCGCCTGGCGGAGCTCGGCGATGACGACCCCTACGACCTGGACGACGACCGCGACCTTGCCGGGCTCCTCATGTTGCTGTGCGAAGCCGCGCTGGACATGGACGAGCGCAACAGCGGCCTCGGGGCCGACCCGCTCACCGGACAGTTGCGCTCACGCGAAGTCGCCGACGAAGAAGCCCGCCGGCGCCTGATGCAGCGCGACGACACGCAGCAGTAGCCGCCGCGGCCCCGACAAGGGGCGAGTGGGGGAGGGGAACCAGGACGCGCCCGGTCACGGGGCCGGTCACCGCCTGAATGTCGCACACCCTGCGGGCGTGCGGACGGCGGATGACGGCCCCGCACCGGGCGGGGTCACCGACCTCAAGGAGCGAACCGATGACCCGCACCGCCACACCACCGACCGAGGAAGAGCGCGACGAACGGCGCGAGCAGGAGCGCCAGCTAGTCGCGCAGGCCGTCGCCGAGCTGAAGTCATCGGACGGCTGGCAGCGGTGGCTTGCCACGCGCTCACGGTTTCACCGCTACAGCTTCGGCAATCAAATGCTGATCGCGTTTCAGCGGCCGACGGCCGAGCACGTCGCGGGATTCCGCAAGTGGCTGGAGCTGGGCTACTGCGTGCGGAAGGGTGAGCACGGCATCAGGATTTGGGCGCCGATCCCGCCATCCAAGGCCAAGGTCGAGCGGTTCGAGCAGGCCCGCAAGGAAGCGTCCAGCGCGCTGCGCACCGAGCTGGAAGGCGAGCGGCCGCGCACGGCGTTTCGTCTGGTCGCGGTGTTCGCTCAGGACCAGGTCGAGGAGCTACCGCCGCCCGCCGTGCCCGCGCCGCTCAGCGTGCCAATAGCCGACGTTGACGGCGACACCCTGGCAGACAGGCTGCCGCAGCTGATCGGGTTCGCCGAGACGATCGGTTCAGCGGTGCGGTTCGAGGACCTCGGCCGCGCGTCGCGCCACGGCTGCTACATGCCCGCCGACAAGTCAATCGTCATCGGGACAGGGCGCAGCCCGAACCAGCAAGTCAAGACCCTCATTCACGAGCTTGGGCACGCACTCGTCCGCGCTGACAAGCAGGACAGCGATCCGACCCTCGACTACGCCCAGGAAGAACTCGTCGTCGAGTCCGTCGCGTTCAGTGTCGCCGGCGTGATCGGGCTCGATACCAGCAGCTACAGCCTGCCCTACCTGGCCGCGTGGAGCGAGCACTCCGACATCGCCGTGATCGAGCAGACAGCAAAGCTCGTCAACCGCCTCGCCAACCGTCTAGAGGACGCGCTCAGCGTCTGATGACCTCCACCCAAGGAGACGAAATCATGAGCGCCGACGCCGTCGAGCCCCTATATCTGACCTACTCCACGACGGTCGCCGTAGCGGTCGACCTGGAGGCCAAGTGCATCCGCAGCGTGACCGTCGATGACGTGAACGTTGAGCCGCTGGAGTTTCAAGAAGGCGAACCCGACGACGTCACGGCAGCGTTCGCTATCGCAGACGACTCGTCGTGGCCCGCATGGGACTTCGGTGCGGGGCCAGCCGTTGCGGGCGAGCGTTCGATGGAGCAGGTTCTCGCCGCTGAGAGCAACCAAGATCCGGGCGAGGACTGGCCCGAGCGGCCCGGCAAAGCGATCCTCGCGGACCTCCAAGAGCTGATCGTCGCCAACCAACACGAGTACCCGCACGGCAGCATCCGCGCCCTGGAGGCTGCCGCCAAGAGAAGCGACGCACTGATCGCGATCCGCGACGTCATGTACGGGCCCGAGTACGGCCACCCCGACCGCGAGTGGACACCGGACACGCTCGACGACATCGCCGAGATCGTCCGCGCCGCGCTGCCCGACTGAACACGCCGCGCCGCGGCGGTGCCGCTCAGCGCGCCGCATCCCACCCAATACGTATCGAAGGAGAAGCGATGCCCAGCATCGAGACGACGCTGTTCACGTTCAACGGCGACTACCGCGACCTCGCCCAGGTCATCCCGTTCGTTGACGCGTTCTGGACGCTCTACGACGAGCTGCGAGCTGCTGGCCAGTACCCGTACAACGCGTGCTTTACCGGCCGCATCCCCGGCCTCGAGCACCTCGACCGCCCCGATGGCGAGAACACCGGCGTCTACCTACTCCAGAAGCTTCGCGACCTCGTCGAAGGCTGCGAGCGCGTAGGCGAGCTGGAGAAGGCCGGATACCAGCGGATCCGATCGCTGCCGCCCGTGCGGCGCGGCAGTGTCACGGACTGCCGCGTCCCGTTCGAGGACATCGCCGTCGTCGACCGGTTCTACCGGATCAGCCACTACCCGAAGGGCCGCGTGCTCGTCGGGCAAGGCGGCACGTTCTTCGCCGGCAAGAGTGTGCAGCGAGGCGAGCTGCTCGGCGTGTTGGCGAAGGGCGCGCGCACCCGCGGCCGTCGCCTCGAAGCGTTCGAGGCGGTGTACGTGCGATGACGCGCTACGCGCTGATCACCACCACGAACGACCGCGACAACGTGGCCGCATACCTGCCCAGCAACTACCGGGTGATCCACACCGAGCCGAGCAACCTGACCGACTACGCCGCCCGCGAGGGCTGGAAGTCGGTCGTGATCGAGGGCAAGGACACCTGCGGCTGGACCCTCGACAGCTATGTGCTGCCGCGGCTCGCGAGCGGCAACCTCCACGCGGTCGAGATCGACCTCAGCCATCGCGTGATGAAGCGCATCCCGCTTGAGAAGCGCGTGCGCCCGGGCGACGGCGTGAACGACACCAACGTCTAGACAGGCGGCAAGGTGCTCGGCTGCTGGTGCGCACCGTTCCCGTGCCACGCCAGGTGGTGGCGCGGCTTGCGAACGAGTAGCCGCCGGCGAGGAGTGGGCGAGCGCACCGGCCGGGTGCGCCGCCCGCCCCCGCCCAGGATCGCACCCTGCGGGTGCGTGGCGCGGGGGAGCGGGACCGCACCCGGCGGCCCCGGTGAGCAAAGGAGACGGGTCGTGGCCGCACCGAACGAGGAGCTGTTCGCGCAGCACGCCGCCCGGCTGCGCCGGCCGCTGCTGCACGCGTACCGCTACGCGGCACCGCGCGAGGACCTCCAGGACATCTACGCACAGGCCGTGCTCGAGCTGCTGCTGCGCGTGCGACGCGACAGCACGTTCAACACGCCGCGGCACTTCGCCGCGGCGCTCGAGCTGCGCTTCAAGTCACGCATCGCCGACCGTCACCGCGCGCTCGGCGGACGCAGCGCCGGCGCCGCGGCGTTCGAGCACGCCGTGCGCCTCGACGACCCGGCCGCTGCCGTACGTGGTTGGTTTGACGTCGAGCGCGAAGTGATCGCGCGGGAACGTCTGCGCACGCTGGTGCGCGCCGTCGAGCAGCTGCCCGCGCTCAAGCGCGACGCGCTACTCAGCGAGCACGTAACCGGCGAGACAGAGCGTAAGCGTCGCCAGCGCGTTCGCGCGAAGCTCCGCGACGAGCTCGGCGGCGGCGACGTGTAGTCGCGCTGCTGTACTGCGTGAGCCGGCTAACGCCGGCGTTTTGCACTGCAGCAGTGCTTCCGCGCGGCCTTGCGGCCGGCTCGCTGCCCGCGTATCGCAGCGCCTCCCGCCGCCGTCACAGCGCCGCTCGTCGCCAACGCGCACGCGCCAACAGCACACCAGCAGCACCGCTACAAGCCGTCCAGCGAACCTCCGAGACGCCCCGAACTACAAACGTCAGACTGCCCAGCCACTCCGCTTCGCTACGCAGCAGACAGTATCACCCAGGGGGTGAGTGCTACCCTGAAGTCATGCCTAGCGCCGCACCAGCGCTCCTACAGGCGACTTACCCAGGCGAGGAGGGGCGTTTACTCTGCTCGGGCCGCCGAGAGGCTGTAGTGACCGCTGCGCGCGCCGTCGATCGGAGCGACTGGCGGGATGAGCAGGTCGCCGGCGATTTCACCGCCGGTCTCGGGGAGGAGCACCGGTAAGTGCTGTCTATCGGGAAGCTCGCGCTCGGTCAGCAGGCGTACTACGAGCGGTCCGTAGCTCAAGGCCAGGACGACTATTACTCGGGTCGTGGTGAGGTTGCCGGGGAGTGGGCGGGCGCGGGCGCCGGCGAGCTCGGCCTGGTCGGGCGCGTCAGTGCGGAGCAGTTCAACGCGCTGTTGGAGGGCCGCGATCCGCGAGCGATGAGCGAGCGGCTACGGGCCAGCAACAGTGAGCCGGCGGTCGCCGCGTTTGACCTCACGTTCAGCGCCCCGAAGTCGGTCAGCGTGCTGTTTGCGATCGCGCCGGCCGAGATGTCCGCCGCGCTGGTCGAGTGCCATGAGGAGGCCGTCCGGGCAGCGTTGGGGTGGCTTGAGGATGAGGCGGTGTTCGTGCGGCGTGGCAAAGGCGGGTTGCGATTCGAGCACGCGGGCGGGTTGATCGCCGCGGCGTACCGCCATCGGATGAGTCGTGCGCTTGACCCGCAGCTGCACACGCACGTGGTGTGCGCGAACCTCGCGAGGGGGGAGGACGGTCGCTACACGGCGTTGCATCACCCGTCGGTCTACCGGGCGGCGAAGACCGCCGGCTACCTCTACCAAGGGCACCTGCGGTGGTTGGTGTACGAGCGACTCGGACTGGAGTGGGCTGCGGTCCGCAAGGGTGCCGGCGAGCTCGCGCGAATGCCCGAGGAGGTGCTGCGCGTGTTCTCGCGGCGGTCGGCTGAGATCGAGCCGGTGATCGCCGAGCGCGAGGCGCAGGCCGGTCGGTCGCTGAGTTGGCTGGAGCGCAAGACGTGGGGCACGCTCGCGACGCGTGATCGCAAGCAGTATTCGATCGAGACGCACACCTGGCGTGAGGAGATGACCGCGATCGCCGGCGAGCACGGTGCCGACCGGCAGTTCGTCGAGGAACTGGAAAGGAACGGCACGACGCGCGTGGAGCGCGGGCAGCTCGCCGGTGAGGGGCAGCTCCAGCTCGCCGGCGAGCAGGTCGGGGAGCGGGAGCTTGCCGAGCTGCTGACCGGCGCGGGCGGGTTGACCGCCAGGTCCAACACGTTCGACGAGATGGCGGTGCTGCGCGAGTTCGCCGCGGCCGCGCCCGCCGGGTCACGCGTACGGGTCGTGCGCGAGCAGCTCGAGCGTTTCATCGAACGCGATGACGTGCTCCCGGCCCGCGGACGGACGCTCACGAGCGTCGAGCTCGTCGAGCGCGAGGCGAGCCTGATCGCCGCCGCGAGCAGTCGCGTGGACACCGGCGTCGCGCAGCTCGGCGAGCGCACGATCGACCGAGGCCTCGCCACCAGTGACCGCACACCCAACGAAGACCAGCTGGCCGCCGTCCGCGCTGTCGCCCGGTCGGGGAACGGTGTGGACGTGATCGAGGCATTGGCCGGGACCGGCAAGACCTACACCGCCGGCGCGCTGCGCGACGTCTACGAGCACGCCGGCTACACAGTGCTCGGTGTCGCGCCGACCGGGCGCGCGGCACGCGAGCTCAGCGACGACGCGGGGATCCCGACGCGCACCCTGGACAGTCGGGTGCTCGCGATCAACAACGGCAGCGACCTACCGGCCGGCAGCGTGCTCGTCTTTGACGAGGCGGGCATGGCTGGCACCAGGTTGAGCGAGCAGCTGCTCGCGAACGCCGCCAAGGGCGGCGTCAAAGTCGTGGCGATCGGAGATCCCGGGCAGCTCGCCTCGGTCCAAGCGGGCGGCTGGCTCGGCGCTGTCGGCGAGCGGGTCGGCCCGGTCCGACTGACCGAAGTGATGCGCCAGCGCGACCCGGTGGAGCGGCTCGCGCTCGCCGGGCTCCACGACGGCGACCCGGCCCGGTGGATCGAATGGGCCGAGCAGAACGGTCGCGTCGAGGTGCTCCCCGACACTCGCGACGTGCTCGAGCGGGCCGTCGATGAGTGGGCCGCCGGCGCCGAGCGCAACGGCATTGACCAGAGCGTGATGATCTCGCGCGACAACCAGACACGCCAAGCCCTCAACGCGCTGGCGCGCGAGTACCGGCGAGGCCTCGGTCAGCTCGGCAGCGAGCTGACCTACGGATCGGTGACGCTCGCCGTCGGTGACCGCGTGATCTGCCGGCGCAACGAGTACCGGGAGCTCGACGTCGACAACGGCACCAGGGGCACCGTCCGCCACGTCGAGCGTGACGGCATCGAGATCGAAACCGACGCGCACATCACACGCGAGCTGCCCGCCGCGTATGTCGCCGAGCAAGTCGAGCACGCCTACACCCTGACCGGGCACGGCATGCAGGGCGGCACCGTCGAGCAGGCCGTGGTCGTTGCCAGTCCGCACGAGCTGACGCGTGGCTGGTCCTACACCGCGCTCTCACGAGCCCGCGATGTGACGCGGCTACTCGTGCGCGACGTCGAGCACGAGGTGGCGGCGCGCGCGGAGTACGCGCCCGCGCACAGACTCGCCACCGCAGAGCAGCGTGAGGTGCTGGCCAGCGTCGCGCGGCAGATGCGTGTGCGCGACGACGAGGACCTTGCGATCGACCAGCTCGTGCCCGGGCGCGCCGACGACCCCCAGCTCATCCACCGCCAAACAGAACAGCTGCTACAGGAGCGGGCCGCCGAACGTGCCGAGCCCGGGCTGCAGCGGTCCGTGGGGCAGACGATCGGGCAGCTGCGCGAACGCATCGAGGTGCTGCGCGCGCAGCTCGCCGCGCTACCGGTGATTGAGATGCGTGAGCTCGACGACCTTGAGACGCGCGCCCGCGAACTCACGCAACTGCGCGACCGTGTGCGCGGTGAGCTCGACCGGCTACCACCGCCGGTCGAGCGACGCTTCCGCCAGACAGAGGACCCGTACGTCGTTGACCGCCACCGCCTGTCCTCGGCGCTTGCCGGCGCCGAGGACCAGCTCGAGCGCACGCTCACCAGACGCGGCACGCTCGCCCGCCAGCTCGGCGACCCCGCGGCGATCCGTGACGAACGCGACGGCCTGAGGAACGCAATCACCACACTCGGGCGCGAGCACACGCAGCTGCGCAACCAGCTCGCTGACCACGAACTACAGCAGCGGCCCAGATGGATGCGTGACGCGCTCGGCGAACGACCCGCAACCCCGGCCCGCGCTGAGGCCTGGGACGACGCTGCACGGACCCTCGCGCGCTACCGCATCAGCTACGAGATCCCCGACAACACCCCCGACCTGGGCGAGCGACCGCCACAAGGCCCACAACGCGACGACTACGACACCGCGGACCGCGCACGCGAACAAGTCGGCCGCCAACTCGAGCGCCAAACGCCCGGACACGACATCGAACTCGGCTAAACGAACCGACCGCCGCGCCGGCGCGAATCCGCTCGCAAACGACGCCACAGGAGCCCGCCTGAGCCCCTCAAGCCGCGGCGGTCGACCGATCCGTCGGGCGAAATCGTGGTGCTCGACCGTTAGCCGGGCTACAGCGTGCCGCTACAACGGGCAGCACCGACCGTGGCAGTGACGCCTTCGCCGCTGGCGCTTTCCGGGGCGTCCAGGTACACATCGGCGTAGCCGGTGGAGTCGGTGTCGTAGCTGGCGGACGTACCGTTGGAGTCGGTGACCGTGACCTTGTCGTCCGGCTGGTCGGAATGCACGTAGACATCGAAGTCGTGGTAGGTGTCGCTCCACGATCCGCTCACCGTGCACGAGGCCCTGGTCGGTGCCGGCGCCGCAGTCGGCTTGCCCGTCGATGTCGGGCCGATGTGCGCGCGGTACCAGCCGACCCAGTTGCTGGCGATGATGTGCTGCGCGGAGGCCAGGCTCATCTTCCCGTCGCACACCAAGTGGTTCAGGTCGTCTTCCACGTGGTCCTTCGGGTTGAGGTAATAGGAGCTGGGCGAGACGCCGGGGTAGTCGCGCTCTGGCCACAGGTTCTCTGGCGAGTCAGCCGCACCACCCAACTCCAGGCTGATCAGATGGTCGAACTCGTAGCTGCCCAGCGAGCGGCCGTCGTAATAGCCGTAGGCAGCGAGCGACAGCCGCTTTTGGGGCTCGGTCACAGACTCCGGCGGACGCTCGCCCGACGACCACCCGGCCATGCAGATCGTCGAGTCGATGTTCGCCTGGGTCACCGCCGGGTTGACCGCCCCCAGCGTGCACCGCGGGTCCGCCAACACGAACAGGCCGGACCCGCGCACGTGGCACGAGTAGGGGGCGCCCCAACCGCTGCTGGCCGCCGACACCGCGGCGAGGTACGCAGAACCCACGAGGATCACCGCAACAGTCACGCCAGCACGCCACATCAGCCAGCGCATCCTTCCACCACGCTCGCGTTTGGGCGAGGCTGTCGGACAAACATTGGGGGCCCGAAAATCTTGTGCGCTCGTGACAACTAGGCCGCCTCGGGCCGAGTCATTTCGGTCGCGAAACGCTCCCGGCGGCTGGCTGTGCAGCTCTCATGAAGTCGGCGATATCGCCTGTTGTCATTCTCGTACAAGCCGAGATCTTTCCCCGACAGCCTCGGGCGACAGCGAGAGCGGGCGGACGACCTCCGCGGGCTCCTGCATATTGTCCGAGGCAGTAGCCCGCGGCTCCGGCCCAGACGCTCCAAATCACGCGGGAGCAGGCGCGTGGAGCAAGAGCCGCTTCGCTGTTCCTTTCGCCGGGGCGAAGCGATAGTGAGCCGCGCTCCCCGGCGCGTTTGGTGCTGCTGACAGGGTCCGTGACGTTCACGGAGGTGGGCGTCCGCCAGGTTCGTGTGCCGGTCCGGTTGGCGACGTAGATTCCGGGCATGTTTGGCGGTGTCCGCGGCGTCCTGATCGCGGACGCTGTGACGGCTCGACGGGCTGGTCGCGGCCGGCAAAACGACCGCTCGCCGCTGAGGACGATGGCGGCGGAGGCTTCTGGCTACCCGTGCTGCAGGCCTTTCTCCCAATACAACGAGAACGTTGTCGGAATGCTCGCGCCGCACAGCGACTCCGAGACGGTGCCGGTGACCGCGATCGTCTTCTTGCTTTTGATGTGGCCGGATGTCTTGAAGCGCCCGCTGATCGTGATCGTCCCAGGGTTGGGATTCACGCCCGCGGTCGCGTCGTAGCTCGGGTCCACGTAGGCGGGACCCGAATAGGAGAACTTTCCGTTGCGGATCGGGATCGCCGTCGTGTAAGGGACGGCGAACGAGATAATCGTGCTGGATGTGCCATAGCCC
>Ga0182030_10003530_pt1 | contig 33387 bp, 31 predicted proteins | sample 812S3MmetaG_FD_121299 | JGI IMG/M metagenome (GOLD analysis project Ga0182030, IMG submission 121299) | Permafrost microbial communities from Stordalen Mire, Sweden - 812S3M metaG (Illumina Assembly) | ecosystem: Environmental > Terrestrial > Soil > Wetlands > Permafrost | place: Sweden...
ATGCATAGGTTCAGGCAACATCTGCAGGAACAACTTTCGCATTGCTCTCTCTGCAAGCGCTACATGTGTGAATTTAAATTGACCTTCTTTGATCACACTGCAAAGGGCGATTGACTCTAAATGCCCCCAAGAAACAGCGATGGAATGTGAAATGGAGGCTAACATGAGAAGTTGGGGCTTGGAAGAGGATGGACTCCCATCCTTTTGATGAGACATTCGCAAGCCCATTTAGTTCCACAGTAGGGCCATATATCAGGTGTTGAGATTATTGAAAGATCTCTCGCACACTCGAGCCTTCCAGTACATGATGTCTCATATACTTGAGACCTGCAAAGAATAGCCGTCTTTTTGTCGCCTAATTTTCTGCTGAGCGGATTTAAGTGTAACTCCAAGTTAACGCCGGGCATTCTATTCATCTCAAGTGCGGGGGGGAAAGAGAAAACCACATGCCTTGCGATCCTTCATTGTCAAGGCCTGAAAGAATACCGGGCCTCACCTAATCCCATGCTGCACTAGGCCGAATGCAGTATGCAGTGGTAGAGAAAGTGCAGCATGGGTAAGCGAGAAGTGCTTACTGTGATCCACTGCCAAGCTCGCAATCACATGCCCGATCCAAGTCTTCAACGTGAATGATGAATAACCTCGTATCAGCGGCAGAGCAACGGACGTAGCCCGACTTGGTTTGCAGAAAATTAGTATAACATCCCAAGGTAGAAGATCCGCCTTCTATGGGCGTCGAAACATTCAAGAAGGGTAATGGTTGAGAATTGGTAGAATCTCTCTCATCACTAAACCAACATGGTATATTGTGGGAAGCCCTCAAGGGCTTGCGAACAATGCAAGCAGCGCAAGGTCAAGGTACGCCATGAACAGTCCCCCCCCTTTTTCATATCGAGACAATCAGCTGATCCCTGACATAACCGTAGTGCGACCTCAAAGAGAGTTGTCGGTCATGCAGAAAAGCTCAATTGACATGCTCAGGACCGCGAGATCCCAATGAGGTGATATTCAGAGATGAGAGCGCAATAGTAGCCGAGAAGGAGGTAGCGCGAAGGCTTCCGAGGAGCCTCGATATACCCGTTGAAGATAAAGCCAGAGGTTTCTTTATATCACATTATGTGACTGGGAGTTCCAGAGCCTTCGATTACATCCCCCCTTTTCTCGAACCATCCAAGGTTGATGCTCACGTATATGCAAGTATTAGCGCCGTCAGCCTTGCTCACTTCTCAAATAAGGAACATTCCCCAAAGGTCCTCCATCTGGCTAGACAAAAGTATGTCTCCGCACTCAATAAGACCAATACAGCCTTGGCATCTCCCGAATCAGCAGCTAGAGATGAAACCCTGTTATCCGTCCTATTGCTTGACCTGTTCGAGAAAATTACTAGGACTACACCCCGCTATTTTCCCGGCTGGACATCTCATGTTACTGGTGCAATTGCCTTGGCTAAGCTTCGAGGGACTAAGCAGTTTCTGACCCCGATCGGAATTCGAATGTTTGTACAACTTACTTCAACCATTCTCATCAGCTGTGTTCAGCAAGATACCAGCCCTCCAGCCGAGCTTATCTCACTAAGGGATCAAGCAGCCAAGTATTTGAACGTTCAAGATCCGAAATGGAGATACTCAGCGCTGGTCATACAATTTATCAGGTTACGAAGAGCAATGAAAGATGGTGCCCTTTCTAGTACGGACCTTATTTATGCAGCGAAGAAAATCGACGAGGACTTTCAGTCAATTCTGGATACTATGCCTCCAGGATGGAAATTTGATAGGGTCCATATCCCGGATCATTCCGACGATGTTTTTGACAACTATTTCGATATTTATCCAGATCACCGAATAACACATATCTGGAACAACATCCGTCTTTCTAGAATTCAAATAAATGAAAATATTCGGCAACAGTGTGTTCAAGGTCTCGAGTCGAAAGTACTAGATACATTTGCTTCCGACTATGCAGCAGAGATAGATCGTTGCCAACAAAATATGGTGGCCTTATCTCATGATATTGCAGCGTCGATTCCCCAGTATACTCGAGTTCGATACCTCTCGAACGTTTCAAATGAATTCAGACTTCCGAGTTCAGAAATCTCGCAATCAGTAAATGAATTTCCAACATTCAACGATTCCGCATCCCATTCATGGGCAAGCCCACGTTTCTACTATTACCCTACCATCCCAGACCGCGACCAACACTACACACCCTTTGAAGCAGCAAGGTGCTATTCGCTAATCTTCGCTATATATATTGCAGCGCGATGCGTGTTCACCACGGCATCATTGCGAACATGGCTCATTGGTCGGTTGCGGTTTCTTAGCACTATGAACATTAAAGAGGCAAAAATGGCCGCGGAAGTGTTGGAAAGGAACGAAAATGTCAATCCCTGGACTGTATATGCAATGCTAGGAAGCTATTCGTTTACTGCATGAGAAATGCAATAAGCTTATTCACCTTTTCGAACGCCACACCTATGACAAATCAATGTCGTGTCACCGGCCTCTTACATTCGGGTAATACAGCCACAAAGCTTGACGAAAAGTAAGACATGCTTATATCACAACCTTAGTTCCTAAAGAATCAGCAATGAGCTACTTGCATAAGGCTTTAGAACAAATGGTCTGGAATCGTCACCAGAGTCGCTAAAGCGAAAGCCTGTGGGAAGTATTCCTCCCGCCACTGGCGTAGCGGACCGAGCCCTGTTTCGCCAAACGCATAGCATTAAGCAGCCTGCAAATCCCTGTAACTTAGAATGATTTACGGGCTTGAGCCTCTGAACCCTTACCACCTGTCGCTGAATCCTCAATGCGCATTTCATCCCAGGCCTATTGGCACTAAGTTTAGTGACACTTTTCAAGTCAGTTCTCTCGCTCAAAACACCCAAATCTCTTCTTCCAGAAGTTCTACTTTTTATTATAGAATCCAGTCACTCCTTTATAAAGTACCCCGCTACTCCAAGGAAGCCCTACCCACTTACCCAAGCCCCTCATAGGTATTGGTTACATATCCTACATCATTATTCCTAATCTTCGATCCCACAACTATAATCCAAGCAGTCGCCTCAAACACCACATCATCTACCACGGACGTCTCGACACCCTCTTGTAAAACCTCAACGAGAGCATAAACACCTCGAAGTTCAAGATATGGAATATTAGGCTCCACATGCAGTCTAGCAAGAAATTTATTTACTTCAGTGGTCGACATCACAGTTCCAGGCCTCCAAGATTCTGCTGGAATTAAATATGTGATCGCTTTATCGCGTGGGATGGGAATGTTGGGCTTCGTTTTGCCTGCTTCGCATGCACTCTTCAAGTTTTCTGTCAACATTAGTGTTCGCAAGATGATGAAACTTTTGGAAGATAGGCATCATCAGTGTCATGTCGAAGCGAGTTTGATCCACGAGAATGCTCCTTCGAATGCTGCAAAACACAACTTCAGCGAACCGAAATATTCGTGTTAGAAGAGAAGAGGTAAAGAGGTAAAGAGGTCCAAGTGAGGGAACATCTAAAGTCTTAAAAGCTAGCAAGAGGAGCCGCTTTATGTAAGGCTCAGAGGGTGCGTTAGTAGTTTGTCGCATGCGCTAGTAGGTCCACCACCTTTGTCGGTGTTGTTCAGAGACCTTAGATTGAACGATTACCAATATAAAGAAGCGTGACTATCTCTCTTTAGACGACAAAATTATATTTCGCGGTGAACATGCCACGAGAGGATTCTTACTCCAAACCAGAACTTTACTGATTTTTTCAAGACCGCTTTCGAGCCTGACCCTCGCCGATTTTTCAGATCTTCCCTGAGTTCTAATTCTTCCTGGTTCCGAAATTGGTCATGATAACGAATCAGAGTGCAGCAACCATGCGGAAATCGTGCGCAAGTCCTGTGGATTGAATGACATTTTGCCTAGAGTATCCCTTATTAGACGATGAAGAGTACAAGGAATGGAATCTGATGACCCTAGAAGAATCGCTACTTAGACCGACCCGGATTGGCAGAAGTTCATAAGGCACTTGCAGTCAGCTCTTCATCGCAGTAAGGTGAATAGTAGTTCGCGGAGACTGCTACCCTGAAATGTGAAAGTAGTACGGGATAGGGGATCTTGTGGGTGTTCCGGACGGGCCGCTGAGATCGTCGGTCCCGAGATTAGCAAATTAACCCCTCATTGTGAGCCTTTGGCGACCGCGATGTCCAGAACTTTAATATTATAAAATAGTCTAGAAAAAGTATAAAAGCGATTTCTCTTCTTAGTTCAATATACTTGACTCTTCATTTATGACAGAAATCATTTCTCCTTCTTTCTTTTTGTGATATTTTCTCCGATAACTTTCTAGTCCTCAGAGGCAAACACAATGGCAAACCTTCGCATAGCTATCATAGGAGCAGGTCCTGCGGGACTCACACTAGCAAGGATTCTCACTGTCAACGGAATACAGTGCACAGTATTCGAAGCAGAAGCTTCATCAAACGCAAGATCTCAAGGCGGCACGCTGGATCTACATCCCAAGTCTGGACAAGCTGCACTTGATGCAGCCGGACTCTTGCCAGAATTCCAAAAGTATGCCCGGTATGAGGGTGAGGATATGGTCCTGTGCGACAAACATGGAAAACGACACTTTGAGATCACAAACACCCCTCGAGGACGTCCCGAGATTGACAGAACAGCATTGAGACGAATCTTACTTGATTCGTTGGCAGGAGAAATAATCCAGTGGAACCACCGCGTGAAGAGCGTGGAACTTGGAACTATACATTTTGAAGGTCAATCTGAAACCGGCTTTGACCTCATAGTCGGTGTGGACGGGGCCTGGTCTAAAGTCCGAAAACTACTTACTCACGTTCCGCCCTGCTATTCCGGCGTCAGCGGTGTCGAAATACGCCTTATAGATGCCAATAGAAGACACCCTAAGATTTCGGCTGTTGTAGGGAAAGGAAGCCTCTTCGCGTTCGGGGAAGAGGAGCGACAGGTCTTGCTGAATCAACGGCTTGGGGATGGCAGTATTTATTCATATGCCTGGGGCCACCAGCCAGAAAACTGGGTCAAGGAGAGCGGAATTGATTTTGGCAGCACGGAGTCGATTCGTGCGGCTTTGGTAAGGGATTATACGAATTGGGCTCCAGAACTGCGACGAATAGTTGAGGATTTCGATCTCAAGAATGGAGATGAGGTTACGCCTCGAGCATTATATATGTTGCCCGTGGGGCTCCAATGGCCTACAATACCTGGGGTTACACTCGTCGGAGACGCGGCACATCTGATGACTCCATTTGCTGGAGAAGGGGTCAATATGGCGATGCAGGATGCAATGGAATTGGCTCAGGCTATCATCAACTCCCCAGATGACCTTGGCAAGGCTGCAAAAGAATATGAAGAAGCTATGTTTCCGAGGGCAAGAGAGGCGATGCAGCAGACATGGGATAACCTACAAGCAAGATTTGCACCTGGTGGGATTGCTCGTTTTAAGAGCAGGGCTGAGCGTATGTTTGCGGCTCATGTTGAGAAGATGAAGATGGCAAGTGTGGATAAGAATTGAAAAGTGATCACGTTACGACTAGTGGCCATGAGGTTGTGGAAGGTAATGTCTTCATATATTAGCATTACAGTTAGGACAGATCAGGAAGCGTTGATTCTTCTTCATGTGAACAAGACTGTCTACCTCGATTGTAACTTCAATACGATTAGCCGAGCAAGTACATCAGTCTTAGCACTGCATGATTACGCACATCTGATTAGGCGAAACTCGGCGTGGCATTCATCGCAATACTGCTTCTCATCATGCTTTCGGAGCACGTGAATCGCCGCTCAGATAAAGGGCCCTCTCGCCTAAATTTCCAAGTCAGGCCAGCACATTAGCCTACCCCTTTTCCCGTTTTCCCGGTCTGTTTCACCACGCCGACGGAAAAACTTTATTCAATCCCTCGCAATTCGGGAAGTACTTCGAGATTTCATATTAATAGAGCAGCCCAGAAAAGATCTTAGAGCCCGTTCTCTAGAGAATATCGTGTCCTTATCTAATGCTGTAGCGTGTCCTTAACCAGCGTTGCGATCTTCGAAGATGCCAGAAGCTCCTCGTGTTCAAGACCTGTACTGGTTTTTTAATCCTCTACTACCAATTCCCGGGTGTTACATCCTCATTTTTTCGGCAAGCGGCTCCTTCAACCGCGAAATTCATTTGTAATTGACCACATGCTACCGGATATATTGCGATTTAGATTAACAAAGCTTGTTTTGCCCTCATTTGCCTTCCCGGCTTCCCCTTCGGAACGTGTCAATTCTTTTCATCCTTGGATCCTATACATTTTGGCTCGTGGGTAGTGCCCATGATTGGTGGAGCGAAACGCAATCTGGGGAAGATGATAGATGAGGACACTTTAGATTTATTGATCGATCTAGGCCATTGAATTTTAGTCGCCTGATCAAATTGCGTCGTAATATATAAAACACGTTTTCTTTTGTCATTGTGTTTCATGTAATCTTTTATTCCCTCAATCTATATTCATCTTTGCATCTTCCGCCAGCCGGTCTATCTTCTTCAATTCTATCATCATGAGGTTTCAAGGAGCACTGTCAGCGGCAGTGTTATTTGGTATCTCGAAAGGGCACACTATATTTGTCCAACTAGAGGTGGAGGGGACTACTTACCGTGAGGAGTTCTCCCTTCATGACACGCATCCGCTAATTTCGTTCCAAGCTGTTAGTCATGCTATTCGAGATCCAAGTTACGATGGAGTAAGCGGTTCGAGAACTTTCTCCCAACTTTCGATTAACGACCATCTAGCCCATCAACGACGTGACTACAAACTATGTTGCATGCAACGGAGGCCCAAATCCTACGACCAATGATTCCAATATCATTAATGTAAAAGCTGGGGATACAGTCCAAGCTGTTTGGAGACACACTTTAACATGTTTGTATTTCAAGTCTATACCCTAGCCGTGACTGACAGAATCTTCAAGCTACGGCCGCGAACGATAATATCTACGTTGTTGACCCAAGCCACAAGGTGAGAGCTAAAGTCGAGTAACCTTGGACAAACTAACTACTATAGGGACCAGTAATGGCGTACTTGAAGAAGGTTGATGATGCAGTCACTGATGTTGGGTATGGAAGTGGGTGGTTCAAGATCCAGGAGGCTGGCCTGAATGTCGCAAGTAATCAAAACCCTTCCAAAAATGCTTTTTGTTTCATACGCTGACACATTCATGAATAGCCCAAGATTGGGCAGTGACAGACCTGGTGAGTATTAATCGGAAAAAGATAACAACCTGGGCTTACCGTTTTATAGATCGCAAACGCGGGTCTCCACAGTATCACCATCCCAACTTGTATTGAGAATGGACAATACCTATTGAGAGCCGAGTTGATCGCTCTCCATGCAGGTAATTCATGATCCCAAACTTGGAATATATTAGACTACTTATCTGCAATTTATAGCAAGCTCAAGCCTCGGCGCACAACTCTACGTTAGTAATTTCCCCATATCATGCTGCACAATCTAACTTCCTCCCAGATGGAATGCGCACAAATCAACATCTCTGGCGGTACCGGTACTACCACTCCCTCAACAGTTTCCTTCCCTGGCGCATACGGTGTATGTCTCTCCAAATTCTCCTCTACCATAACACGTACTGATAATCCTACAGCAATCAGATCCTGGAATCTTAATTAACATCTACCAAACCCTGACCACATACGAAATACCCGGTCCCACACCATTCGTCTGCGGTGGGGCTCAAGCTACCTCCAGCGTCGGGACTTCTCCAACGACTTTGTCAACTAGCATAAAAGCTAGCAGTACATCGAGCACTGCCACGACCTCATCTACTGCTGGAGCTGGAGCCCCGTTGTACGGCCAATGTGGAGGAACGGGGTAAGTGATGTCTTCCTTTGAATTTGTTGTACACCTTGAGTGTGGAAACCTATCCGTGAAGGAAAGAAGCTGACTGGTATAGTTGGACCGGAGCTACGACCTGTGCCAGTGGGACTTGTACGGTCTCGAATGTTTATTACAGTGAGTAGCATTCCATTTATTAGCACTTGGAAGAGGTTTTCTAATGTTCGCAGGTCAATGCTTGCCATGACGCAGAGGATTATAGTAGGCTGAGGTGATATTGAAGTGGGGATGGAGTGGAATATTGTGAGTTGGGACAAAGAAGGATGAGAGCTCTAGATAGTATATATTCGTGTAGATATTTTGGAAAATTCCTACTAGTCGACATCAACCGGTCAAAGCCCGCCTGTCCACTTCCCCATTTGCGTCCGCCCTCTCGTTATGTTGTGTGTCTCACGATAAGCGATATTTATGGCTACTGCTAAAGAAAAGTTTGAGGGCGGACGGAAAAGGCAAAGTCGAAATTGAGCATTGCTGCAGATTGGGGTAACGCGTCAACGTGACTGGAGCTCTTCGCAGCTCAGGCGGTGCATTCCCTCAAAAGTCCCGCCCACGTGTCTCCCGAAATCACCAAGTCTCTCCCCACCAAAAATCAAACACATCCCAAAGAGGCAGCTCCATGCCAAGACCTTCCCCATGCAGCATCTTACCCGCATCGGCACTGCACACCATAAACGCCACACCCATCATCTAAGGAACCAGGGGTAATACTAACTCGTATAGTTGCATTCGAGAAGCCACTAAGAAGTCCATGTGTAACATTGTCAAGCTCTCATTCGCATCTGACGTTTCGATCCAAATAAGCTTGTTCCGGGTCCTCCGACGCCGTTGATCGATTGTTATGGAAGATCGGCATTTGTGGCGCTATAACACTTACTAGCATCGAGGTACAGCGATGTACCTGCGGACTCCGATAGTGGTTAAAATGTATATAAGTTGGATGTTCTTTTCCTTCTGGAAGAGTTTCTATTGTTCGACAGACAGATCGAGTTTAGAGTCGTAATTGAAATAACCCAAAAATGCAGCTCACAACCTTGCTCCTCCCCTTTCTCGCCACCGCCACCGCTGTTGCAGCCCAAAATACTGTATATCTCATCCGCCACGGTGAGAAACCATCAGATGGCAGTGATGGCCTGAGTGCACAGGGATTACAACGTGCACAATGTCTGCGCAACGTATTCGGTGCTTCATCATCATATAACATCGGATACATCATCGCCGAACAACCAAAATCCGGTATTGCTCATTCTATCCCATCCCCTCACTCAGTCCTTTTAAATTCCCCAAAAACAACTTCTCAATTGAAGGCTAACGATATATCAAGACGGGAGCCGCGAGCGCCCTCTCGAAACCGTCCAACCACTCGCCACCGACCTGGGTCTCACCGTCGACACTTCCTGTGACCGTGACGATCAAGACTGCGTCGCCAATCTCGTGGAAAGTTACGACAATAGCGGTGCTACAGCTAATATCTTGATATGTTGGGAGCATGGTCAATTGACGAATATTGTAGAGGCTTTGAGGGACAGTGATGCGCCAACTTATCCCGATGCGTCGTAAGTTCATCTCTTCCTTTTACTAATTGGTTTGGAGTGGTTTGTGGGCGCTGCGAGGAGTGAAAAATAGGGTGTTGAAGGATTGAGGGGGAGACGAAGAGACTGCTAATGCAAATGGGATAGATTTAAGATCATTTGGACGGATCCGGAGCCTTACACCGATATTGTGTCGATGACTTCGGAGAACTGTCCGGGGTTGGATAGCAGATGAAAAAGTTCCAGATTTGGCTTAGATTGAAAGAAAATTTGTAGATAATTGTGAAATGAATCTGAACAATTTGGTCAAGCTAATAGAATTTTCAACTTCTATGCATCTTTGCTCTTGAATATTTGAATCCAGTCTCAAGACCAAAAATACGCTAGTAAGATCACTAGGTTTCTAGCCTCACTCAACATAGTTCTAGATAGCTCTCAACGTCACCAATGCCCCAAGTCCAAAACACTAGTTCGGAGGCCCAGACTTTAGAGGCTACCTAGTGGAAGCATTGAATTCCACGAATTCGGAAGCCGGGAATGCATTTGTCAACGGAAAAGAAAAGCATGAACATATTGTCAGGTCTCATCATGATGCTAACTCCAGATCAAAGTTCTGCTGCCATTTAGTCGGGCGCTGCTTGCCTCTCTATTCCAGGAGTTCTGAGCAGAAAGTATCTGTCTTTGTTCACGTGACACAGTCAGCTTCTGTAGGTAGGTAAATTGCCCTCTACCTGGCGGAGCTCCAAGATCATGCCTCCCTCATTGCAGCAGCACGGTACCTGTCTGAATCTCTTCTATTAACGTGCTATATCTTGGATCTTATGGAGTGGTATCGCTTCAACCAAGGCCCGCCCTGACTGATGATCTTGGGCATTTCTGCTCCCTTCGAAAGTCTTTGCTCCTATGGCCCGGTTAGTCCTCCAAAACGATTCGTATTCTACGGTGAAGGGAACACCAAATGCCTTGATCCCTTGACTTTCATTGCACGGGCTTGCTGTAGAAATATCTCAATTGCGATGTGACAGGTTCTCTCTCGTGGAGAACGCGTAACCAAACATGAGGGAAAATGTTGTATTGGAAAGAATAGCTGCTTCCTAGGGGTTAATCGGATGCTTGACTGTGCATGGGGATAGGAAGTTTGAACCCCTCCTGTGCTGTGCAGTTGTTATAACTTGAAGTTGAAACGCTAGAGTCGTGATCTGATCGAACGACCTCCCGGAAAGTCACTTCATAATCCATTCACCATACGCGCTATCTTCTCTCGATTAAGTTTGAATCTGAACTATTCTTCAATCTTCCATGCATTTGGCATCTTGATTCTTCACGTATCGCAAATGCACTCGTGGCCGCCAAGGCATGCAACCTCGGCCGACACTATTCCGTTTTCGGACAATGGTCCTCACGTTCCTGCAGAAAGGTGCTGCTGCGGGCATTGTGAATCTTGAAAATGATCGACTCGGGATTATTAAGCTTATAAGCAAGGTTGGTGACAAAGCATAAGGGAATAAAGTGTTATTTGATGGAAAGATGGGTATGATGTATGCGGGTTGAAGTTCGACGTGCGGTGGAACATATATATTTGAGGGGTACTTCTCGTCAACTTTCTATTCTCACTTCTCAATATCACAAACTTCATAAATTGTACCCCTCAACAGCTTCTCATAATTGTTTCTATTTGAAAATTCTAAAAACCTGAGAAGTTCAAGACATCTGTCTCAATGGCTTCCTATCTCGTGACAGGAGCGAGTAAGGGCTTGGGAGTATGTCAAATCGTCCGGGTTCGAAGGCTATACAGCTAATACACATAGTTTGCCTTCCTCGGACATCTATCAAAGAACCCTGAGAATATTGTCATCGGTCTGGCGCGAAACAGTGCCGATCTCGAAGCGAAAGTCAAGAATACCGGATTCACCAATGTCAGCGTCCTCGAAGGAGACGTTAACGATTTGACTTCGTTGAAGGTAAACACAGCTTCAATGGAAACCCCGATTCCTGGCTAATAAGCTACAAAGAAAGCAGCAGAAGCAACCTCGAAAATAACAGGCGGGGGACTCGACATCCTAATCAACGCCGCACTTGTCAGCAACATCTCGGAATTCTCGACACTCTCAGACTTGTAAATCCTCCCATTCCAATTCAAATGTAGATCCTTCCTAACTAACGGTTTTCAAGCACCGAAAACCCACAAGTGCTCGATGATGACTTTCTCACCTCCTTCAAAGTCAACACACTAGGCCTTGTCCACACAGTTACAGCTTTCCTCCCTCTAATCCGCAAAGGCACCCTCAAAAAAGTAATCAACATCTCTACCGGTATGGCAGATATCGATCTCATCAACAAAGTCGACGTCGCTGTCTCGGGTCCATATTCCGCTAGTAAAGCAGCGTCCAATGTGGTGATTGCGAAATATAGCGCTGCGCATAAGATTGAGGGGATTTTGTTCTTGTCTATTAGTCCGGGTTTGGTGGCTACGGAGAGGAATGCTGAAGGTAAGCGCGAGCGTATATGTTGTGTGGGATATTTGCTAATGGGGAATGCGAAGCTGCGAGTAAGGATATTGGAAAGGTGCAGGAATTAGGGATGAAGTTCAAGGAATTTTTGCCGCATTTCGAGCGCCCGTTGACACCGGAGGAGTCGGTGACGGCTGTGATGAAGGTGGTGGAGGAGAAGAGCGTAAAAAATGGGGATGGAGGGAGTTTTATTAACCATCTTGGAAATAAGAATTGGCTATGACAGGAATTTGATGATAATCAAGAAAATGGTGTCGGCAAGAACCTAAATGATCCAAATTTTCTTTCAAATTCATATCATCAGACATCAAAAGTATCCTCGTTCAAGTATAGCCACAACATCAACTTCATTATCCGGAAACATATCAAAAACTCTTATAGTTAACCTTGTTCATTTCCCCGGACCACACCAACACCCAAGGTCCCACCCCCAAGGTCACGCCCAACATCCGGGGGAGCCTAAAAACGAGAACCACCCCACACGGCAGTGATGAAAGACTGGGAATAAAATTCCTAGGTAAGATCGAAGGGGTCGGCTGCAGAACGCCCACCATGATGGTTTCGACCCAGGTCTGTGAGGAGCTCCTCGAGGAACTCCGCGTCTGTAAGTTTTTCCGGATCGTTCTTGGGATCTTTCTCTTTCTCTGGGTTTGGGGGTTGGACCTCAAACTTTCTCACGACACCTTCGGGGCCAAAGCTATTCCCGTTAACAAATCTCCAGTTTCTACTTTTTAAGTTTTACTTGCCAGTACCTGTCTTTCGCCATTTCACATTTATAAATGCACCTGTCGAAACGATCAGCGCTTATTTTTAGCAGGCCCCTCGACCTAGAAAGATGGTCATTGACCATCTTTCTCAGAACCTCTTTATCGAAGTCCATCAAGAAGCGCGACTCCTCTTCACTGCCACCCGGTACTAACCAACCCTCCCTATACTGCATACCAATGTCAAACCGCTGCATGATGGCGTCACTAGGCTCCAGAAGTGGATCTCGTGGGGGTAGGGCATCCTGTGGCCAACCGGCCGATACCTTTTCAATGACCCCAAAGTCAAGCATACTTTTCTCAGTATTCGGAGTAGACAAGCTGTTGGAAGTCTAGATCAGTCCCCGTTGTTTTGGAATATCATTCTCGCACTTACATAAATAATTGCCCGAGGCTCGTGCACGTCCAAAGAAACTGTCTCCATTCAGTAGCATTTATATCTAAGCCACCATTAACTAATATATATGACAATAGTTGATGCTCCGCAGATTTGGTGTGGAGTGTATCAAGAGCCAGCTGGCGTCGATTATCGAACAAATATTGGCGTATGAACTGGAATCGTCTTGAATTGGGGTCCATTTGGTCTTGTATTTCATCAGGTTCATTTTCAGATGCAGATGATTCACTGGTGTACTCCGGAAATACGACACCCAGTCCTTTAGCTTCAACCCAATTTTGAGTTGCTTGGTCTCTAGTAAGTCTGAATGCCAAAATTATTTTCCGAAGTTGAGCTCTCCGCGCATTTTCGGCGTTGGTGGTAAGGATCTCGGTATCATTCATCGACACTGTAACGGGCTTGTCTTCGAGATTATCTACAGATGAACGTTTTGCCAGTAGGCATTTGACGTCATCGAATTGGTAACCATATGTTAGTGGTCCCATGTGGGCACTTTTCTCGCCGAATCTGTGACTTTATAAGGATCCATGAAATGGAATTGCCCAAGGGTTTCACACACCTTCTTACATGAGCAGCCCAGAACTCATCGCTGTGAAGTTTGACGAAATATTCTACTGGTGTCGCAAGATAATATTGAGTATCGAAAGAAGGCGGGCTGTTCTTCAGAACTGTAGTTATCGCACAAGTTTTGATATTAAACTTGCTCATCCATTTGGTTCTATTGAAATTTTGATTAGCACAGAACTCAAAAGCGCAGGTTTTTGGTAAAAGTCCTACCGAAACATCCCCCCGTTCGGGATTCCATCACGCATCTTCAACATCACTGGGCAACTCGTTCCTCCGAATACTGCATTTTCCATTGAATAACCTCTGTGAAAATGAGCAAGTATACGTAGGATACAGGCCGGGAACTCAACAGCTCATTGAAAACTTCGTTTTCAAAAAAAGGCTCCGGCCCCCGCCTTCCTAATACTTCATTGAGAGCATGCTGCCGACAGTTAGTCGCTTGCACTAAATATCTAAATGAAATATAAGAAATAAAATGTGCTACCATCGATTCATGTAAGACTGGAAGACCATGGAGTCAGTAATAATTTATTTCTTGATGTAGTTGGGAATTTAGACATATTTCAAGGGTAAATATGCTCTAGGTCTCGAGAGCAAGCATATTCACCCATAGAAATTTCTGGAATAGGAATCTTTTTACTTGTCACTGCAAGCTCCCAAATAGATGACATGCGTTGTGCTACAGTCACTCTGTGATCAAGGATCTGCTCCAAAAGCTCAACGCCGATAATGATGGTCGAGCTCTGGGGGAATCTGGGATACATAATGCCATAGCAAGACGTGGAGGGCATGCCCCTGGGCCTAATCATGCAATTAGTATGGGATTTAGCACACAGAACATCCAAGAGCTAAGAGAAGATCTCAGAACATGTTTCAGAGCTCGGCTCCTTCGGTTTCACCAAATCAATGGTAGGAAAGACAAACCAATCAAATGACATACTTCCCAAATGGAATTCGATGTCTTTATCAAAAGCTTGGAGGATGTTGTCGCGTGCCTCTTCTGTGCAGTACTCCTGAGCATCCCGCCGGGAGAACTTTTGTAGCTTTCCAAGTATCCCATCTGGTTTTAATTCCGGCTTGATGTCTTCATATTTCCCTGCAACGAGGGCATCAAACCTGCCATAAGGTTAGCAGTTGAAAGACTCGTGGGCTATACGTAGACAGTTCAAACAATTGTGCTATTTGGCAAGTTGGGAGCTTAAGAATTTATAAGTACTTGCCATGACCACGTACTTGCATTATTCAGAAATAGGGAGGCTAGCTTGAGCGCTGGTTCCAATGCACCCCATACCACGGGATTGCTTACCTAAGTCATTAGTACTGATCTCTGCCGTCGCGGAAAGAATATACCTCCCAATATCCGAATCTGCCTTTCAACAATGGATATTTTGCAAGATGCTTCACCAGAGGTTTTGACCATTTCTTCTTCGCAAACCAGGGATGAATCGCAATACTGTCCAGTTTATGTTCCTGATGTCCATCAGCTGTGGCAGGTAGTGCTTCCAGAGAATGGAGCTCGGCGGCTGTGAATGCTCTTCATTCAATGAATTAGTAGGTCTCCGTCGAGATAGGCAGGATTCTTTGGACTGCGTATACATACATCTGAAGCGGCTTGCTTGATAGTCCTGAAGAAGGACATTTTGGAAAAGATCCGCATTATTTGCAAATGGTCCAGGGTCAAGCGGAGTTAGTCCGGATTTGAGAGGTAAGATGTCTTTCAGTGGTCTATGATCAATGCCCTTAATGACCTGTAGACCTAAATCAGCTTTCGACATATCCAGAAGAAGCTTCAGAATTCCCGCAGATCAAGACTTACACCTTCAGGATGGGTATAGATCTCAGCCAGTTCAGTGAGTCGCGGTAATTGTGGCTGCGTCGTGCTCTCGCCCTGCTTTGCTCCTTCTGCCTGCGACATTGTGTGACTTTGCAATAGTTTTGTTGGATAAGAGGAAAATATTGTACAAATACCTAGTCCGGGTCGCCATGCTTTTACGGCTGGGGAATGCTTTGGATTGACACTAATCACCCCCGGAATGTTCCAAACAGCATAAAAAATTTCCCATGGCAGCCCTTTTCAGACGCAACATAAACGCCGTGCCGCATTCCAGGCAATCGATCAGCATAAGCTCCTTGTCTCTTGTCCCACTAAGACATCCCTCATTCCTCCTGCAAAAAGACAACCGATGTTCATATACATGAAAACATCATCCGTCACTGATTTGACCCCTGGAATGTGTTATTATAGGACAGAATTTCTCGCTGGTGGGGGAGCTGTTGAGGAGTAGCTCCCAGATTCCAGGTCCGATGAAGTACCACGGTTTTGCGGTTAGGAATTCAGTGATGCACTGGGACCTGGACAGGTACTGGATATCGAGAATTTGCTTTATTCTATATTGAAGAGAGATAACATATATTAATGAGATAGAGTTATTTCCTCGTCCTTGTGGTGGACGCGCTGGTGTTGTGATTTGAGGGGCGGTTATAAAATCACACCTCCGTGCGCTGATCCCGTAATGGTCAATCACGCAAGAGCATTCTCAATCTGCAACCAATTTTTATACACCATGGAGAGAGAGATATGCCGCCTAATGCGACGGGGAATTGATCAAAATTCATTCCCCGAGTCACAGTTGGCCCCAATAATATGTACCAAGCGGAACATTGCCAAAGAGCAGCCCAAAGCCCTCATTTTCGATCTCATGGGCACGTGCTGCGATTGGCACTCGAGCATAGTACCTGCAATAGCCTCTTGTCCGACTGCCCCAAGTTTATCTAGCGAGGACTATTCAAACTTGGCGATTGACTGGCGAGAAGGCTTCTTTGAAGAGATTCATCACAGATTTCAAACTGGTGAGCCGGCGGAAGACATCGATGTTACACATCGCCGAGTGTTGGATAGATTGCTGCAAGAGAGAGGCGTGGACTCTCAGACTTGGGACGATGAAGTGAGAGACAAACTGGTACAGCAGTGGCATAATCAAATTGGTATTTGACCCTGATGGTCTGTGACCGGAGAGAATGCTGATTCATTGCGAGCGCGCAGGGTGGCCTGACAGTTTACCGGCTCTTTCCAGACTGCGAGAGAAATTCTTCATGTATGTCAGCACGCAATTCCGATTTAATTGATCTCTAAATGGTAAGGTAGTGTCGTTCTTGCAAATGGTACGACCCGACTTCAACTTGACATTGCAATGTCGTCTGGCCTTCCCTTCCACATGTTGTTTTCAAGTCAACTTTTAGGCCTTACAAAGGTTATCTCGTCTCTTCTCCCCATTTTCGCTTCTTTGCTGATTATGGAAAAGCCTGACCCCGCCATATACAATAAGGCATTAGAGTTGATGCAATTGAAATCAGGGGAATGCATAATGGTAGCCGCGCACGCCTATGATTTGAGGGCCGCAAAAGGAGTGTGAGTTCCCTCTCGAGCATATCTTGAACTTTTCCGTGTGGTGTCTAAGTTTCACTCAATACAGAGGGTTAGGTACAGTATACATTCATCGCACGACCGAGGATGTGCACGAGAACATGGCGAAGATTCGCAACGAGGTTGATTTATTTCTCGACGGGACGCATGGTGGGACTTCGTGTGGCCTAGGGGAGCTTGCTGATATCTTGGGTGCATGAAGGCAAGGAAGTACACAAAGTATGTTGTATTAGTCGCACATTAAATTACGGCTCCTGGATTTATGATACGCTCAATTGATTGTGTTTATTCTTGTGTCAGTTTAACTAATATATCTTGTGCTCGTAACTAACGTCCGCTGCCGCCTTTCCGTGCGGTCACATTTGTGCAATGCCTTAATGAAACAAGTTCTTTTTGGTCCACCCTATATATCTAGCTTTACTCACCTTAAGGAATCAAAGTGATTTTAGTGGGTGTTTTGCAGGGTGGCCTACTCCGTGTCTAGGGCAGATGGAAATTGAAAGTTATTTGCAAGTCACGTGGTCCACGTGTTGTGAAGGGGGATGGATCGTTGCAGTTACTCATGTGTAGGTTTCAGTTCGTATCACCCTTTCTATGGTATTGAGTGACAAGAATGATATTTCTCTATCTATCTCAATCCCGATTGAGTGCATTAGGCGGGGTGTGATTCGAGTCAGTATCAAGTAGTGACTCGATGTTTGGTTTGTTTTTGAAACTTTATATGAGGCACCGCACTTGCTTCGAGAGCGAGGATAAATAATGAGACAGCGGGAAATCTATTACGCATTTAACAAAAGAGATGTAACTTTTCCAGTTCTATCAATTGGAGGGTCAGAGTTTTTTCTGGTTTTTAACTACTTCTATGGAGTGCAATCAATGAGGATGCTTAGCATTCTGAGATGGGAAAGCAGTCTTAATTTTGCCATTAGAAGCGGAAGATTTTCTGAAGGATTGAAAAGTCCCTTCCTACTAGGATCTCAGGATTTGCCCCGCTAAAGTTTACGACTGAGAAAAACCATTGGCACTCGACGAGTTCACAGCCTCACCTCAGCCCGCTTCAGCCCCGATCCTGATAAATTGCGGGTTTTTTTTTCTCCAGCAACAAATTATATACCCCCAGGCTTAGAGTAGGTGAGTCGAGTGGTTACTTGGATCATTCTAATACTAAGGAAGAATAGTATAGAGAGGGTGAAGGTATCTCTTCCCGGTCCTACAACGCGCTGCTGATTTTGCTTACTAAATCAAGTGGGCGTCCGCTGCAAGGTTAGCGATAAAGCGCTATTTCCTCAATTTTTCTAGCAAGGATCAGCACTGACTGCCCTTTAAAATCAGTGATGTCCGGGAACTATAGTAGCCTAGATAAAAAGCGTATTATAAGCCCTGGGGGGGGATAAAGAAGGAGGGTTTCCCCGCAGCTTTCCCCATGAGTTCCGTTCGAGCTTCCACTTGAATTACTCGTCCCTATGGCCAGAATTCCATTCGCGTTTGAAAGTTCTCGAGGCGTCTCCGAAAGAAAAGGCAAGCCATCGTTATCAAAGCCAACCCTAATTATAACCGAAATAGAATGCCTCTGGCACTGCTTTCGGACGAGGGCTTGTCAACGAACTTTAGGGTCTATTAGAAACTGGAGATAGACCATAAATATTTGATAAGCCTTTTTCTGATCAACTAATTCAAGATCTTTGAGTTTTAAAACTCGTAAAATACTCTTCGGAAACGCGACATGATGGGCACTAAGGTGCTTCAGCCACGACCTAATTGGGGAACCGTGAGAACAGCGACACTGAAGAATTGGGCTTTGGAACATGAAGTTCAAGCTCGATGATATTCCATTCGTCTTTGTCCTTTAAATCGTTGTTTACCGTCGAAACGAAACATGCTGTGCACGATGCGCCCAACAGCAAATGCTTCTCCTTGAGTAAAATCAACCACACCAACATTCAAACATCATCCTCTTAAATGTTTGGGACTTCTTAAATTCACTCGAACATGAACGCAACTGCAAGAAACTCTCATTCCCTACCTTAACCCACCCATCTCATGATCCTCATCTTCGCTCTCGGTCTCACTGTCCCCATTCCCCTCCCCATCCAGCACATGCGAGCACTGCACCCTCACCCCCGTAACCTCTGTCAAAACCTCCCCCACTAACCCCTTAATCGCATGCTCCATCCCAAAATTCTGCGTCTTAAAATCCAATTTCACGTGACCTACCCCCTCATTAACAACTTGGAATATATATGGTTGGTCCCGCATATAATTCCTGATGTGGGGATGCGTAGTCCGTAATGGACTCGTTGCCGGTATGGTTAATTTGTTTTGGAATTTTGCTTTCAGAGGGTCGCCAGGGTGGGGACGGAGACCGTACATGGCTTCGGTCCAGTGCTCGCCCTCGATTTCGAAATCGAAGAAGCTGTTCTCGTTCGTCATGTGCGGGCTCTCGGGGGCGCCGGACTCAACGTAGAAACAGGTTGTGATGGGCATAGGATGGTTAGTGGGGGGTTTTGAGTGAGGCAAAGGTACGAGGTCATCGCCGTTAGCAGTTATTACTCCTGTTTTGACCTGCGGAGCAGTCTTTACTTGGGGCTGTGGGGGGAGGTTAACAAGTGGTTGGGAAATTCCGGTATTGTATTTTGGTGTGGGTGTTGCGGTTGTTAGGAGAGTGAGGATGGCAAGTAGGGCATGGGAAAGGGGGCTGCGCATGGTGAACAAAGAAAATTTAACATACGTTAATATAGGAATATAAGTCTTGTGCGGTGAAGGCCATGTATGCATTGATACGCATCGAGGACTCGCGCTCTTTAAATCAACGTCTCGGTCGTCACTGACTCGTGAGAACATCTTTGACATAGGGCAAGTATCCACAAGGATGCCAACAAGCCTCTTCCCATGTCAGATTTTAAATACTTTAAGGTAAATTAACCCCAGAAAAAGCCAGATGAGCAAGCTCTCGAATCGACCATGGATTGGATTGACGTGCTTCAGCCACAAACTAATCCCGAACTTTGATCCTACCTACCGGGATAACCTCGTGTAAAGTTTAGTCGGACCTGACACCTGTCTTTTCTAAGTGGTTAGCTATTTGCCCCAGGGAGATAGCAAACCCTTTTTTAACTGGGATTGTTTTGGGCTTTTTCTTCGTTTTGCCCTGGGAAACAATGCTGAGTCTTGTATGCGAATCGCCTGGTTCGGCTATTTGCCTCGCTTGATAGGATAGGTGACTGCGCGTTGAAAGCCCGTTCACCACCAGTGAGCCAGGATCTTCCAATTAGGAACAATGCATTGTTTCTTGGACTATAGATAAAAATTACCATTGAGATTTCTCGGAAGTGCTCAGGTAGGTATAATTGAACCTGAGAATTGCATAAAAGGTGCAACTCACGTGACTGAAGCTCACTCGGGCTCCTTTGCACTTGCAAGAGTCAGAGGAATACATCGGCGGATTGAACTTTTGGGCAGGTTCAAGACCTCTCAAATGCTCTTCTTTGGATGAACCACGATAAAGCAGTTTTGCGCATTATTTGAGTGCTAGACAACTCTTCTATCTTACGGTACTTCCATTGCCCTTCACGGCAATTCGGCCCTCCTATTGGGGCAACGATCCCCTTGACCGAAATTTCAACTAGAAACTGCCTTTCCGTTTGAGACTGTTGATATGCAGGGTTATCTCAAGTTTCGAAAATGTAATGCCAATCGATAGGTCCATTTGTACCTGGAATAACGCTTGCACATTGATTACTCCAACCACAAGCAGGAACTCATATTCTTTTTCAATGAGTTCAATTGAACAATGATATGCTACTTGGATTGTCTCGGTCCCGTGGAGGACTGTGTGATAGATCTGAAAATGTGATTATCGGAAGGAGATGAGGAAAGGTCGCGACCCCAGCTCGCTCTGCAGCGTATGGCTAAACGTCAATAACATATTATAAATTTATCTACAAGAATTTACTTTCATCTCGATCCTCACTGAGGATTTTGAATACTTAATTCTCTTAGTCTATCTAATCTATACAAAGACAACTATCACAAGCATTGAGAGTACTAGGCATTGGATACCTGATAAGTTGCGCCGGAGACGCAAGTTCCCGTCCCTGTCCATCCGATACCACCGCATTGATAGCATTTACCCAATGTTCCAGCTGCGACTGAAGTTGTTGGGGCCGCGCTACCACTCGATGGCGTGATGGTGGTTAAAACAGCCGACGTTGATAACGAGACGGTGATGGAAGAGGACGGCCTAGAAGATGCCGTAGAGATTGGCTGCACAACCACGCTGCTGGTTGCGACAGCTATAGAGCTAGAATTAGTTGTCAATATCCTTACAGTCGACACTGCTACGTCTGAGGAAGTTTCCACCACACTACTAAAAGTCGCTGTCGAGGAGACCACACCCAGGGAAGCGGGCGTCCAAAATACAGCAGGTGTATAGACGGGTATTGGCAAGGTAGTTCCATACCCAGAAACACCCCATGCTGGTTTTGTTGGGGCGGTATATCCACTTGGCGGGCTTGTTGTGGTCACAGTTGTTGTGAAGGTTGCCAACTTGGATGTGGTGGATGTCGCAGCACAATAGCCTGTGCCGTAGACATTCTTGCACTGGTTGAGCAGCTTCCCTCCATTTACAGTCCACATATTGAAATCTTGGAGAGTGATGCCCGTTAAAGGTACAATGTCTGAGCCTCGAATGACGATGGGAGCTCGCGAAATTCCATTGTCGACTGTACCCGTCCAATTGGAAAAGGTCAGGCCGGAAAGTGCAACTGCACCGGTGTCGGGGGTGAGAGTTGTTTGCCAATATTGATCGATATCTAGCCCATAGGTAGTATCGTACCCCCAGAAATTCTCGAACACGGAGTTCTTGACATACCCAAATGCCCCAGTGCCACCAGGAAAAGTCTTGATCATGAGCATCTGAGTGCATTGGTAGACATAGATATTTCTCATAGTGATATTGGAGACTTCCGCAGCAGTATCACCTTTTATTGATTAGCGTTTAGTTCTCCCAGGAATATGAATGCTACTTACTATTTGCTGTCAGTGAACCAATGGACATCCCACCACTCTGATTGCAATAGATATCCTCGATGAGGACATTTTGAGAAGGAGATTTGACACTGAGGCACTCATCACGATTAGTTACCTCAATCTCATGAAGGTAACAGTTTTCGTCGCAAATAAGATCGATGCCATCGGTTCCTCCGATGCTTGGGCCTCGAACTGTGATGTGGTATGCTTCAAGATTCGAAACACCATTGAAGACCAAATGAAAAGTTGGAGAGTCTATGAAGATGATGTCGTGGATTGCGATGTTGGTGCAAGAGATGAATCGAAAGAGCCTCGCATTTTGACTGGATTTGGTGATTCTGGTGATATATCCTTGTCCGTTAATTGCTCCAAGTCCATTAGACGAGAAAACTTCAACATCAGAAGCATTCTCAATGACTATCGCATTTCCAGAAAAGCTTCCTGTTGACGTAAGGGTGATCAATCCATCGATTTGTAAAGCAAAGGCGGTTCCTTTATTGAGAACCACACCAGTAGCAACTGTTTTTATATCAGATATCGCTGTGGCATGTAGCTTAGGACCTACTGGAGTAGGATCCCGGCGGAATATATAATGTGGCTCCACCACCTAAAATACAAGAAGAGAAAGCTGACTTGATGGCCGGCCCAATATCAGTTTTATTATCTGCAACTCCCCCATAGTCAAGAATATTGCAGATCTTAGCCTTGGCCGAAAGAGCGGTCAAAGGCCCAACAGTTGACAGGTCAACCTGAGTCGCCCTCGTGAAGGTTGAGAGTAAGAGTAGTTGTGCAAGAAGTGTTGAAAAACATTTTGATACCATTTTGAAATGGCAACGAAAGGAAACAAGTCTTCCCAAAAATACAAAGTTGAAGTTTAGATATCCGAAGGGAAAATGAGCTCAAATGAGTGTATAGAAGAAAGACGTCCCCTGGCGCTGTAGAACAAAAAAGACTGAGGAATGAGAAAGTGTATCCTACAGGTACGTGAAGTAGAAGATGTCGAAAATATGACGAGAGGCACAGCCGTAGCCTCCGCCAGACAATACCATGCTGAAGTACCGTACGAAGAAGCTCATCCCGCTGGCGGGGCACCTGTCAACATCCTTGAGCAATCTATTTTGCACATGATGGACCAGTCTTTGGGAGCTGCAAAAACATTTTCCATCAATTAAAAGATTGTGGGGAAGATCCGAATCGGATGTCGGATATGAGGCTTGTTTTAAATATAGGGAAGCCCTTTTAAGACTCGCGCGGCAAGATTAGGCATCTTGCAGCACTGCCACCGCACGTAATTCTGGAGTATCGTCTCGTAAAGAGCTTATAGAAATTGTTTTAGTTCTCTATCAAACTTGGGGCTCGGGGAGAGATCTTGAAACAACTGGTTCTCTGTGAATGGTGGGGCTAACATGGAACATTCAAGGTTGAAATCGAGGGCGAACCAGATAGAGGATTAGAGTTGTATAGTACAGTACTGTTATGAATAAAAGATAAGACAACGAATTGCGTGTAGTCATGATCAAAATATATTCGTGCTATCTTGGGTGAAGTTCTAGGCTTTCTCCGGTAAGTGCGGCCTGGCGGGCCGCCCTCGCGTCTCGTCGCGCCTTCCTCTTTTCTTCGTTCATAACATCTGTTCGCGAACTGCATCAACACAAGTGAATACGAAGGTATTTATTCATATTTATGCTTCATTCCTGTTCATTGCTGGTTTCATAAACTGACAAAATCCACGCGCAGGGTCATTGGGCACGAACGCGTCAAGAGAAATCACATCAATCGAAAATGGATGCTACCACAGAGAAGAGGGGACGTGGAAGACCCAAGGGTAGCAAGGCCAAGGAGACTACCACCAAGACTGTATCCGCGACAAAGAGTCGGCCTGCTAAGGAAAAGAAAATCGCTTTGACTGCAGCAAGTGGAAACGCCGCCGCGGAAGGCAAGGTCGAGCGACGTGGACGCCCAAAAGGCACCAAGAATAAGGTTACAAAATCATCCGACAAGTCAGCGGCAAAGCCAAAGCCTGTGATCGCGGGCGAGAAACGATCGCGTGGCAGACCTTCGAAGTCAGGCGCAAAGAATGCGAAGCTGCCATCTGGCGATTCTGTGGATGCGGACGCGGACGCGGAGGACCAATTGAAGGCTGGAGTGGAGGGTGATGCTGAGGAAAAGATAGAAGCAGTAGCGAACCCTTTTACTTTCACAGAGGATGGCGGTGATGATTCTCACGAGGATAATACTAAGGAGGAGGCTTGAGAACGTTTATGAAATAGGACCAACGAACTACGAGATATGGGGCATGGTTTAGTTTTCGCGGGGAGTTATTGGGGCGGTGGACGGAAGTGCCTTTGGGGCTCAATGTATATCAAGGGGTTGACGGCTACAAACATCCTTTGCATTTGGATTCATTGTCGATATTGTACTTGTACCAAGAGCGTTAATGTGATATAATACTCTAAATCTCATGAAGGAATCGCTGTGAACATCGGCATTCAGCTGGATTGGGCCTTCCTAGCAGGGCGAGAGGAGGAACCACTCCGCAATGCACCTTCCTCATAAGAAAGGTTTGGTTTGTAGCGTATAGCGTTTCAGAAGGGAATGCATTTGAATTAGTTACTCCTCACCTTAGGCTCTCGAGTGATGTATCCCTTCAAATTGTGTCTCCGTTCAAGACAGTTTTGCTATGCATTAGCAAGTACGCGTTAGGGTGTGCGAACAACCCATTGAGATGATATTGACTCTTCTTAGAAATTAAAATGTACCTTTCATGCGCAGAACGAAGTCGTGCTATCTCAATGAAAACCGTCTGGAGAAAGGGGAGAATAGGGGGCAAAGGAACCACGTTAGATCACTACTTAGCGTGGAGATCTCGCGTTTTGGGGCAACAAAACATCAATTGAGGTGCCGAATGCCACCTACATCAAGGTAATCTACGGAGGCACTAACCCTAGGTACCTGCCCTGGACATTTCTATCCCGTGACATGGATAGCATCAGTAGCTTGAGCATTGGAGGTGGAGACGCGTAAGGGTGTGGTGGTGTGTGTGTGTGGACGACTGAAGGGTAGCAAGAACACACCCAAGGATGCAACAAAGTCAGCACAGCAAGAGCCGGAAACTGTCAATGTCACATCGTCTATTACGAAGAAGCATAATGGAGCCCAAAGGAAGCTTACCTAAAATTGAGCTCTCCGAGGAAGTCCTACGATATATCTACTAGTAAGCCTGGAAAGATTGGGAAAAGTTCCCATGCAATTAACAATATTGGGAAGCACTCTAGGGCGGTCTTCAGGCTTCAGTCGGTAAACCTTAAGCCTGGACCAAGATCAAAACGCCTGAGACTTAGCGAGCATACCCTGTAATTATAATAAGTATTAACCTGATGAATCTTCATATCTGTTTGCTTACCTTACGTTGGCAACGGGATTATAGGCACAGTTATGGATACTTATGAGATCTTCATGAAAAGCTCACCAATACGGACTGGATGCTCCTGGCTCTGTGAACTCCTGAATGGATCAGACTGCGAAACGTCTATTCGCAATGCTGTTCCCGTAACGATCTACTGTGTGATGTCAGACACACGAATGAAGCTTTAAAATCGCTTAGATGGATCCTGCAACAGCCTTTGGCTGACCTTTTAGGTCTCTCATGAGGAGCGACTAACGCCTTCCCTTGCAATGGAGACGCAATCAAATATCACGTGATTGCTCCAGGAGTAACAGCGCCCAATGAGATTGATTCTGCTGATGAAACAACAACAGTCTTTAGTTAGGAAATTGATTTGGCGAAATTTTCTGTGAACCTGAATGGCTCGTTTGCATTGAGCGATTCGAAGATGCGATCCTTCATCCCTATCTCAGCGCTGCGCCACGTCCCTCGTTCCTCTCACCACCACCAACACCTCCAAATCGGAATATTTGATAATTAGGCGATAGGCGAATGCTCCAGAGGATTGTGGTAGGCAGTAGAAGCCCGACACATCCTGAGGGATACTTGTGACTCCATCATCTTTTGGTTCAACTCCTCGAGGGTTGATTTCACGATCCAATGACCATGGGTGTGACAAGTTACGATATATACCTCTCCTTGGCCCCGTAAGAACATCATCCAGTAGCAAAAAAGCTACAGAGTTCTTTGAAGTGTTTCATTCAACTACCACATCAGCATAATTCAAGATGAAGTTCTCCACGAAACTCGGAGTAGGACTTCTCCTTGCTGTTCCTTCTCTGGCCGTGCCTATCGACATCAATACAGACTCGTAAGTGATTTCGCCTCTTCAATAGTTATTAGAAATTGACTGTATTTAGTCCGGGAGTCAATTCGCCAGCGACGCCCAGAGAGCTACCAAGGGTCAGGCGGTAAATACGTGTCCTCACTCTGGCAAAGATCGATCTCTAACAGACTACAGCTATTTCTATGACAAGGATGCCGATGAAGCCCGAAGAGCATGCACTGAAGCGGAATACGCGAATGGCGAGTGCATCGATGCCATCGATAGTGCACTGCCTGAGGATGATGTCGAGGTGGATTGGAATGAGCCGAGTGACGACGTGGTAGATTGGGAAGATTTCTACAACGACATCAGCCAAGATGAACCTATCGGTAACAAGGACAGCAACGAGACGATTGAGCTTGCTCCTTACGAACCAGAAGCCGACTACATCGACGACGAAGAGAGCGGCGCCGTTACGGATTGGAATGAGGACACTGAGACTGTCGAGTTCGCGCTCTATGAACCAGAAACCGGGTACGTTGCCGATGAAGACAAAGATGAAATTACAAATTGGATGGAGGACCCTGAAGCTATCGACTTATCTCCCTACGAAGTGGAAACCGGCTACGCCAAAGATGAAGTTAAAGAATACAATGAGGACTCCGAGTCCATTGGACTTTCTGCCAAGGTCACAGATGTCGAAATCGAAATCGTCATGATCGAGATATATTGGGACGATTCAGTTGACGCTGACCCTGATTGGGAGGACTTCAGTGAGAACGAGGACAAGCTTGAGGATGCAGGATATAAAGTAGACGATGATGCCTTCGCTCTTGAGGAACAAGATGACGACGTCAATGACGGCGACGAGGACCCAGATTGTGTTTACTGCAATGAGAGTGGGGACCTTCCTACTGAAGCACATGCCGAACTCAAGAGACAAGTCATGAAACGGGGAGTTGAGAAACGGGATGTCAATAAAAAGCGAGAGGTCAAGAAACGTGACATCACAGAACCCGAGGTCAACAAGAAGCGCGCGGTCAATAAACGCCAGATCACAACCCCCGAGGTGAACCAGAAGCGTGAGGTCAACAAGCGCGAGATCGCAACCCCCAAGGTCAACCAGAAACGCGATGTCACAACCCCTGAGGTCAACAAACGCCAGATCACAACACCTGAGGTCAATAAACGCGAGGTCAGAAAACGCGAGGTCAAGAAGCGACAAGTCAAGGGACTGGAATCTAAGAAGCGGTAAGGTATGATCAGTTGCTTTCTTGATAAAATGAACAAGACTAATTAGTTGTCCTTGAACAGAAATCCGATCGCTACTGGGAATCCAAATGATGCCGCAATCAATTGTCCCGATTCAGCTCCAGTGGGAAACGGGAAGCAGACCTAGCGATGGCCGTGATGGAAATAGAAATGGGACTTGTGCGCAACCACTGCAGACAGACTTGAGAATATGCTCTTTGAAGGGGAAATTATTGATTGAGAAAAAAATATATACAATTGGTATGGCGTTTAAACGGAATACAATTTGGTTCATTTTGCATTACGGGATCTTTCCCAAATCTTCCATCTGCAATCGAACCCTAAAATTGGAAACGTGATACTGCAATGTGAGTTTTAGGCTTAGCGATCCTTGCTAGAAATGAAAAGAACGAGGGATTATTCGTGGATTGTAAATCCTAACGGTTTCACGACGCCCTCGTCCGCCTCATCCTTGAGGATTCGGTAAAAAGGGGCTCGGCAATCCTTCTTGCACACGTGCCTTCGCTCCTAGACGCGTCAACTTCTCGACACGGATCACAAATGATATTGCAGACAGGATTCCTAACTTCAGAAGGCAAATCCCAAACGAAGACAGCTTAGGAGCGGTGATGGAAGTTGGTTGAGACTACCCGCTTTCGGCCAAGCGCAGTAGCGTTTGGTCTCGCGTTTGCATCACTTCTGTCAATTAACAAAATTTACCTATTCTAGTTCCTTTGAAACTCCGGTCCTGGTGATCGAGCATCTAATCCTTCAAGAATACTAGACAGAACTATTAATTTCACGTCCTGCAAGAGCAACCACAAACCTTCCGAAAACCAAAAGAACAAGCATCTCCTGCCATGCCCTCGAAGCTAGAGCCTTACCAGCTCTCCAGCGAGAAATTGGAACTACTTCAGCAATGCTTCTCCAATCAGCACCAGAATCCATCCTCCGAATCTACCAAAAGCGACCCAAACCATCCGAACTCCGCGGCAGAATTACAGGAGAACTCTCCATACAAGATCTTACCACCCGGTTCCCCTCCCAAGTCATGGAAGCGATTCTACGCAGCGTCCATCGCACCTGGGAGAACTTCTACGAAGGATCTGTCGGTCCCAGCGAGTTCATGCGCACTCCCTTCGGCGCTTCCTATGAAATTGTCTCCGTTGCAGGAAAAGGGCGCGGCATCATTGCGAGTCGAGATATCAAAGCTGGGGAGATCATTATGCAAGATACACCTGTTCTTCTGTTACCTAGCAGAACTACATCTATGCTTGTATTTTTGACTCTGCCTCAGAAAGCGTTGGAGGCTATTCTGTTGCTGCATAATCAGAAGCCGGATTGGAAGCATTGGTCTACTGCTCAGGATATTCCTATTCACCGTCTTATGGATTTTTTGCAGGGCGTCTTGGATACCAACTGCTTTAGCACCGATAACGCTTCTTGTGGTAGAATTGGGGTATTGCTCCTCACAGGCTCGCTTTTCAATCACTCTGATAGTCCTAATCTGACTCGGGCGTGGGGTAATGCTACTGAGAAGATGGTGTTTACAAGTGTGCGAGATATTAAAGAGGGAGATGAGTTGGAGATTGATTATTATCCTGGTGGGGTTGGCGCAGCACGGACCGAACGCTTGAAGGATTACGGGCTGTGATTGTCCCATGTGCAGCTAGGCTTCTTTGAATACTTATGTCCATTATTCGGGGAGTCCTTGCATTAGTATAGAATAGCGATAGCGTCTCGGCCACCAACGGAGAATTTATACAGTTCTTATACACCACCAAGGAATTCAAAACTTAAATGACATAACGCTTAGAGCCTCTTTGGGCGGATAGACAGTGAGATTGCTCCTGATAAGTTAAATAATCCTGTTGTAAATTATGGAAGGGATGTTATAAGAGGTAGATTTGGAATCCGCAGCAAAGTGCGGGACTGGCCAAGGGGAGGAATTACGGGCGATGAAGAGGGAAGGAGATAATGATTGGTGGCCAGCTGGCTACGCAGCATGTAATTCATTTCGAGTGTTGAGGCTGAGCATGACTGCGGTTCGCGAAGCCTGCGCTATTTATTCCAACTTGATGACAATGCCAACACAGCCCGTCAGGCAACATCTTCAATATCTATTTGCAATTGCCTACCCACTTTCTTACTATTCAATGTGTAAAAATCGCAATGGAACTTCCGGGATGGGATGAAGCATTGAAAACCACAATGATGGAAACAACCAAACGAGCCGTCCAGGCCTATGACAAGGTTCTATGGGGAAAGATCAATGAGCTCGCGTTGCGTGACGAAAAAGGTCAACGATATTTGAACTCTGAAGATATCAAAAGAACCCTCACAGCGCTCAGAGATGTGTATCGTGGAAAGGGCCCGATTCAGCCAAGACTACGGCCAATAAGCACTCGCCAGACACCAATTGGGCTGACTTTGGCGTCTAGTCTGGGAGATTGGGACTCAGTGCTGAGAATATTAGCCAGTTCAGAATACAAGGTGTCCGGATCATCCTTTTCTCTTCACCATGCTCTCTTTTTCGCCGCCCTGTCGGGTGAAGAAGCGGCAATTCCATCACTGTTAGAAAAAGGTGCGAGTTTGAATGGGTGTGCGTATCAGAGTATAGGGGGCCCATTACAGGCTGCAGTGAAATCCGGTAACAGGAGTCTGCTACGCATACTTCTGCTCAGGGGTGCTAAAAACAACGGGAGCGGCGACGAAGGTAGTGCTATGCACATAGCGGCGAAAACGGACTGCCAGGATATCGCACAGCTTTTGTTAGATCACGGACATCATGTTGACCAAGAATGGGCCAAGGTTTCAGATGGCATATGCCATGAGACGCCGCTCTGTACCGCTGTATTAGCTGGTAATCGCAAGATGGTGCGGTTTCTGCTTGACCATGGAGCGAATATTGACAAAGCGAGATTTTCTGGATGTGATTATGGATTCACACCTCTGCGCAGCACAATCAGGGTTGGAAATATTGAGGCTATGCACCAGCTACTGCGTCACGGAGCCGACCAATATGCGGGAAAATTCTCTGCTCTTCATGATGCAGCATTCTATGGATATTATGATGTTGCAAGCTCGTTGATTACCCGGGGGGCTCAGATCAACTATGTAACATACGGAAACCTAGGCTTTGGTGTCACTCCCCTGGACTCGGCCATATGCTTCGATGGTTTTCTAAGGAAGGGGCCAGACTATTTTAGCATCATACGTTTGCTACTAGAAAATGGTGCCAAAACAATGCATAGTAAGGCATGTAACGAAAGCGATGTTCACTGGTGGGCGGAACTACAACACCCAGACATGAAAGAATACAAAATGCTGAATGCGAAAGATCGCGAAAATTTTGAAACGATACTGAAGATTTTGTTGGAGAGAGGGGCAGACATAAATGCCCAAGATGGACGCGGACAGACCCCGCTACATCGAGCTGTTCGAAGGAAGAATTATCAGGCTTCAAGAAAGGAGAAACATAATCCCATGCCCCATATTCGACTTCTTCTAGACCATGGTGCTGATCCTGATATCAAGGATAAAGATGGGAAGACACCTTTCAATCTCGCTGCTGAAATGGATTGGGATCCTGCATTCATGGAAAAATGCCCGCCTTGGTAAAATCGATTGTTGGTCACCTGAATAGCCAATCTTCTGACGAACGAGAGTCACTTCATCCTCGAGAGCTATCATTTACCAGGGAAAGAGGTACGCCAATAGCAATATTGTAGCGGTGAAGTAATTTCAAGGCAGATCGACTTCAAAGAAGCCCTGATGTCTTCAATTCCAGACAGGGCACCGAGGGACGCTGAAAGGCAACGAGTGTCTTCCCTGATGTAGTGAATCATTTTGAGCCGAAAATACCTGAACACTCTCATGAACGTGCAATATATGAATCCTGCGGCGTGTCCAGAGTGGTATGCATTTTGATGTTCTTGAGATAAGCATTTGCGACGCAAGACTTGTCTAACACAGGGACGAACTAGCAGTAGCGTATATAGAAATAACTTTCTGAAACACTTGATAACATCACTTAAGTCTCCTGAAAGCTCTTCCTAGAAGCTGAAAGAAGACTCAGCAGAGTATCACGTGAGGCTGTTGTCATCGAGTTGTACGACATCAATTTGCACAATCACAGCGGTCAGCTCTAGGCTACGCGACCGCCACAATGGCGAACCTGAAAATTATGCGAATCCTATTCAATTCGTATGGAAATTCGATCCTGTTGTCACTGCTCTTGTCTAGACGTTCCCAGGTTGAGCGAGCATTGTAACGAAGGGAGAGTTCTACTAGTAGCTTTGCGACAAAGCGCCCCACCAAGGTTACCCCAGATTTGACGGGAATGTTTCTCAAATAATGGCACAACCAGGAGCGGGAGAAATATTGACTCGAACGAGGTCGAGGTCCACAGATCACAATGAGCGACTCGAACCTCAATTGCTGCGCGCAGCAGAGAACGATGACACCGATGCACTTGCCAAAATCGTCGCAGCAGCGCGGACGAAGAATCAGCTCAATGAGAATTTTCTTAGGATTGGGTTGATGCGCAGTTCGGAGAAGGGCAAGATCAATGCGACACAATATCTTCTGAGTCAAGGTGCGCAGCCAAATGGAGGACCTGGAAACAGACTTTCGCCGCTACTGCGCGCGGTGGAGCGGAATCATATTGCTATCTGCCAATTGCTGCTGGCGCATGGCGCGGACAGAGAAACGAGGGATAAGAAGGGTCGAACCGCCTTGATGTGGGCGGCATGGAAGAATCATTGGCACATCCTGAGTATGCTGATTGCGAAGGGCGCGAATGTGAATGGGAAAGACAACCGGGGAAGGAACGTTCTGCACAACTTGGCGGGAGATAAGCAATGCGATTGGGGCGATGAAGTTATCCAGCTCCTGTTGGATCAGGACATACATATTGATGGGAAGGACGGACAAGATGAGCTTCGTCGGACGCCCTTACATTGGGCATGCGCGACTGGCAAAATACGTTTGGCGGAACAACTGCTCATACGTCCGAAGGGGTCCAGGGCCAATGTTCACGCAGTGGAATATCGCGAGAAGACATGTTTGCATTTATCCTCGGCTCATGACAGGAACGATATCATTGAACTGCTCCTCAAATATGGTTCTGAGGTCAATGTTAGAAGCGACGGTGGCTGGACTCCTCTTCATAATGCTTGTGAGAAAGGTTCAATGGAGATTGTACGTATTCTGCTAGAAGCTGGTGCGGAAATAAATGCAAAGCTTCTTAATGGGATGTCTCCCCTACATCTGGCTGCCCAAGGAGGGCATTTGGCGGTTGTGCAACATCTTCTCAGCCGTAAAGGTATCAAGAGAGCTACACGGGATACGTTCGGGTTCACGCCATTCTTACGAGCCGCTCAAAACAAACGGAAAGATATTGTACATCTGCTAGCACCTTTCAATCAGGTAGAGGCTCTATCCGAGGATGCTCTTGGTGCTTGCAACGGCTTCGACGTTACTATTGTTGACTTCGGGGATTTTCGAAATGAAAATCGAGTTAGGAAGCAAACTGTCTACGGTAGCTATAATAATATCCTATTTTCAAGCTCGGAAATTAATCTGTATATTTAGAATTACTCTATGGACGAGATAGCCTAAATTACCGGAAACCAGCGTTCAATATTCGAGAAAAGGATAAAGCTACAAAGTTCAGATGGATTCATTTGCCCGCTAATAATATGGCCTGGGTAGAGGCACTTTTCACAAAGTCTTTCATCGAAGAAGGCGCAAATGATGTGGAAGGCTTCAAAGCTCTGGAAAAGTCTTTCAGTCATCAACATCGAGGACAACAG